>Ga0209992_10001979_pt1 | contig 19905 bp, 19 predicted proteins | sample 2SBtaG_2_FD_182564 | JGI IMG/M metagenome (GOLD analysis project Ga0209992, IMG submission 182564) | Deep subsurface microbial communities from Kolumbo volcano to uncover new lineages of life (NeLLi) - 2SBTROV12_ACTIVE470 metaG (SPAdes)... | ecosystem: Environmental > Aquatic > Marine >... | reverse complement strand
AATTCAATCAAATCTAAAGGTTTGTTCATTATTGTTAAAATTTTTTTAATAATTGTAAGGTTATCTATTTCATTATCAGCTGAAATATTATATGATTCCCCAGATTTACCTTTTAGTAAAACATCTAGAATTGCTTTACAATGATCAGTGACATAAATCCAATCACGAATATTTTTTCCATTTCCATATACTGGAATTTTTTTGTTTTTTTGCGCAAGCAGAATAGTTTTTGGTATAAGTTTTTCTGGAAATTGTCGTGGACCATAATTATTTGTACATCTAGTTATCATACAGTCACAATCATAAGTTGTAATAAAGGAATTGATTAAAAGTTCACCAGCTGCTTTGGTAGCAGCATAAGGACTGGATGGATTAAATCTAGAATCCTCTTTTGCACTTTCATTTTTTAAACTTCCATATACTTCATCAGTTGAAACATGAAGAAATTTTTTCTTATGTTTGTTAATTGAATTTAATAAAGTAGAAACACCAAGAATGTTTGAATCAACAAATGGATTTATGTTTGCAATACTTCTATCCACATGAGATTCTGCTGCAAAATTTACTACCACGTCAGATTCGGATACCAATTTGTCAATTAATTTAAAATTTGTGATATTGCCTTTTACAAAATTATAATTTTTTGAATTATTAGTATCTTCAAGATTTTGAGGATTTGAACCATATAGATTATCATCAATATTAGTAACTTGGAAATCATCATGATTTTGAATTACATTTAAAATAAAATTACTGCCTATGAAGCCTAGACCTCCTGTCACTAATAATTTCATTAAAAATTCTCACTATATTTTCTTAATAAAACCTTGTAAAAAACCAGATTTTTATTAAAATTAGCTCAAGATGTGAAACTTTTATTGTCAATTTTTGTAAGAAGGTTGTGGAAGACATCAAACATACAAAGTTAGAGATACATGATACAAAAGATATCAATGATCAACATGTTAATGGCTCATTAACAGTAATTTGGAGAGATTGGGATAGTATAATTGAGCCAGAACCAAAAATGGTCTATATTTCATCTGTGAATTCAGGAGAGATTAAAGGTCCTCACATACATCTAAAGAGGAATAGTCATTTTGTGTGTATTGAAGGAAAAGTTGTATTTATCATTAAAAGAGAAACAGGCAAGTATGAAGAAATCATATCAAGTGAAAAAAAACCAATTTTAGTGCATGTTCCAAAAAATATAGCTTCTGCACACATTAATTTAGATAATAAAAAATCAAAAGTTTTAGCATTAGCAGATATTGCATGGAGACCAAACGATAATGAAATGGAAAATGTTTTGTTTGAAGATTATGATTGGAAAAAATGGAAAAAATAGAAATTAAAAATTTAAAAGGAATTGGTAAGGAGGTTTATAAGTTAATTGAAGTTCTTTATCCAATTTGTAGAAGTATTACTGGGAATGGTGTTAGAGAAACGCTCAACATTATCAAAAAACATATTCCATTAGAAATTTCAGAGATTTCGACCGGAACAAAAGTTTTTGATTGGGAAATTCCCAAAGAGTGGAATATCGGTGATGCATATATTAAAAATTCAAAGGGTGAAAAAATTGTTGATTTAAAAAAATCTAATCTTCATGTTTTAAACTATAGTATACCAATTCATAAAAAAATTTCATTAGTAGAACTCAAAAAACATATTTTCACATTACCTAAACATCCAGATTGGATTCCATATAGAACAAGCTATTATAAAGAAAATTGGGGATTTTGTATGACTCATAATCAATTTCAGAAATTAAAAAATGAGCAATATGAGGTTGTCATAGAATCAAAATTAGAAAAGGGGAATCTTACCTATGGAGAATTATTTCTAGAAGGGGAAACTAAAAATGAAGTTCTGTTTACATGTTATGTATGCCATCCTTCTATGTGTAATGATAATTTAAGTGGTGTTTCGCTTTTAACATATTTAGCAAAAGAATTAATTAAAAAGAAACAAAAATTATCCTATCGATTTTTGTTTATTCCTGAAACCATAGGTGCCATTGCATGGTTAAGTAAAAATGAAAATAAAGTCAGAAATATAAAATATGGATTAGTTGCTACATGTGTAGGAGATTCTGGCCATACAACTTACAAAAAAACCAGAGATGGTAATAATGAGATAGATGAAATTGTAAATAAAGTACTAATAGAATCTAAAGAACCATTTGAAATTATTGATTTTTTCCCAACTGGAAGTGATGAGAGACAATTTTGTTCTCCAGGATTTAATTTGCCAGTGGGATCATTAATGCGTACACCATATGGTAAATTTCCAGAATATCATACTTCTAAAGACAATTTAGATTTTATTAATTCGGAAAATTTAGAAAATTCGTTTGAAAAGTATTACAAAATAGTAAAAAGTTTAGAAGAAAAATCGAAAACAGAGCAGAAAAAATCAGATAAAAATCAAAAACATAAAGAAAATTCAGAAAAAATTTTCATCAATCTTTTACCCAAATGTGAGCCTCAACTTGGAAAAAGGGGACTATATAGAAATGTAGGAGGTTCAAAGTTTTTAGAACACGATATTTTAGCAATTTTATGGATACTCAATTTATCTGATGGAAATAATACATTAAATGAAATTTCGAAAAGATCTAGTATCAATCTAAGTATATTAAATGATAACGCAAAAATTTTAGAAGAAAAAGGATTAATAAAATCAAAAAACGCAAAAGCTAAATAATTAATTTAAATGTTATACTAACAAAGTGATAGAAATGAAATGTCCTCTTTGTGAATTTAAAAAAATAACAAAACTCAAATTTAAAAGCTGTAAGATGTATCAATGTGAAAAATGTAGTTTACAATTTATGGATGATACTAAACAAAAAAAGAATAATAATTATTTAGATAATTATCATAATGAAAGAAATCAAAGAGCTAAACTGAGTAAGTTACGAAAAATTCAATATGAATTAGATGCAAATTTTATTCAAAATCATATTTCAAAAGGAAAATTATTAGATGTTGGTTGTTCAAAAGGGGATTTTACAATGATTTTAGAGCAAAATGACAATTTCAAGATTGTAGGAATTGATCCTGATGAAAAAGCAATTAAAAAAGCTAAAAAAAATAAAAGTAAAAGTAAATTTTTTAATGTAGATTTAATAGATTATAATCCACCAGAAAAATTTGATTGCATTATATTTAGAGGTTCATTTCAATTTTTAGGATTTGATCTTAGAAAAACAATGGAGAAAATTTCAAAAATCACTAAAGTAGGTTCAAAAATAATTATTCTTAGCTTTCCAAATTCAGATTCGTTTCTTTATTATTTATTGGGCGAAAATTGGCATTTGTTTGACAGTCAAAATTTAAAATTAATCGGAAACAAAAAATCTATTCAAAAACTATCTGAAATTTTTAACTATAAATTAATAGAAATTGCATTTCCTTATATAGAAACACCATATGCAAATCCAAAAAAAGATTATGAAAAAATGATTAATTTAATAAAAAATAAAAAAAATTCTCCAATTTCGTTTTGGGGAAATTTAATGCAAATAGTTCTAGAAAAAAAATGAAATTGATTAAATATTAAGCAAAATTTGTTGAAGTAGATATAGATTGGTAGATAATTTAATATTTTTAGATGATTCAGTTCAACTTTCTAAAGATCTTATTAATTCACTAAGTAAGTCGAAAAGTAAAATTTTTTCATTTGAAAAAAATATTCATGAAAAACTAAATGAATATAAAATTTTGAATTACATTGCAGATGAAGATATAAAATCAAATGAAAGAAAAAAACTTTTTGATAAAACTGTTGAGTTTTATAATTGGTATGAAGAGAAAGAGATTTCAAGTCAATTTGATTTTCAAGGGATAAATATTCTTAGTGTTTTGAATCCTTTTGAATTTCATTTAATGGTATTACCAAATCTAATTAGATTTTATATGATTAAAAATATTATTAAAAAAGAAAATCCCAAAAATATTCAATTAACCAAAAAATTATCAATATATTTTACTGAGGATAATAGATCAAAAATAAATATTGAAACTATTAAAACTAATGAGAAACTTTCCCATGCAGATATAATAACTATTAAAATTAATTTAGGAAAAATTCCCATCTCACTAACATTTTCAAGAAAAAGATATTCTACTTTAAAAAATTGTTTTGAGAATGCTATATGCAATATTTTTGATTTGTGGTATCAACCTAATAAAAATAAAAAATCAATTTTATTATTAGAATTTAATACATCCGATTTTACAGATTTATTAGATTATTTTAGTAAAAATAAAAAAAATGTGATATTATTAAATTGGAGAAGGCCTGCAATATGGAATTTAAAATCTATTAAAACTTTGAAAAAATCAAATGCTAAAATTCTAAATTATAAAAATTTTTTAAATGATTTAGAAAAAAAATCATTTGAAGAATATGTCAAAAAATATAAGAATAATTTAAAAAAATTATCTCAAAATGAACAAATTTTCAAAAAGATTTTTCAAATCGAAGGAGAGTCTTTTTTTAGTTGCATTAAAGAGAAATTAATTAGTACATATGAAAACAGAATTGAAGACTACTTATTCTTCTTACAAATTTCAAACAAATTAATGAGTTCTGATTTGATTAGTAATATTTTGACATTAAACGAAGTAGGTGAAACTGAAAGAGCCATCCTTCAATCAAATAACAATAGGATTCCAGTATTTTTGTTAAAACATGATTTTTCAAATTATTCTCCTAAACTATCAGAAATTCTATGGAGATATGAAGGAATTAGATTAGTACAAATGAAATCGAATAATTTTTTGATTTGGGGAAAAACAAATTTGGAATATTATTTAGAAAACGATCTATTAAAAGATAAAAGAATTATAATTTCAGGTAGCCCTAGATATGATTCATTTTTTAATTCTAAAATTCAATATAAAAAAGATAAAATAATTTTAATAACTCCAGAACCAATTACAAAATTTTCAGGTTTAGCAGATATAAAATTGGAAACAAGATATGAAATGATTTTAAAAACAATTTTAAAAACAATAAAAAATATTTCAGAACATAAAATAATTGTTAAATTACATCCAGGTGATGATGAGCATAATTTTGTTATAAAAAAAATTATTAATAAAATTGATAATTCCATTACAATTTATCACGTAAAATCAACACATGAATTACTTCAAAATTGTGATGTAATGATAAACATAACAGGTGAAATATTTGATCCATCAACTATAATGTTAGAAGGAATGATATTGAGAAAGCCTGTAATGGAAATTTGTTTAGATGATGCAAATGAAAATTTTGAATATGATGAAATCAGTCCTATTTTGTCATTATCATATAAAGCAGATACAAATCTTTATTTACAGAAAATTCTTTTTGACAAAGAATTCAAAACAAAACTCATAGAAAATGCTGATAAAGAACTAAAAAAATTTGTAAGTTTTCAAGGTAATGCTTCTAAAAAAGTTGTTGAAATAATTAATTCCCTGGATAAGAACATAAAATAATTTTAAAAAAGGAAGGTTTTTTACAAGATATTATAAAAAAATAATATTGTTCGAAGGAAAAAAAATTCTCATCACTGGAGGAACAGGCTCACTTGGTAGAGCATTAACAAAAAAACTCTTGAAATTAAATGTAGATACAATTAGAATTTTCAGTAGAAACGAAAGTAAACAAGTTGAAATGGAGTCTGAATTTTCAGATAAACGACTTAGATTTTTTTTAGGAGATGTGAATGATCTTAATAGACTTAAAAGAGCATTAGAAGAGGTCGATTATGTTTTTCATGCTGCAGCATTAAAACATGTTCCTAAAATCGAATATAATCCATTTGAAGCAATTAAAACAAATGTAATAGGTTCACAAAATGTAATTGAAGCTTGTCTTCACGAAAATGTTGAAAAAGCTATATGTATTGGAACAGATAAAGCTGTTTCTCCTTTGAACACATATGGAGCTACAAAACTGTTAATGGAAAAATTATTTGCAACTGCAAATAATTATCTTAATCCAGAAAAACATAAAACAAAATTTATCGGAGTTAGATATGGAAATGTTTTTGGAAGTAGTGGTTCAGTGGTACCAAAATTTGTTGAACAGATAATCAATAATCAAAAAATTACAATTACAGATATGGATATGACTAGATTTAGTATTACTATGGAACAGGCTTTAGATTTTATTTTAAAAGCTACAGAATTTGGAAAGGGTTCAGAAACATTTCTACCTAAGATTAGATCATATGTCATCACAGATTTGATGGATGCAATTATAGAGATAATGGGAAAAACGGATTATGAAATAATTGGTATAAGGCCTGGAGAAAAACTCCATGAAACATTACTCAATAAAGATGAAATTCGCTATAGTTGGGACTATGAAGGAATGTATATGAAAACGAATCCAATAAATTTTCTATATAACCAAGAAGAAATGGAAAAAATCTATCCAAGTCTAAAACCAATAGAAAACATGTCAGAATATTCATCAGATTTAGTTGATAAGATTAGCAAAGATGAACTTAAGGAAACAATCATAGAGTCAAAGATAATCCCAAAAGATTATTGAAAAAATAAATAGTTTATGTTCACAATTAATCATCGAATAAATATCATAATTTATTAAATAATTTTAAACCATTTTGACCATTATAGTTTTTTTTCCATATCATAGCCAACTTCTTTATTATTTCTAAACACCTTTCCAATAATTTCAAATCCAAGTTTTTTTGCAATATCTAATTGTTTTTCTTGATTAAATTTTACAGTGCCTTTTAATTTTTTAAAATTAAATTTTTTAGCCTCATCTAAAACTAAGGGATATGCTTTAGACCATATACCCTTACCTCTAAAATCATCTTTTAACATATAACCTAATACAGAATCATCAATTTTGGCTTGTCCAGCATCTTTGCCATCACAAACTATAATCCACTGATGGCAATTTGGAGCATTGTTTAATTTTTGCATATATTTTTGATGAGTGGTAAAATCAATTATCGAAGTATCATAACATGCCATTCTAACATCTTCTTGATTTCTAATATCTAAAATAAAATTCCAATCTTTTTGGTTAACTGGACGTAATTTAATCTCCATGATTATCAAATAATAAAATTATATTTTAAGTTTAGAAATCAAACATTTATTTCTAAAACAGTTTTAATATCTTTAATCAATTTTTCAAAATCAGACACATTCATTGAAAATGGTTTATCGGGACCCATCGACTCATCTATAGAGACATGTTTTTCTAAAAATTTCAATTTATTTTGTTGTTTTGATTTAATAGCGTATAACAAAGGAGCCAAAGAAGATTCTGTATGATCTGAAAAACCATCAAATTTTTCCATTTTTTTGAAGTCTATTTCTTTTATTTTTGTTGGATAATTTGAAATACAGTATAACCAATATTTCTTATTATTTTTGAAGATGTTTTGAAGTTTAGTTTTATTTCCACCAAAACCCATGCTTATAATTACAGGTTTTCTGGTTTTTGCAATGGCAAGCATAGTTTCTTTAGAATTTTTATCCATTAATGCAGATGTACGGGACGCAATTTTGTAATACTTTACATCAAGTTTTTCTAAACAATCAACAGCTTCAGGATAAAAAACACTCCAAAAACAATCAATCCCAATCTGATCAGAATATTTTTTAAATTCCTGAGCATGTCTGCAAGTTAATTCTGATTTTTGTATTTCATTCCAATTAGGATGGCTTGAATCATACAAATCTATGGCTCTCCACATTTGAAATTTTACTGCATCAGCTCCGACATTTTTTAATTGTTTAATGACTTTTTTCCCAATTTTTATCTCACCATTCCAATTAGAACCAATTTCTGCAATTATTTTTAAGTTAGATTTTTTTTTCATCATATTTTCAATTCTTTTTCTTATAATCAGATAGCAATAATGAATATATTTCGGAATTCCACCATTTTCCCTCTCGCCATAACTTTTCTCTCAATTCTCCCTCTTTTACAAAGTTTAATTTTTTAATTAAAGTGATATTTTCTTTTGAAATTGTAAAAACTTCAACCCACAAACGATGCAAATTTAATTCTTCAAATGCATATTTAGTCAATGTTTGAATTGTGTCTTTTGCTTCTTTAGTTTTTTGCCAATTGGATAGTGTTAGATAACAGGAAACTTCAGCATGTTTATTTTTCCAATCAATGTAAGTTAGACCACAGACACCCATCAATTTCCTTTTGTTATTAATAATTCCAAACATGAGAGAAGTTGGAGGGTTTTCATTGTAGATTTTTTCAAACCATTTTTTTTGAGATATCATGTTTAGTAATCTATATTCTCTAGTAGCTTTACGCACAGTTTTTAAATTTCTCCAATCTCTTAATTTTGGTAAATCATCAATTTCTAATGAACGAAATTTAACATATTTACCATCAATCATGGTATTCAGCCAATTAACAAATCTATTAACATTTCTAATTATCTTTATGAAATATTTATTTTGTAAAATCTAATTATTTTATAATTAACACAGAACAAGATGAATAATCAGATATTTTACTAGAAATACTTCCAAGTAAAAGTTTCTTAAATTTTCCTAAACCTCGAACACCTACAATAATCAAATCTATTTTTGTTTTATTAGCATAATTGACAATCTCGTTTGAAATATCACCCACTAAAATTTTTTCAGAATAATCAATTGTTTGGGGGATTTTTTTAGAATATCTTTTCAACATTTTTTCTGTTTCCAACATAATTTTGGAATCTTTTTTCAAGTGAGTTTGAGGTCTTTTTGTCCCAACAGCATATTCTGTTTCATTCCAAAAATCAATTAAATGTTCATCAATAACATTAACTAAAAATAATTTTGAATTGTATTTTTCTGATAAAGAAATTGCTTTAGATAATGCAAGATCAGAGTATTTTGAACCATCAACACATACTAAAATTTTGGAAAAATCATTTTTTGTCATTTTTTCTTATCAGTTAAATAAATTGGAGGTAATTAATCATTTTTAATTATTTTTACACACATAAAAAAATAGATGGCTAAGAAAGTTCATTAATATTTTTGATAATTTTATCAATGTCTTGTTCAGAAAGATTTGGGTGAATTGGAATAGAAACGATGTCTTTTCCAATTTTTTCTGTAATGGGTAATTTTACTCTATTTTGATACATAGTCATTGTGTGAATTGGCCTATAATGAATTCCGGTCTCTATATTTTTCTCATATAGTTTTTTACGAAATTTAGTTCTATTTTTTACCCTTATCCAAAATAAATGATAAGAACAATCAGAAGAATAAGGGATTTTTTTTTCTATATTTAGTTCTCTAGAATATTTTTTTGCCATGACTTTTCTCTTGTTGTTTAAGGTTTCAAGTTTTTTTAATTGTTCCAATCCTATTGCAGCAGAGAATTCATCCATATAGTAATTCCATCCAATTTCTTTTACGTCATATTGGGCATTTTTTCTATCAGTAATTCCACACCAACGTTTAGAAATTAGATTTTTTCTTATTTTTTTGTGATTCTTGTGATTAATAGAAATAAGTCCACCAGTTGGCATTGAAAGATTTTTTACTGGATGAAAACTAAAACATACAGCCATTCCATGTTTTCCTATTTTTTGATTTTTGTATGTACTGCCCGAAGCATGAGCTGCATCTTCAAGTAGAATCAAATTATTTTCATTACAAATACTTGTTATTTTTTCAAGGTTGCATGTCATTCCACCAAAATGTACGGGTAAAATTGCAGCAGTTTTTTTTGTAATAGATTTTTTAATTTTTTCTGGATCAATACATAATGAAATAGGATCAACATCAACAAAAACAGGTTTAGCACCATTAAGAATTACAGCATGTGCAGTAGAAACAAATGACATTGAAGGCAAGATTACTTCTTTATTTTTTAGATCAGTTATAGAAAGAGCAAGATTAAGGGCAGAAGTTCCACTGTTAACTGCTATACAATCATCAGACCCAACCATATTCTTAAAATTTTTTTCAAATTTTTCTACATAACCTATTCCAGCTCCAGAGGCCCAAAAATGACTATCTAGAACTTCAAGAATTTTTTTACGTTCATTATCATCTACGGTAGGATCAAATAATTTGATTATTTTTTTCATTTTATTGATAGTTTTTCTAGTTATTAGATTTTAAAAACTCTTCATCTTCTTTTAGAGATTTCAAATAACCTTCATTTGGCTTAATTCCTTTATTGATATCTTGTAAATATGGTAATTTGGAAAAAAGATCCAAAATATCAGACATCAAAATTGGTCTTTTAGATATTTTTCTAACAATTTCTTTAATTAAATCTAAATCTTCTTTATGATCAACTGTCCATCGCAGATTAGAAAGATCTTTAGAATTTTTAATATTTCCTAGATGAAATTTTTTACTATGATAGATATAGGGTGTAACATGTTCACGTTCAGATGGTTTTTTTGCTTCTTCCCAAGATTTCTCTAGTGCTTTAAAAGTAAAAACCTCCACATCTGTTCCATCAGGAAATGTTGTGATAGGATGTACATTACTAACATAATCAAATTCATTATTTTTTAAAAAGTAGGATACAACGTCATCTATTATCAAAGGATCAACTAATGGACAGTCAGAGGTTATTCTAACAATAATTGAAAATCCAAATTTTTTTGCACATTGATAATATCTATCTAAAACATCTTTTGATTTTCCACGAAAACAGGGGATGTTTAATTTATTCATATAATCAAATATCAAATCATCTTCAGGTAGATCTGTTGTGGCTATCACAATTTTATCAATTGTTTTACTTGATTTTACTTGGTTGATGCCAAATGATAAAACGGTATCAATTTCATTAATTTTTTTCATGGTTTTTCCAGGCAATCTTGTAGAACCTGTTCTGGCTTGAATAATGCATCCAATCATGATTAAAATACATTATTTCATTATTTATTGATGGCTTTAAACATAGTTACCTGACATAGAAGGAATAATGAAGTTTATCTCTTGGAAGATTTTATTTTGATCATGAAGCAAAAGATTCTTTTTTGGTTGGATGCTGATCTTACCCAATTTTGTATTGCATATTATTTACAAAAGAATCTAGATTGTGAATTATTTGCTGTAATAGATATTACAAATAGACCAAAGGAATTTTTTAAAGAGCAAAATTTGATAAAATTTGAAAAAATATGGTTTTATCATGACAATATTAATAAAAATAAAAAACCAGATATGGATTTTTTGAAAAAATTTGAAATAGAAAAAGGGATAAACTTATGGCAATTAGCACTGAATGAGAGAATTTTTTATAGATTCAATGACTATCATAGTTTTTCAAAAGATGAGATGTTATCAATTTTATCACAAGAATGTTTATTTTTTGAGGAAATTTTAGATTCTCATAATTTTGATTATTTTTTAACTAAAGAAACAGCTTTGCATCATCATCATTTGTTTTATGAGATGGTAAGAGCAAGAAAAATAAAAACATCCATATTAAATATTTCTCCATTAGGAAATAGATGTTTTCTTTCACAAGAATACATGAAAATAGATTTTCCAGAAAAACATCAATTCACATCACAAAATAAAACATTTGAAGAAATACAAGAATTTAGAAAAAAAGGAGCATTATCAAAACAACATGCAAGTTATACTGAAAAACATGGAAGTTCAAAAATAGAAAGAATTAAAGCTGCAATTCAATTTCTTTTAATTTCAAACAATAGTAATGAAGATACACATTTTACATATTACGGTAGAAAAAAATTAAAAGTATTATTTAATGAAATTAGACTTAGTATAGAAAAAAAGAAAAGAAAGAAATTTCTGGATAAAAATTCACAATATAAAATAAATCAAGAAAATCCTTTTGTTTATTTTCCTATGCATGTGGAACCAGAAAGATCAACATTACTTGCAGCCCCATTTTATACAAATCAAATAGAAGTAATTAGGCATATAGCGAAATCAATTCCCATAGATCACATACTACTTGTAAAAGAACATCCATCACAAGAATTACGTGAATGGAGAGAAATTTCAGACTATAAACAAATAATAGATATTCCTAATGTCAGATTAATTCATCCAACTGTAAAATCAGATGAATTAATGAAAAGTTCTTCATTAGTAATTTCAATAGGTGGAACTAGTGCTTTTGAAGCTGCTTTTTTTAGAAAACCTTCAATAATTTTTACCGAATTAGGTTATCAGCAACTTTCATCTGTAATTAGAGTAAAAAATATTGAAGAATTACCAAAAGCCATCAATGAAGCACTCAATATTGAAGTTTCAGCCTCAGATTTGGAAAGATATGTTGATTTAATTGATAAAAATTCTTTTGATTTTGATCAAATTCAATTCGAGTTGAAATATCATGATTTTTTTTATTTTGGTGCACATTTAGCAGATGTAGACATATCAATTGAAAAAATGCAAGAATTTTTAAAAAATAATAAAGTGGAATTAGAGAATGTTGTTGCTGAATATATTAATAAAATCAATCAAAGTAATGAACAATATAATAGCGGAAATTAAATTTTTTCTTCTAGTTCTAAAATAATCTTATTTGACTGTAGGCTTAAATCATAATCTTTGATATCAAAATTTTCATGGTTTTTAATTTTAGAAATGAATAATTTTATAGATTCAGAAAGGGAATTTTCATAATCTAAAGTTGTAGAAAAGGATTGTTTTTCATAAATAGGAGGAGTCGTAAAAAATTTATTTTTATCATATGTATCACGTGGGGAATAAATTATCAGTTCATCATTGATGATTCTAATATATCCATTAGAACCAAGAATCAAAAAATCTTCTAGATATGGTGATGCATATGAATTTAAAATTGAAAGATTAATTCCGTTTGAATACTTTATCATTAAATTAGAAGTATCAAATGATGTACCATGTTCAGAAACTAAACTAGGGAAATATTTTGTGGTTTTAATTTCTCCAAACAAAGAAGTAAACAAATCAACATAATGTATTGAAACTGTTTCAAGAATTGTGTGTTTATTTATTTTTCCATCAGCACGCCATGATTTTTCATATTCATTTTTGAAAGCTAGTCCATGAGTCGAAATAATATTAATTTGAATAATTTTACCAAGTTGTTCGGAATTCATATTTGTTTTTAAGATATTAGCTAAATTACTAAATCTATAATTAAAATTAAAATATATTTTTGATTTGTTTTCCTTTGAAATATTCTGTAAAAAATTAATATCTTTTATCGAGGTAACGGGCGGTTTTTCACAAAAAATGTGTCCTGTATAGGTTGAAATTAGTTTTTTGAGATATTCAAAATGAGTTTGGTTTGGTGATGCGATAAAAATAGCATCACAGATAAGAAGTTTTGAAAAATCATCTGTAAATCTTTTATCTGTTAAATTTTTTGTAGGATGGTAAATAAATTTAACATTACAATTAGAAAAATTATCTAGAATTGAAATTAATTTATAGGCATGGTTTTTGTAGCCTATAACACCAACATTAGTTTCCAATTGGACACCGATCACATGGATAACAAAGATTTCTTTTTGAATCAAGATGTAATGAACGTAATTTTGAATATTTTTCTCCATGCCAGATCTCTCGTAAAGAATTTTTGGTAATATCGCCTACAGCTAATTCACTTTTATAATCAGCATCACATGGATTACAAATTCCATCAAACCAAACATACATTCGTTCCCACAAATAATCACAGGGATTTGTTCCAGCTATATCTGTTGGGTTATGATATGTATCCCATCTATTTTCAATTTCAACCATTACCACATGATCCACATAGTGTTCCCAAAATTCCTTAAACTTTTGTTGATTTTGGTTAGGATCAAACTTTACACCACTAACTCTTGTAGCACATTTTGATTTTGGGTATGATTTTTCTTTAATTTCTTTAAATTTTTTAATATTGATTAAAACATCATCAAATATTCCACGTACTCTAATAGACTCATATTCTTTTTTTGTGTAAGAATCTACTGAAAAAACTACATCAGTAACATTACTTTGTAGAATTTTATGGATTAATTTTTCATTTAATCTAGTTGCATTAGTATTTAATTTAATTTCAAAAAATTTTCCATTACAGTATTCTAACATTTCTCCTAATTTTGGATGCAATGTGGGTTCACCTCTAGATGCAATGGTGATTGCTTGAGTCCCACCTTGAAATGCCTCATCAATTGTTTTTTTAAAAAGTTCAAAATCCATTTGCCCCATGAAATCCTGATTTTTAGTAAAAGTTTCATCAATTTGAAAACACATTACACATCTAAGATTGCAAGCTGAGACTGGTTCTATTAGAAGATAATTAGGAAAATCTGAAACAATACGTTTTTTTGGAAATTCCAGAAATTTATAACGAAAAATCAAATATTTGCTCCATAATGTTGGATCACTATTATCCAGAAAATGAATTTCCTGAGGAGAAAATAATTGAAGTTGATTATTTTCTAAATTAGAGATTATTTTTTCTAGAATTTCTTTATCGGTATCAACATAATTAGATTTTTGTTCCTGAAGTATCTTTATAATTTGATTTTTATCAAAATCTTTTTGTGTTAAAAATGAAGTATTTTTATCCATTTTATCATCCTGTGATATAGTCAAAAGACATGTTAATTTTCAACTTGGCTAATAATATAATCAATTTAATACTAGAAATAGTTTTTAATCAATATTAATGAAGCGAGTAATTATTACAGGTTCAGAAGGTGTTATAGGTTCAGAATTAACAAAATTTTTTATCAAAAAAAAAATCAAAGTGTTGAAACTTGATAAAGAATTAGGACATGATTTGACAAATGAGAAATTTGTCAAAAAATGGTTTAAAGAAAACAAGGCAGAACATCTAGTAAATTGTTTTGCTTTAAATGATCATATCAAAAAAAAGATTGATAAAAAATCACTTTTTAATATCCATCTAGATGTGGTTTCAGAATATTTTAACGTTAATCTAACATCATTATTTTCTGTATGTAGAGAATTTTCAAGAAATACAAAAAATGGGTCAATCATAAATTTTTCATCTTATTTAGGAATAGTTTCATCAAGACCAGATTTGTATGAGGGAAATCATAAAGATATTGGTTATTGTGTTTCAAAATCGGGGGTGATAAGCTTAACCAAATATCTGGCAGTACATTTAGCACCAAATATCAGAGTTAATTGTATTTCTCCAGGTGGAATTCGTCAAGATCAATCAAAGAAATTCATAAAAAAATATTCTGAATTAACACCAATGAGGAGAATGTTAGAAATTAATGAATTAAATGAACTAGTTCAATTCTTAATTAATGATAATTCAAAATATATGACTGGTTCAAATATTGTTGTTGATGGTGGTTATACTTCATGGTAATTCATCTAGAAACATAGAATAATTCATAAACTAACATTATAGAATTAAAAAATGATTTTGAAAGATAAAAATAATATAATCATTAATGGGACATCAATAGGGAATTCACAGAAATGTTACGTAATAGCAGAAATTGGGATTAATCATAATGGTCAGTTAGATATTGCAAAAAAACTAATCGATGTGGCAGTAGAAGCAGGTGCAAATGCAGTTAAGTTTCAAAAGAGAAATCTGGATGAACTTTATCGCAAAGATGCATTAGATGATCCCAATATTGAAAGTCAGGGATTTGAGATTTTAGTTCAAGTACTAAAAGAGGTAGAATTTAATAAAAAAGAGTATGAAGAGATATTGAAATATTGTAATGAAAAAGGAATTACTTTTTTATGTACACCTTGGGATAAAAAAAGTGTAGATTTTCTTGAACAGTTCAATGTTCCAGCGTATAAAGTTGCTTCAGCAGATATGACAAATTTTCCCTTGATAAAATATATTGCAAATACAGAAAAACCAATCATAATTTCAACCGGAATGTCAACAATGGATGAAATTGAGAAAACAGTAAATTTTCTAAAAAAAGAAAATAGTTCATTTATTTTATTACATTGTAATAGTACATATCCAGCACCTACTGAACATCTTAATTTAGAGTTGATTCCCACAATTAAAGAAAGATTTTCAGTACCTGTAGGATATAGTGGACACGAACAAGGGATTATTCCAACATTAACTGCAGCAAATATTGGAGCATGTGTAATAGAACGACATATTACTCTAGACAAAAAAATGGAAGGAATTGATCAGGCTGTTTCATTAAATCCAGATGAATTTATTCAACTAGTAAAATATATTCGAGAATCAGAGATGGCAAAAGGTATTTCACAAAAAAAGATTACACGTGGTGAAGTTTTACAAAGAGAGGTGCTAAGTAAAAGCTTAGTTTGTAAAAAAGATATTAGCGAAGGAGAGATTTTTTCTGAAGATAATATAGAGGTAAAAGGTCCTGCAAAAGGAATTTCACCTCAACATTATTTTGAGATATTAGGAAACAAATCACATAGAAATTTAAAAAAAGGAGACTATATTCAGAGTGATGATTTATGATTTTAGGAATGAAAGTAAGAAAACAAGATTTAGAAGATATGATGAAATTTGATCCAAAAATTTTAGAATTTCATTTTTCTGATAGTGATTTAAAATTACAGTTAGAAGGAAAATTTAACCAAAAATTAATTGTTCATTGTTATGAATTTTTTGATAGAAAATTATTAGATTTAGTCAGTTTTGAAGAAACAAATCAAATTCATTCAAGAGAAAAAACTATTGAATTAATTCAAAAAGCTATTGATAAAACAAAAATATTGAATGAACAATTTTCAGGAGATCCTACTATAATCATTCATCCAGGAGGATATTCATTAAATGAATTAGAAGAAAATGAAATCACGAAAATGAAAGAAAGTTTAACTGATTCTGTAGATAAAATAGATAAATCCAATATCAATTTTCTTTTAGAAAATATGCCTCCATATGCTTGGTTTTTTGGAGGACGATGGAATTCAAATATTTTTTTGAGTTCAGAAGATATGATTCAATATTGTAAGAATACAAGATTAAACATATGTTATGATTTATGTCATTCACATTTATTTTGTAATAAAGATAAAAGATCAGTTGTAGATGAATTAAGAAATGTTTCAAAATATGTAGATCATTATCATTTATCTGATGCAGATGGAGTAGATGGAGAAGGGTTACAGTTTGGAGAAGGAGATTTACCATTTGGTGATGTTTTACCAATTTTAAACAATTACAAAGAAAAAGGATTTGCTGTAGAAGTATGGAAAGGGCATGAAAATGGTGGAAAGGGATTCAAAGAGTTTTTAGATAGAATAAGAGAAGAAGGTTTGATAATTAATTGACTAATGCATTAATTTTTGGGCTTACTGGACAAGATGGGGCATATTTAGCAAAATTCCTTTTGGATAAAGGATATAATGTATATGGCACATTTAGGAGAACCAGTCACAAATGTTTTGAGAGATTAGAGGATATGAAAATCTTCGATGATGCTATTTCGATAAAAGCAGATTTAGCAGATCAGGGATCAATTCAAACAGCAATTAGGCAGTCAAAACCAGATGAGATTTACAATTTAGCTGCACAATCATTTGTTGGTGCATCTTTTCAACAGCCAATTTTAACTTCAGATATAACAGGATTGGGGGTATTAAGAATCTTAGAAACTGTAAAAGAAAATGCTCCAGATGTAAAATTTTATCAAGCATCATCAAGTGAGATGTATGGAAATTATTCTGAGATAAAAAATGAAAATTCTCCATTTCATCCTAGAAGTCCATATGGTGCAGCAAAAATTTTTGGTCACAATATTACAGTGCATTATAGAGAAGCATACAAAATATTTGCTTGTTCAGGAATTTTGTTCAATCATGAATCTCCACATAGAGGATTAGAGTTTGTTACAAGAAAAATTTCATATGCTTTAGCAAGAATAAAGTTCAAAAAACAAGAAAAACTTCAATTAGGAAATATTCATGCAAAACGTGATTGGGGCTTTGCTGGAGATTATGTAGAAGCAATGTGGATGATGCTCCAACAACAAAATCCAGATGATTATGTAATTGCAACTGGCGAATCTCATTCTATAGAAGAATTTCTCGATTTAGCATCAGAATATGCAGGTTTGGGAGATTGGCATGAATTTGTTGAATTTGATGAGAGTTTGAATAGACCTACAGATATCGAAGACTTGGTAGGAGATTCATCTAAAGCTAAAAAACAATTAGGATGGTCATCAAAAGTAAGTTTTAAGGAGTTAGTGAAAATGATGGTAGAGTATGACATAAGTAATCTAAAAAGTTCTATCGATCCATTTGACTCTGAGCTTAGACGTTCGATTAAATCAAATTGATTTTATGTGCAATTAACTAAAAAAGATCATTTTTAATTAAGAAAAAAAATGTAATGGTATGATTCCAGATATTACAAAATCTAATCAAATGAAAGAAAGGGCAAAGAAAGTAATTCCTCATATTACAGGTACATTTAGTAGATCACCATCACATTTTGTAGAAAATGTATTTCCTGTTTATGCTCAATCAGGCAATGGTTCACACATTGTAGATGTAGATGGAAATGAATTTTTAGATTATTACTGTGGGTTAGGTCCAATTACATTAGGCTATAATTACAAAGTGGTAAATGATGCAATCACAAATCAATTAAAAAATGGAATTGTATTTTCTCTTCCTCATCCAATTGAGGTTGAAGTATCAGAATTAATTACAAAAGTAATCCCACATGCAGAAATGGTTAAACTTGAAAAATCAGGTTCAAATGCAGTTACGGGAGCTGTTAGAGCAGCCAGATACATAACAAAAAGAGATAAAATTGCATATTGTGGCAGTGGAGGAGTATGGCACGATTGGCAAGCTGCTATGGTTAGTAGAGACGGAGGAGTTCCTAAATTTAATAGAGAATTAATTAGAATTTTTAAGTATAATGATTTTGATGGTCTGCAACAAATTTTTGAAGAAAATCCAAATCAAATTGCAGCAATAGTTTTAGAACCAACGGTTTATGAAAAACCACAAAATGAATTTCTTCAAAAAGTAAGAAAAATTGCTGATGATAATGATACACTTTTAATTTTAGATGAAATTGTTACCGGTTTTAGATTTGATTTGGGTGGATGTCAAAAATTTTTCAATATTAAAGGAGACATGGTATGTTTTGGAAAAGGTATGGGCAATGGCTTACCTATTTCTGCAATAACAGGAAAAGAAGAATTTATGAAAGTATTTGATGATTTATGGGTATCTTCTACCAATAATGCTGAAACATTGTCTATGTCAGGTACAATAGCAGTGATAAATGAAATGAATGAAAAAGGAACGATTCAACATTGTTGGTCTAAGGGCAAAAAATTATTTGAAGAATGGAATAAAATATCTGAAGCTCATAACATTAATGTAAAAATGAATGGATATCCCATTAGAATGGAGATGAAATGTTTTGATTCCAACAATAATGAAAATGAATCATTAAAAGCATTAGTTTTACAAGAAATGGTTAAGAAAGGGATTTTCTTCTCACCAGGGGTTTCTTTTATTTCATATTCACATACATCTGAAGACATTGAATTAACTTTAAACGCCTTAGAAGATATTTGTAAAATAATTAAAACAAATGTTATTGATGAAAAATATGAAAAGATGTTAAAAGGACACATACCAAAACAAATTTGGAATATGAAAATTCCCCCTACAAAAAAATGAGATTCTAGTCACTAATGTGATGAAAAACAAGAATAATGAATTGTGAAGTAATTTTCTACTAGTGAGCTTTATCTATTAGACATATTCAGAAAGAAAAATGAATTGGGGGAAAATATCTGATATTCCTGGTCTGAAAAATGTTACAATTTTAGGATTTGCAAATATTTCAGGAAATGCAATTTCAGCAATATTTTGGTTGTTTCTTGCAAATATTATGGGTGCTAAAAGTTATGGAGAGATAGGTTATCTTATATCCATTGCT
>Ga0209992_10001978_pt1 | contig 19921 bp, 20 predicted proteins | sample 2SBtaG_2_FD_182564 | JGI IMG/M metagenome (GOLD analysis project Ga0209992, IMG submission 182564) | Deep subsurface microbial communities from Kolumbo volcano to uncover new lineages of life (NeLLi) - 2SBTROV12_ACTIVE470 metaG (SPAdes)... | ecosystem: Environmental > Aquatic > Marine >... | reverse complement strand
CCGCAATATCAACCCAGATATCTCGGCAATTGCGTCTATAATCCACCCCTAAACAATAAAAAAGTGGATTGCGGTTTGTAAAATATACTACCGGATGCGAAAAAAATACGCTTAAATCGTCAAACTTAGCGATTTCGATAGCTTTTTCAATCGTTGTTTCATCCGCAGAAGCCTTTCGAATCACTTTGCGGATTACCATATAATCCAACTCACGGTCCAAGTCTAAATCATAATAAGTCGCAACCAAACCTGGAACACTCAATGACTCCCAACCTCGATAGGAAGGGCTTTTCCAACCCGGTTCCTTAGGGATTTCAGATGCCCTTTCGGCCTTTTTAAAGGCACCACCTTGATCCGATGCCAAAACTTCGCTTGAAACTAAAATCGATATCGAAATAAAAGCCGCTAGCCAAAACAGCATCCAGTGCAATTTCATTTAAGGCCTCAGATTTTCAGGGAACCAGAATAAACCACCTGCGCTTTATAAATAACGAACCCATGATTTTAAAAACCCAGTCAACCTAGCAGGAAACTGGATACCATATACTTTTAAATTGATATAAATAAGCTAACATATTTCAGGTACCATTCAAACGGGTAATGTCCCGAAACAAAAATGAGAAATATGCATTAAAACTGTTTCTCATAACGTTTTGCGTCCGGTTCGCGAGGTTTGCAATCGCGCCAATAAGTTTCTTTGTCCGGCTCGAACTTTCTACTTAAAGGATCTTCCCTGAAAACCGAAGCCACTATGCGGATTGGAGTAAATACTAGAAAATAGGTAAGACTCAGGATAATTTTTGCATTGAAGTTTCCAACTACTTCCGCAAATCGCATCCATTTCCTATGAACAGGTAGAAGACCCATCGGAGCTAAAAGCCCCATACCCGCAAAAAATAAAATCAAAACACCGAGAGTACCGGCAGCAATGAGCCAGTTTTTGAAAAAAAATAAGGCCCCGATCAACGAAAACATCCCCGCCATTATCAAACCGAAATGTCTTAATTGATTTTCTAAACTATTAACAGGATTCATGTCCTCTTTTTGTAAAAAGTATTAACTCGATTGTAGGCCAGAAAAAAGTCATTGTGAATCGTAAAAAGAGTTGAGTTGGTTTTCGTCCAGATCGATTTCAGGGCCATCATAAACAATTCGGCCCTCGCTCAACGCAATAATACGTGAACCATATTCGCGTGCCAGGGATGGTAAATGCAGATTGCAGATCACGGTCACACCATCCTTTTGGTTAAATTCTTTTAGCAAATCCATAATCTGTTTAGAGGTGGCAGGGTCCAGGCTCGATATCGGCTCATCGGCAAGGATCAATTGTGGCTCTTGCATCAAGGTCCGGGCCAACCCCACCCGCTGTTGCTGACCACCGCTTAGTTTATCGGCACGATCCCATTCTTTATCAGCAATGCCCAAGCGATTCAACACTTGTCTGGCTTTTTCAACATCAGCCTGAGCAAACAAATTGAAAATAGAAGCCGAGGTAGATATGGAAGCCAACTTTCCCGTCAACACATTCGTTTGTACAGAACAACGTGGTACAATATTGTACTGCTGAAAAACCATACCGATTTTTTTTCTCAGTTGCCGCAATTTACCGTTAGGGGCTCCTGTGATTTCTTCATCATTAAAAAAGATTCTGCCTGAGGTTGGCTCGATCAGGCGATTGATGCAACGCAATAATGTCGACTTGCCCGACCCGCTTTTCCCCAATACCACCAAAAACTCCCCTGCCTCAACTTTTAAAGAAACATCTCGCAAGGCTTCAGTACCTTTTTTATAGGTCTTGCAAAGCTGTTCAATTTTTAACATTCGGATTTTCCAAGTTAAGATCTAGCAGTCTTCCCGCTTCGCGTACCGGGTCAAATAATCCATCCAGATCCATCAGTCCAGTGATTCCATACAACCGTTTCAGAATCTTGCTGCCCTTAGGATTGTCTGATATTTTTTTGAGTCCATTTCGAAGCTTCACTTTCAAACCTTCAGGAAGTTCTTTGCGGACGGACACGGTGTCGTTGGGTATTTCTTTGGTGTAGGCCAGAACTTTTATCTTTTCAAAAACATCGGGGTAAGATTTGGCAACCGCAGCCCGAGAACCATCGTAAGCAGCGCCGCCATCTACCTCCCCTTTATATATGGAAAGAACAACTGCGTTATGTGACCCAGCAAATACGGTTTTACTAAAAAATGTTTTTGGGTCAAACCCTTTAGATAGCAATAATGTTTTGGGATATAAATGCCCAGAAGTGGACGCGGGATCGACAAAAGCAAATCTTTTGCCCTGCAGATCGTTCAAAGAGTTAATTCCACTATCCGCGCGCACCATGATCTGCCCTCGATAAAAAGGACTGCCAAACCGTTTTACTATCAGCAACAGTTCGATGTCATATTTGTCTTTTGCCAGTACATAGCTGAAGGTTGGTAGCCAGCCTATATCTACCTTTCCGGCACCCATTGCCTCAATCACCGCTGCATAACTGGTTGCTACCGAGGTTTTAAAGTGCAGTCCCGTTTCCTTTTTTAGAAGTTCTGCCACTTGCTGCCCGCCTTTAACAATGACCTGCGCATCTCCAGAAGGAACAAACATCATTTGCACCGGGTTTCTAGATGTGCCCAATATCTCTGCCGAGACAGGCCGCAGCATTCCTACAACTTGGAACAAAATAGCTAAGAAAAGGCATCCCGATCGAAACAAAATGGAAAACTGGAGAAAACTCAAAGAAGGCTCCAAGTTGATTTATCTTCTTTGTATCATACAATGAACCGAGGACAGAAAAATGGCATAAAAAAAGGGCAAGCCGCAATGTGCGCGACTTGCCCTTTTTAGAAGTACTTAGCTTATTTCATAAACGTACCACGGATGTATTTAACAACATCCCAGATTTCCTTATCCTTCAAAGTTTTACCATGAGCTACCATGCCTGTTCCTTTAGAACCATTTTTGATAATATGGAACATTTGGCCCGCAGAAACTTTTTTCATGGTTGCGGCACAGGTAAAGTTACGTGGCGCAGGCTTCAAAGCTGCACCCAGTTTCCCACCACCATCTCCTTTTGGGCCATGACACATTTGGCAAGCCATTGGCTTTGCAGTTTTCATGAAAATTTTCTTACCGTTCTTCGCATTAGCCTTTTTTGTTAGATCTTTTTTAGCTATGCTACCTGGCGCAGCTTTGGTTTTTCGTGGCTGTGGACATTTAGCGGGCTTTGCGAAAACAGAACCCACGGCAACCAAGCTGAATATTACCATCACACTTAAAATTAAAGCCTTTTTCATTAAACAATCTCCTTATAAGATAGTGGATTAAAGCTTCCTATATAAATAAAACCTAAATAGTTTGGTGCATTTTTTCAAAAACAGGATTTTATTGACTGCCTAAAGCAAAGAAATCCATTCAAACCAACTCATACAAAAATCAGTTTTTTCGGTCAAGCCCTTACCAGAGTTGATTATAAAGGAAGGCATTATAATCCATACGGTTTTTCTGTCAATAAAATTTCTTCGACTAAAAACAATCAGTTTCTAAAAATTTTTTATATGTAATCCCATGTGCTAGGGTGTTAATTTAAAGAAATCTCGTCAGGGTGCGATTTTCGTCCGAACTCAACTTATCGTATTATTTTCAATTGCTTAATAATTTTTTTATATCAAACTTGATGGGGTTTGCAGCAATTTTTCTTGCGAGCTCCCCACGAATCAAGTATTATTTGCTCACAACTTGAAACCCACACTTTACCAAATTAGGGTTCGCTCAGCGTAGCACCTAAAAATCCTTTCCACAGAGTTTAAGGTTTTATATTTTCCCTATATTTAGAGGGGGGGCTGGGTTTGCTTGTTTGAGTTTTTGTGGGGGACAAACCCCATGAAAGTCGAAATATTAACCAATAATTAAAGGAGGTGCTTGATGAACGCTATACTAAAACACCTCAGTTCAAAATTTAAAAAAATCAAATACTTAACAAAGCTTGAGCAGATTCCTCAATTGACAGATACGGAACGTGAGGAAATGCAGAAAGTCAATGACCAGTTTGTTTTCCGAACCAATGACTATTATCAATCCTTAATTGATTGGGATGATCCTAACGATCCTATCAAACGCATTATCATGCCTGATGTGGAGGAGTTGAATGAATGGGGTGAACTCGATGCATCCAATGAAGAAAAATATACTAAGGTCCATGGCTTAGAGCATAAATATACTTCGACCGCATTATTGCTAGTCAATGAAGTCTGTGCAGCCTATTGTCGTTTTTGTTTTCGTAAAAGGCTGTTTATGAACGAGAATGATGAGGTAACAAAAGATATCAGCGCAGGTCTTGAATACATTAAAAACAACAAGGAAATTAATAATGTATTGTTGACGGGTGGTGATCCTATGATTCTTTCTACCAGTAAGTTGGAGCCTATTATTCAACAGCTTCGAGAAATTGATCATATCAAAATCATCCGCATTGGTACTAAGGTGCCAGCTTTTAATCCGTTCCGAATTTTAAACGACCCGTCCCTTCTTGAAATGTTTCGCAAATACAGTACGCATGAAAAGAAAATCTATATTATGGCGCATTTCAATCATCCACGAGAGCTCACACCTCAGGCAGTCGATGGGCTCAATGCCCTAATGGATGCTGGTGTCACACTGGTTAACCAAACACCTTTAGTAAAAGGTGTCAACGACGACCCAGATGTGCTGGCTGAATTATTCTCTAAACTTTCATTCATGGGTGTTCCGCCTTACTATGTGTTTTTGTGTCGCCCAACTCTGGGAAATGAAACCTACTCTATTCCTGTTGAAAAAGGTTATGAAATATTTGAAAAGGCGCGTATACGCTGCTCTGGCCTGGCAAAAAGGGCGCGTCTTGTCATGTCTCATGAGTCTGGAAAAATTGAAGTGGTGGGAATGACACAAGATCAAATTTTCTTCAAATATGCGCGCGCTGCAAATTCTGAAGATAACGCCCGCTTTTTAGCATTTTATAGAAACCCAGATGCCGCTTGGTTTGACGATTACAAAGAAGCCAGTGAAGAATTTTCGTTATTCGCTGCAAATGAAACTAGTGGGATTACAATTTAAATCTTACTTGCTGTATTACTTTCTCTATTTTGAGAGAGTTTAAGTTGGTTGACTCAAAAAAATTTTCCTTTCTGATTCTCCTATAATGTACTGATGGATTTTGCATTATTCCTTCTAATCTTTCTAGCTTTCCATAACTCTGGCCAACTCCTCTTAAATAAAATTTGCGGATTGAAATTCCTGGATCCAGGTGAAGCGGTTTTATTTTCCACCGCACTTGGCTCTATAGTTTTTTCCGGAATCATGACAGTTCTCGTATTTTCTGGCTTTATCAATTCTGCTGTTTCTTGGAGTATTCTGCTGGTTTTCCTAGTCTTAGGCTGGAAAAATATATCGCAAGTCAAAAAACTATTGAGTGTTTTTAATAACCCAATATCACAACCAGCGGAAGATAGCGGATTGAGGAATTTGACTCAATCTTTTCTTGGGCTCCTTGTCCTTCTATCCATTGGATCTGCATTCGCGCCTGCATTTGCTAACGATGCTCTAGTTTATCACCTGGCTGTGCCTAAAGCTTTCCTACAAACGGGAGGACTGGTTCACCTTCCTAACAATATAAATTCACTTTTTCCTCAGCAAATTGAAATGCTTTATCTTTTTGCTTTGGCGTTGGGTTCCGATTCACTGGCGCAACTTACTGGTTTAGGAATTGTCTTTCTTCTTTTGTTTGCCCTTTGGCAGTACTCCAAAAAAAATATTCATAAAAACTATGCATGGCTAACACCTCTAATATTTATTTCAACTCCGACTTTCTTTAGCGTGGCTTCTTCTGCTTATGTGGATCTCCAAGCAGCTGCCTACGTTTTTTTAGCTTTTTATTCCTGGAAAAATGGATGTGATCAAAAACAACCCGGATGGTTTTTTTTGATGACCTTGTTTGCCGGCGCTGCTATTGCAACTAAGCTAATCACCGTTATCATTTTACCTCTGGCCTTCTTAGGACTCGCTTTACATGGCAGAACCCACAAAAATTTAAAACAGACCGTCAGCCAATGCTTGATACTAATATTTGGCTCTCTATTAATTCTTTCACCCTGGTTGGCAAGGAATTATTTTTTTACCGGCAATCCGGTTGCACCATTTTTTATGAACATTTTTGGCGGCGAAAACGCAATAAACTGGGATGTCGTCCGTTCACAGATGCAGTTTCAATATTATTCGTCCTTGGGTATGGGGCACAGCTTTCTGGATTTTTTGTTGCTACCCATAAACCTAACCTTTTTTAGTGAAGCCCATTCCCTCAAATTCGAGGGTCACATTGGAATCGTTTATTTACTACTAATTCCTGCCCTTTTGGGTTTGGATCGCAAATCTATACCATTAGCCATTGTATTTTCCGTGCTATTGATATTCTGGTTCATGCAGACACAATATATTCGCCTTCTAGCACCCGCGTTTGCTTTTCTTTCAGTTCTTTTGGTCACCGGACTAACACAGCTGTTTCAAAAAAATAAAATCGGAAAAAAGGAGAAGCTATTTTTAACATCGATTCTAACCCTCGGTCTTTTGTTCAATACTTCTATAATAATGAAGGAGTGGTTTAGGGTTGATCCACTTTCTTACATCCTAAAAAAGGAATCCCGGGAACAGTATTTGACCCGACAAGTCAAAGCTTTTCCTTCCTACCAGGATGCGAATGAGATGTTGACGGAAAAGGACAAAGTTTTGCTTGTTTATATGGGAAATCTTGGATATTTGATGGATCGTCCTTTTTTCAGTGATACATTTTTTGAAGACCATACTTTGACCAAAATCATCGACAAAGGCGTCTATGCGGCAGATATTTTAAATCGATTGAAGCTCCGGGGTATCACCCATGTTATGTTCAACTTTCATTATATTTTTGGAAAAGATTCAGTCCTGACAATGGGTGAGAGAGCGATATTTAAAAATTTATTGATCAAACACGGGGAACAACTCTCTGCAAAAAACGGGTTTCTACTCTATCGCTTTATGCTAGACTCCCAATCTGAAAATCAGAAACAATCCATTCCCCTGAATCACTGACGGTGAATCGCGCCGGTTTATTCGACACTAACGGGACGGGAACATTAATACTGGTAGCGACTATTTCCCCCAGACGCGACCTTATGATATTTAAAATTAACGGGTATTGAAATATGGATAGGCTTGTAGGCAAAAACATACTGATCATCATCCCTAAAGACTATTATATGGAAAGCGAATTCGATCCGGTTTTCGAAGCCATGACTGCAGAGGGGGCAACTGTTCTAGTCGCTTCCAGTAAATTAAAAGAAGCCATTGGTATGAAAAGTGGCCGTACGAATCCTGATGTATTGATAGTCGATGCTATCGAAGGAATCACTGGCGACAGTTATGTTTCCGCCGCCAAAGGAGTTCGCCAAGTCAAAGGAGTTTTTCACGGGGTGATCGTAATTGGTGGGAGTGGCGCAAGAACTTATTTATGGAAAGACGAATTATTGCGATTGCTTCTAAACGACCGCCACCGATCTGGAATGGTTGTCGCTGCAATTGGCAATGCCGTGCCTTGCTTGGGAAAAGCGGACCTTCTCCAAAGCCTCGAAATCACTACAGAACCCGGTAATAAGAAAGCCTTAAAGGAAATAGAAGATGCAAAAGCCATTATTGTCGATAAACCGATGACTTCGCATAATCGTATCTTTACTGTTCAGAATGCAGCGGCAGTGGAAGCTTTTTTAAATCCTTTTATTGAAGAGGTAGGAAAAACCTCTATCAAATAGGTCATCCAAAAAATATCTTAAAGACCTGCCTGCTCCTCACGTTCTTTTTGGGTTTTAATTATCTTCATCCTGAGTTTTATCGCATCGTTCAAGCTTTTTACAATTCGGTCATTGGCATCTGGGAAGTGCAGCTTTTGGTTAAACTGATCTAATGTGTAAACCTCGAGCACTTTAGCAAAGGCCTCGTCAACAAAAGGACGGGTCATTTGTACTACGCCTTCAAAATAGACCGCAATCTTTTCGTATTTTTCCCAGTTTTCCATCAACAGATTTTTTATCGTATCTCCTGCAGGTTCCCCATCCTCCGACGTTCTACCTGCCGGAGTCGAGGTTCCCATTATTTCATAGAGATTGATTTTAAATTCGTTTTCCATCTTATTTCCTAAATAAAAGAAGAATAAATGCTTTACCGGTTTACGATTTTCACAGATTTCATTTCTATCCGATCATTCGGGTTGTCTCTCGCATCTCGAGGAGAATCAACTATTTTATCTGCCACATCCATTCCACTGATCACTCTACCAAATGCGGTGTACTGCCCATCCAAAAAATGAGAGTCTTTGACCACAATATAAAACTGCGAGCCAGCACTATTCGGGTCTTGCGAACGAGCCATTGAAAGAACACCACGGTCATGTGGAGTATCATTAAATTCTGCTTTAATGGTATACCCTGGTCCACCAGTTCCGTGCGAGGAACGGTCTTCACTTTTAGAGTTCGGATCACCGCCCTGAATCATGAAACCAGGAATCACCCGGTGGAAAATGGTGCCATCATAAAATCCTTTATTGGCCAGATCTTTGAAGTTTTTTGTGTGGCCCGGGGCCACATCTTCTAGAAATTCTAGTTCAATATTTCCAAGCGTTGTCTCAATCACTGCCACTTCACTACTCATCTAGACACCTATAAATAATAGCTAGGTGGAGCTCCTTCCTCTTCAAAAAATGGAAGAACCCTACCTAAGCCCTGTTATTGTTTTAGGCGGAAATATTGTTCAGCTTATTTGTGAAGCCCAACATCCGCCATTCAACTAAGAACCCGGCACAAAACCCACTACCGGAAAAACTTTTGCTTTAACGACGCACAATCTTAACGGACTTCATTTCTATTCTATCATTCGGGTTGTCTCTCGCATCTCGAGGAGAATCAACTATTTTATCTGCCACATCCATTCCACTGATCACTCTACCAAATGCGGTATATTTTCCATCTAAAAAGTGAGCGTCTTTGACCACAATAAAAAACTGCGAGCCAGCACTATTCGGGTCTTGCGAACGAGCCATTGAAAGAACACCACGGTCATGTGGAGTATCATTAAATTCTGCTTTAATGGTATACCCTGGTCCACCAGTTCCGTGCGAGGAACGGTCTTCACTTTTAGAGTTCGGATCACCGCCCTGAATCATGAAACCAGGAATCACCCGGTGGAAAATGGTGCCATCATAAAATCCTTTATTGGCCAGATCTTTGAAGTTTTTTGTGTGGCCCGGGGCCACATCTTCTAGAAATTCTAGTTCAATATTTCCAAGCGTTGTCTCAATAACAGCAATTTCACCAGCGAGTGCCGAGGTTCCGGTGATCAAAACCACCATCAGGCCTGTGACGACTCCTTTAATAAAAAAGTTCATGAAATCTCCAGAATAAAATTAGCAATAATATAGGAATATTTTAAATAAAAATAATTCAAAATCGGCTACAGCCGACTAATATATTAAAAAATAGATCATTCTAGATAATAGGTTTTCGATTGTCAAACTTCACCCTAAACCTCATACCGGATTTTTTATCAGTGGTTATCTTCTGTTCGGGTTATTCTGATTTGTTTGACCCTGAGTAAAATTATTGAGTAGAATTATGTGGATTAACCGGAAAGATTCTTATTACTGGATTGATCTTTATAAGACTTTTAAAATTTGTAATCGTATCAAGTGATTCGCCCTTCCTCCCTGAACGCCAAGTATCTACTAAAATGCCGCTATTTTGACTGTGGTATAACCTACGAAGGAAAAGGGTTGACAGGGTCAGGTGGCTGCGAAATAATAGTGTAATTCACTTATTTTGAATGACTTACTTGCCGAACGAGCAACCACGTGCGTTCGGTCTTATTATAATATAGGGTTAAGTGCTCCATATGGATGTTTATTGGGAACAATTCAAAACCCCTTTCCTCTGCTTTGCCGGGTTTTCAGGTGTAGGGAAAACCACTTTACTTGAGCGTTTGGTTGAGCGGTTTACCGAAGAAGATATCCGTGTGGGCTATTACAAGCATGATGCACATCGCTTTTCAATCGACCGGGAAGGGAAAGACACAGCCCGGGCGGCTCAGGCTGGGGCTGGTGTCATTACTATTAATGACCCCAAACATTTTGCCATCGTCGCTGACAATGCCTTTAAAAAACGTTCGATCACTCATGCTCTGGAACAATGTGACTGCATCCTGATCGAAGGCTACAAGCAATCACCCTTTGATAAGATCGTTTTTCTCGATCAAAAGGGACAGCTTCCTATTCCCTCCGAAATTCCCGGTATCAAAGCCATCATCCACCAAGGAATAGTCGTTAGTGGCCTGCCCGATGTCCCGCGTTTTCATCGAGATGAAATCGAGCCTATCTACCAATTTGTCCGCGATCATTTCAAAAGATGTGCCAGCGAACTTTTTGGAGCTGTTTTTGTAGGAGGTGACAGCAAGCGAATGGGAAAACCAAAGTTTTCACTAACCTATGATGGTGTATCGGGAACAGAGAAGGCGGTCAAACTGTTGAGTAAATTTTGCAATAAAGTAATTCTTTCCTCGCGCGCCGATCTTGATATGGGTTCTTTAGGCCACATAGCAAACGTGGAACGGGTTAATGATGATCATACCGGACTCGGACCCGTTGGAGGACTAGCGACTTTGATGGGGCAATTCCCAGATAAGGCGTGGATGATAACCGCATGCGATATGCCCTTTTTAAAAGAAGAGGATTTCAAGGCAATATTACAAAACCGAGACCCATTAAAATATGGAACCTGCTATGTTCAAAAGGGTAGTTTCGGTTATGAGCCAATGTGCGCCATTTACGAACCAAAATTCATCGTTCCTCTTTTTGAAGCCATGTCAAGACGAGAGCTTTCTTTGTCTAGAATTATCGCTGGGTCTGCTTCTATTGAGGCACTCCCATTTAAAAAATTAAAGATCAACGAAGCGGACCGGTCAAAGTTTATGAACATCAACACAACGGAAGATTACGAGAAGAGAAACTTAAGATTAGTCGTGTATCAAAAGAAGGAAACATTATGAGCATGATTCAAGTCCAGGAAGCACGGGACCAAATTCTTTCAAAAATCAAAGTCAAGGGGGTCGAGAAGGTTTCTCTTGGTCAAGCTCTGGGGAGAGTACTGGCAGAAGATGTCATTTCAGGAGTTAATAACCCACCCCTCGATAACTCAGCCATGGATGGTTACGCATTAATTGCAGAAGACATTGCAACAGCCACCCCTGAATCTCCTGTAAAACTTGAAGTGGTGGAAGAAATTGCTGCCGGTTATTCAGCTAAAGGAACATTAAAGCCGGGTCAAGCCATGCGCATTATGACGGGCGCTCCTATACCTGCAGGTGCTAACGCGGTATTGATGCAAGAAGATACAGATAAAGATGGAAATTTCATCCACGCCAACGATAGGGCCGATTTAGAAGAAAACATCAGAAAAGCCGGTGAAGATGTTCAAAAAGGTGAAACCGTCATTAAAAAAGGTGTCACCCTCAGTCCCGCGCATATTGGCATGATGGCTGTGGTGGGTCGGTCCCAAGTGGCAGTGGGCCAGCGACCAACCGTTGCAATTCTTTCCACTGGTGATGAAATTCTCGAGCTTGACCAAAAACCGGAAGGACCGCAAATCTATAACAGTAATGGCCATATGCTGGCAGCACAAATACGCTCTGCAGGGGGTATTCCAGTTTATCTAGGAATCGCAAAAGACATCGAAGAAGATTTGATGGAAAAGTTTGAATGGGCACTTAAATCAGATATCGTGGTTTCATCCGGGGGCGTTTCGGTAGGAGACTATGATCTGGTCAAAGCCAGCCTGCAAAAAATGGGGCAGGAGATGCTTTTCTGGAAAGTCGCCATGAAACCTGGGAAACCTCTCGCTTTTGGGCGTATAGGCGATACCCCTATATTTGGGCTTCCTGGCAATCCTGTGTCTTCTTTTGTCTCTTTTGAGCAGTTCGTCCGCCCTTCCCTAAAAAAAGTAATGGGCTGCTCAGACTTAATGCACCAAACCGTGCAAGCCAAGCTGACGCAGACTATCCATAAGAAACCGGGACGACTGCATTTTTTAAGCGCGATTGTCTCATCAGCAAATGGCGAATATACCGTCACCCCCGCAGGGGAACAGGGATCTGGAATATTAAAATCCGCCGCTAATGCTAATGGCCTAGTGATTTTTCCTCTGGAAGAAGCTGAAATTAAAAAAGGCGCACAAGTTGCCGTTCAGTTGCTCGATATATAATATCCCCAACTGTTTGAAAATTATAAAAACAACTCAAATATTTATGATTACTATATTGTGCGAATTGCATAGCAAGATCCTAAGAATATTCATTTGTACATTCCTTTTGCTGGCAATCACTATCCCCAATTATGCTCTAGCTCTGTCCAATACCACTTTGGACCGGATCGTTACCCAGATTGAATCGCTTTATCCTCCGTTGGAAGGCTATGTTATTGAAGTGGAAGGCAATGGCCTCACCCTTGATCTCAAGCAAGGAATGCAAGTCAAAAAAGGCGACCGCTTGAAACTGATCCGGTATGGAAGGGAGCTATTTCACCCGGTCACCAAAAAGAAAGTGGGGCGGAAGGAGACGGATTTGGGTGAGGTTGAAATACTAGAAGTACGAAAAGATTTCTCGCGCGCCCGATCCCTTAACCCAACCGCACTTCCAAGAAAAGGTGATGGTGTAAGAAGTCCTTTCCAAAAATTGACCTTTTTGGTAGCACCACCAAATATTAAAATACGGAAAAAAATTGATGCGGAACAACTTCACTTTAACCTGGAAAAGAAGCTCAACGAGCACCCGCGTTTTGAAGTCCCTGCTTTTGATTTTGGCTTATGGATAGCTGATAAAAAACTCAGCGAAACTTCTGCATTAACAATCAAAAACCTTCGCCGATTGAAGCGTAAAGTCAATGTCGACCTCATCTTGATTCCTCAAGTCCGTACTGTTAGGGGAAAGATGGTTTTGAGTTACAAATTAATGTCCGCAGCAAATGGCACTTTACAAAAACAGGCTAAAGTACTGTCTGACGACGACCTGCCCACAGCAGAAGCACGCTCCAAAAGAGGCACGCAGACCAGTTTTGAAAAGAAGAAAAATGAAATCCAGTTTATTGGCAAACAGAACTTTCCCTATGAGGTGGTGGACTTCGATGTCGGAGATCTGGACGGGGACGGGGAAAACGAATACGTTTTGATCGATCATTACCGAGTCATGGTGTTCAAACTAAAAAAGGGGAAATTAAGACAAATTCAACAGATGAGAACCCAAAAAGGGATCAATCAGCTTATAGGCGTGGATGTGGGAGACATTAACGGCAATGGCCGTGATGAAATTTTTGTCACCAGCTGGAAGGGCGACAAACTGGAATCCTTCGCCCTGGAAAGACAGGTAAGGAAAAAAAAGCTTAAATATGTATGGAAAGACGTAAATCTTTATTTTCGTATTATTCGTCCATTTGGTCAAAAACCCACCCTTTTATCGCAAAGTCCGGGGTTTGAAATCCCATTTATAGGTCCAATTAAGAAGGTCGCGTTTAAAAATAGACGCTATATACAAGGCGCCAAACTGAATACTCCAAATATTTATGGAATCCACTTCATTTTATATGGGTTGACGCAGGCCAATTTAGGCGGGAACAAGGTCAAGGAAACAGTAATCCTTGACAACAACTACCACTTACGAGTATACTCCCCAAGTGGCAAAGTATTAGTAAAATCAGATGCTTACTACGGTCACGACCCGCGTTTGATCGAGGTTGGGGTGGTGGACGAAGAGCTCGGAAACCTGACAAACGGTGGCGGTGAGAGTGTTGGTAGAGAAGGGGCGGTTCGCTATAAAGGTCGGCTTCAGTTTGTGAAAAATGGAGGTCGTCGTTTTCTAGTTATACCTAAAAATTATGTGGCAGGGAATGGGTTGATAAATCAGTTAGTGCTTGTGAACAACTCAGGGCTTGTTATTTTAGGTGTAAACCGCGAAGGTTTTGAAAAATTTCTCGAAACCAACAAACAAAAGGGTTTTCTGGCGGCTTTCAGGGTTGTGCCGCGCAAAGGTAATGCAGGCGCGGATGTACACATATTAAGGACTGAAAGAAACTTTATTTCTAATGCTATGTCAGGCGGTATGAGTGAGTTCTCGACCTATTTTTGGAAAGCTGATTAACCGGGCTAAGGAATTATTCGACTTGGGGGCAAAAAAGAGGCTAAAGAAAAAAGGTTATTAAGACAAAAAAACCTTTGATTTTTATATATTTTATGTGGTATCTTTGCAGCGATTGTAATAACTGCTATATGAAAAGTCAAATCGCGTAAGATTTCAATAACTTACTTAAAGTTCAATTTTATAGTTTTTGATGGGTTTTTTTAAAAAATTTAATTTAATAGTTTTTAAAAAGTAGTTAGTCGTAAACTAAACTTGGAGGAGACAAGTATGAAAAAGAATTTTCTGACTGTAATCGCAATGACGGTCGTGGCATTTTTTGTGTCGACCGAAATTGCAAAAGCAGCTGACATCACGTTCAGCGGGCAAGTTAGATCCCGTTGGGAATTATCAGAGCACCTCGGTAACGGCGCTGTTGCTGGTGGCGGTGATTCACTTGGTAAGGCTTTCAACAACCAGCCTCATGATTTCGTTATACAATCAACACGTTTAGCAGCGAAGGCTAATATCAATGACACCACATCCGCCTTCATCCAAATGCAGAGCAGTAGAACTTGGGGTGGTTCCTCAAACGGCTCTAATGGTGCTGGTAGCGGAAACGCATCTAGCTCGGCTGACAACCAAGATGCATCGGTTGGACTCCATCAGGCGTATTTCACAATTAAAAACTTCTTGAACTTGCCTATGGGCTGGGATGCCAAAGTGGGACGTCAAGAAATCAAGTTGGATGGTTGGCGTCTATTTGGTAACACGATCTGGACAACGGGTATGCAGACTCATGACGCAGTTCGCTTGACTCATAAGCATGATAATTTAACTGCGAGTCTGATGTACATTCTCAGAAATGAAGATGGCCGGACAACCGATCAAAATGATGATAACGATTTTGATGTTTATGCAGCCCACGTAAATATGAAGGGCGTTCTTGGTGGCCAGTTCTCCGGTTACTATGTATACAGCGACAATGGTTGTAGTCCTAAGCAAGCAGCTGCCACTTCTAACTCTCCGGGTTGTACCAATTTTAGCAATGATTTTCACACAATCGGTGGTCGTCAGGCTGGCACCTTGTTCGGTCTAAAATACCGTGCTGAACTTTACTACCAGTTCGGTGATGCGACGGGTATTGTTGACTCCACAGGCGGAACAGATCATTCGTCCGTAACAGCTGGTGCAGAAATGGACCGAGAAGCTTATATGTACGGTTTACGAGTGAGTAAGGCGTTTAATAACGTATCTTACAAACCTGCTGTCACCTTGTGGTACGACTACCTTTCAGGAACATCAGATGAAGACCTGAAAGCTGGAAAATGGAGTAGTTTCGATACCCTGTATGATACGGGACATAAATACTACGGCTTGCAAGATCTCTTCTTGGGTATTGGTTCAGGTGGAGAAAAAGGAACACAAGGATTGGGTCTCCAAGACTTGGCCGTAAAAGTAAAATTGAATCCGGTTGCGGGTTGGACCTTGAAGGTGGATTACCATTACTTCTATACTGCTGAGGGTGTTAACGCCAGTCCAATCGTATCTGATAGTGATGTTGCATCAGGAAATGATAGTTCGTTTCTTGGTAATGAGCTTGACGTAACAGCTATTCACAAGATGAATTCTGCTACTAAAGTTATTATTGGTTATTCAAATTTTAATACAGCACAAACTTTTAGACGTATTAGAACTACTACTACTGGAGCTAACGATGCGAACTGGGCTTACGTTCAGTTTGACGTGAAGTTCTAAGTTAGTTTTTCAAAAAACCCTCCGGCCTTCTTAGGTCGGGGGGTTTTTTTTTGTCCATTTCCTCTGTGAATGCTGGTGAGCAGAGCAAAAATTATGATATCCTTACAATGTCCTTTTATTCTATCCCCAAAAAATACCAAACCCAAATTATGAATTATAAATTACTACCTCTATTATTTTTTATTTTTCCTGGTCTCGTTGGGGCAGAGTCTGAAATTTTTGAGCTGAACGGTAAACCCGTACCCGCTGTAGTAGCAAAGGTCAACGGGGTCTCTCTAAACTCCACTCAATTGCAAACAGAATTCATCGCATTCCGTATGCGTAACCAACATCAGGGTGAAAAAATTTCTGCCCCCCAAGAGACTTTGATCGCCCGCGAATTACTCAAAGCAGAAATCATGAAGGAGCTAATTGCACAAAAAGCCCGATCACTTAATATTAAAATTACAGCCGATAAAATCGACTCGGAAATACAAGGGATTGAGGATAAGTTCCCCAGTCACACTGCATTCATAACTACTCTGGCTTTTCAACGTATGGATATGAAAGCCCTTAGGGAAAAAATTGAAAGAACCCTATTAGAAGACGCGTTAATTCGCCTTAAAATTGCCCCAAATGTAAAACTACGCGATGGTTCTGCGAAGGAATTCTATAATAAGAATCGAGGAAAATTCGCTAAACCCGTTTTGTACAGGACAAGACATATTCTAATCGCCACCATCGCAGCCCCGAAAAATTTAGAAGACGATTTAAACCGCAAGAAGGGTTTGCGGATGGCGCAGATGATTAATAACGAAGCTAAATTGAAAGCTGAGGAGGTTTTTCGCAAGATAAAATCTGGGGGTGATTTTATTAAACTTGCTAAAGAATTCTCAGAAGATGAAGCTTCTAAACAAGATGGCGGTATGCTGGGTGATTTACATCCGGACCTCACGCTCCCGGAAATCGCAGCCGAGATGGTGAAATTAAATGAAGAAGAAACAAGCAATATCTTTCAAAGCCCATTCGGCTATCACATCTTAAAGCTAGATGAAATTATCCCAAGCACGCTCATTCCTTTCGAAGAAGCAAAAAGCAATATCTTAAATATATTGATGAAGAGAAAAACACAAAGCCTTTTCAAGAAATATTTAATTGATCTCGAAAATAATGCAAAAATAGAAATTTTTATATAGCAATGCTAGCGCTGCTGTCAATCAGCTAAGGCTTTTGTAGAATCGCTTCCCTTTGAGCTTATAACAATAATTGCGATTGGGAACTGTACGGCGATTTTATCAACTCCCATAACTTACTCCTTCATCATAAATGACTACATTAATTACAGGAGCCACAGGGTTTTTGGGTTCAGCCATCGCACGAGAACTGCTCCGTGATGGACGCAAAATTAAACTGCTGGCTCGGGGTAATGCTGACCTAAGAAATATTGAAGGCCTTGAAGCAGAAGTAGTGAAGGGAGATCTCCGTCATCGGGAATCACTAAAATCTGCTATGACAGGTTGCTCTAGGCTCTACCATGTTGCCGCCTATTACAGTTTATGGGATCAGGATAAAAAACTCATCTATGATATTAATGTCCAGGGAACCCGCAATATTCTAGAAACAGCACTAGAATTGGGTCTAGAACGTGTTGTTTATACTAGTACGGTTGGGTGCATCGGCCTATCTGAAGACCGCACACCTACGAATGAAGATCAGCCAATGGATCCGGCCACTCTGAGCAATGATTATAAAATTTCCAAGTTTCAGGCGGAAAAAATTGCCTTAGAAATGCACGATAGAGGGCTTCCTGTTGTTATTGTAAACCCCAGTACTCCAATAGGCCCACGCGATATCAAGCCAACCCCAACAGGAAAAATTATCCTCGATTTTTTAAATGGTAAAATGCCTGCGTACTTGGATACAGGGTTAAATCTAATCGATGTAGCAGACTGCGCACGTGGACATATTCTTGCTGATGAAAAAGGTAGGCCAGGTGAACGATATATTCTTGGAAATAAAAATATGTCATTAAAAGAGATACTCCAGGCCTTGGAAAAGATTACTGGGGTCAAAGCCCCATCTATCAAGATGCCCTATTGGGTGGCATATGCAGCCGGTGTGGCCTGTGAAGCCATGTCTAACCTAGTCACTAAAAAACCACCGGCCGTCCCGCTTGCTGGAGTAAAAATGGCAAAATATTTTATGTATTTTGATTCTTCCAAGGCCATTCATGAGCTGGGGTTACCGCAAAACCCGGTGGAAGACGCGTTGAGCCAATCCGTCCACTGGTTTCAGGAAAAGCACCGCTGAGATATGGAAACTCTTTCCTTGCTTTGGGGTACGGTATTACTTCGTCCTTATGTTTTTCTATTCCTTACGGTTTACCTGACGATAGCTATGTTAAATATGGGCGTACTACGTTCACTTTTTTTCACTGTTCTTGCCTATAGCATCGCATTTCTTTGTGAATATTCTTCAACCCGGAATGGCTTTCCTTTCGGATTTTATACTTATATCGATACGACACGGGACCAAGAACTGTGGATCAGCAATGTCCCTTTTATGGATTCCCTTTCTTTCTCCTTCCTGATTTATGTGAGCTATACGTTAAGCTTGCTTTTATGGGCACCGCTTATTAAAAAAGGCTGGGACATACGATTGGGGGAGATCGGTCCTATCAAACACTCTTTTAAAGTTATCGCATCAGCATCCATTCTATGTATGCTGATGGACGTGATAATTGATCCGATCGCATTTCTCGGTGACCAGTGGTTTCTTGGAAAAATCTATTTCTACCGAGAACCTGGAGAATATTTTCATATTCCACTGACAAATTTTGCTGGCTGGTTTTTTGTCTCAGCGGCCACACTCACCTGCTTCGCCGCCTTCAACTCATTGCTGGACCATAAAATACCACTAAAAACTAAGCAAATAGCAGGTCAGGCGCTTTTTGGGCCTGGATTGTATTTTGGGGTATTGACCTTCAACTTGGGGGTTACTTTTTATATTGGCGAATTTCTACTGGGAGTTTGGGGAGTTTTTGTTACTGCTGGGGTTTTAAGCTTGGTGGGATTTAAGATAAGAAAATAAAAAACTACTAACTACATGGTCTTTGAACCAATATATATTCCATAGACAATAGCTGCGAAAATGATTCCCATTAAAAGGTTGTCGATGGCTACCGCTTTCCAATCGGGGATACGACCCCAGCTAGCCCAGGGAATAATAACGATAAACAAGGAGAGAAAACCCAGCACCAACAAACAGGCCAGAATAAATATCAGTTTTTTTTCATCCATAAGGACACAGGATTTTTAATGCATTCTAGTGTTCATATAAAAACCATATACAAACAGGACTATAGCAACCATTACGATTCCGCTGTCCACTAAAGTATCCTTCCAATTGGGTAACAGATAATTAGTAAACCAGGGAATCGCAACAAAAAGTACCGCTATAAAACCGACTCCTAAAAGGCTTAAAATGGTAATGATTAAAACCTTATCGTTCATAATTGAATTCCTTTAACGTTTTACTTGTATAAACTGCCCAGAATCATTGTAGCAATTAAACCCAAGGTAAGGCATAGAAACAATTGAACAATTATAGAAGGCTTAGGGTATTGATGGTGAGAATTTTTAACATTAATATCCTTAAAAAATGACGGAACAAAGGTCTAATTGTTTTTAGTCAGGGTGCTTGCCCTCAAGGTTCCCTGAAAAGCAGCTTCTGCTTCCTTATAAAAGCGTTCGCGATGAGGGATGTGCTTTCTGGAGAAATGAAAAACACGCAGTTTCTTTACACACGCTTCTCGAGCTAGAGATCCAGCCTGATGAGAGGTAAGATGAAACCTTTCCTGGCCCCTAGCTTCTTCATCGGCCAAAAAAGGAGATTCACAGAAAAATATATCAGCAGATTTGATCAATTCAATTATTCTTTTCTTGTTCGGCTCATTATAAACCGTATCCACAACATATCCGATTTTCT
>Ga0209992_10001977_pt1 | contig 19929 bp, 17 predicted proteins | sample 2SBtaG_2_FD_182564 | JGI IMG/M metagenome (GOLD analysis project Ga0209992, IMG submission 182564) | Deep subsurface microbial communities from Kolumbo volcano to uncover new lineages of life (NeLLi) - 2SBTROV12_ACTIVE470 metaG (SPAdes)... | ecosystem: Environmental > Aquatic > Marine >... | reverse complement strand
TCAACGGCTCGACCGACGCCGGCGTGACCTGGATGGCCGACGGAACGCGGGTCGACACCGACGAAGCCGGCGACGCGTGGTCCGGCTCGGCGGTGATCGCCGCGGACGGAAGCGGCACGGTCATCGTGGCGTGGGAAGACCTGCGCGACGACTTCTCGAAGATCTACGTGAACCGCTCCACCGACCATGGCGAGAGCTTTGCGCCTTCGGACACCCGGCTCTCGGGCGACGGCGGGGTCGACAGCTTCGCGCCGCGCTTGTTGCTCACCGAGGGGCACGCCTACGTGGCGTGGCACGACCAGGTCGAGACCGACGCCCGTGACGTCTACCTCTCCCACTCCTCGAACAGCGGGGAGAGCTGGCCCACCGAAGCCACCCGGATGGAGTCGAACCAACCCGGGTTCTACGACGCCTACTACCCCTCGATCGCGGCCAACGGCCCTCGGCTGCACGCGGCCTGGCAGGACAACCGCTCCAACGGCTACGACATCTACTACCGGCGTTCCGAAGACGGCGGCGTGACCTGGCAGGAGGAAGAGGTCCGCCTCGACATGGACAGCCCGGGAGAGGCCCAGTCGGTGGACGTCTCCCTCGACGTCTACGCGGACGACATGGTCGTTGCGGTGTGGCGCGATCTGCGCAACGACGACGAAGGCGTTGGCTTCAACGACCTGTTCTACAACTTCTCCGAAGATGGGGGAGACACGTGGAACGACGCCGATCTTCGGATCAACGGAAACGAGCCGGGGTCCAGCTACGCGATCGACCCCTGGTTCTGGCGCAACAACACCGACCTGTTGTTCGTCTGGGCGGATGGTCGCTTTGGCTCGAGCGACATCTTCTTCACCTCGCTGAAGCTGGGCGAAGAAAGCACCTGGGAGCCTCCCGAAGAGAGCTCCGAGGAAGGTTGACGCGGGCCCGCCGACCCACTAAATGCGGCTGTCCTTCGCGCACGGGCCCGTTCCATCGCGCGCCGAAATGCTCAACGAGACCCTCATGACCACCTACAAGACCGCCTCCGCGAAGCCGGCCGAAGTCGTTCGCCAGTGGCTGGTGATCGACGCCGAGGATCAGGTCCTCGGCCGCGTCGCCACCCGCATCGCGACCGTGCTCCGCGGCAAGCACAAGCCCTCGTTCACGCCGCACGTCGACACCGGCGATTTCGTGATCGTGATCAACGCCGGCAAGGTGAAGCTCACGGGCCAGAAGCTCGATCAGAAGCTCTACCACCGCTACTCGGGCCACCTCGGCGGCCTCAAGTCCGTGCCGGCCGGCGAAGTCCTCGCGGACGATCCCGAGCGGATGTTCCAGCAGGCGGTCAAGGGCATGCTTCCCAAGAACAGGCTCGGTCGCCAACAGCTCTCGAAGCTGAAGGTCTACGCCGGTACCGAGCATCCGCACCAGGCCCAGCAGCCGCAGCCCTTTCCGGAGTACGTCTGATGTCCAACGAGACCCAGTGGTACGCCACCGGTCGCCGTAAGGAGGCCGCTGCCCGCGTGTTCCTCCGTCCCGGGACCGGCGAGATCACCGTCAACAGCCGCTCGCTCGAGTCGTACTTCCCCCGGAAGACCTCGCGCCTCATCGTGATGCAGCCCCTCGCGCTCACCGAGAACGTCGGCCAGGTCGACATCTTCGTGACCGTGAAGGGCGGCGGACCGACCGGACAGGCTGGCGCCGTACGTCTGGGCATCGCTCGGGCGCTCGCCGCTCGGAACCTCGCGGATCGTCCGGTGCTCAAGAAGAGCGGCCTGCTCACGCGCGACGCCCGTAAGGTCGAGCGCAAGAAGTACGGTCAGCCGGGTGCTCGCAAGCGCTTCCAGTTCAGCAAGCGCTAGGCACGCCTCGTGCGGGTCATCGGCGTCATCCCAGCTCGCTGGGACAGCCGCCGCTTGCCCGCCAAGGCCCTCGCCGACATCGGCGGTCTTCCCATGGTGGCCTGGGTCCACCGCCGGGCGGCCGCCGCGACTTCTCTGAACGAGGTGATCGTCGCGACCGACGACGCTCGCATCGTCGACGCGGTCGAGGCGAGCGGTGGCCGCGCTGTGTGGACGCGTGCTGACCACGTCTCCGGCACCGACCGGGTGTGGGAGGCGGTGTCCGAGCTCGAAGCCGACGTGATCGTGAACGTGCAGGGCGACGAGCCACTGCTGGACCCGCGCGTGATCGACGCCGTCGTCGCGCCCCTGGTGCGGGATGCAGGTCTGGATGTGGTCACCGCTGCGGCGCCGCTGGTGGGCGACCCCGACGTCGCCAGCGTGGTGAAGGTGGTCTGCGATCACCAGGGCGACGCGCTGTACTTCTCGCGCGCCCGCGTCCCCCACGCTGGGCCCTGGCTCCACCACCTCGGCCTGTACGCCTTCCGACGCGCCGCCCTGCGTTCCTTCGTGTCCCGCGCTCCTGGTCCGTTGGAGGAGAGCGAGCGCCTGGAGCAGCTGCGGCTGTTGGAGCACGGCGAGCGTGTTCGCGTGGTGAGGGTCGCCGCCGCGGGGCCGAGTGTGGACACGCCAGCCGATCTGGAGGCTGTCCGGGCGATAGTGGATCGCGACGGCCTCGTCCCCGAGTTCTTCTGAAGAGGTGATCCTGTGCGCAAGAAGTTCATCTTCGTCACCGGAGGCGTGCTCTCCGGCCTCGGCAAGGGCCTGTCGGCAGCGGCCATCGGCGCCCTGCTGGAGGCGCGTGGCCTGCGGGTGACCAACGTCAAGATGGACCCGTACATCAACGTCGACCCGGGCACGATGAGCCCGTACCAGCACGGCGAGGTGTTCGTCACCGACGACGGCGCCGAGACCGACCTCGACCTGGGCCACTACGAGCGCTTCACCTCCACGCGGATGGCGCAGGCCAACAACTTCACGACCGGGCGCATCTACCTGAACGTCATCGAGCGGGAGCGGGCCGGCGACTACCTGGGCCACACCATCCAGGTGATTCCGCACATCACCGACGAGATCAAGAGCCAGATCTGGAAGGCCTCGAAGACCGCCGACCTCACCATCGTCGAGGTGGGGGGCACGGTGGGCGACGTCGAGTCCCATCCCTTCCTCGAGGCCATCCGGCAGTTCCGCCTGGACGCGGGACCCGACAACGTGCTCTACGTACACCTCACGCTGGTGCCCTACATCGCCACCAGCGGGGAGCTGAAGACCAAGCCCACCCAGCACTCGGTCAAGGAGCTCCTGCAGGTGGGCATCCAGCCCGACATCCTGTTGTGCCGCTGCGATCGGGCGTTGCCCAAGGAGCTGCGCGAGAAGATCGCGCTCTTCTGCAACGTCGGTGTCGAGAGCGTCATCGCCGCACCCGACGTGGGGCACATCTACGAGCTGCCCCTGGTCTTCCACGAGCAGGACCTCGACGACCGCATCCTGGCGAAGGCTGGCATCTGGGCCGCAGCGCCCCGGCTGGACGACTGGGAGAGCGTCGTGCACACCCTGAAGAACCCGGTGCGAACGGCGAAGATCGCCATCGTCGGGAAGTACGTGCACCTCACCGATACCTACAAGTCGCTCAACGAAGCCCTCACGCACGGCGGGCTCCCGCACCAGGCGGGCGTCGAGCTGACCTTCGTGGACTCCGAGAACCTGGACCTGACGGACCCCGGTGCCACGCTCGACGCCTTCGACGGCATCCTGGTGCCGGGTGGCTTCGGCAACCGCGGTGTGGAAGGCAAGATCGCCGCGGTCCGCTACGCCCGGGAACACGAGCTGCCCTTCTTCGGCATCTGCCTCGGCATGCAGGTCGCGGTCATCGAGTACGCCCGCAGCGTGCTGGGTCTGGCTTCGGCCAACTCGCGTGAGTTCTCGGAAGACACCGAGCACAAGGTCATCGAGCTGATGAACGAGCAGCGGGAGGTCACCGACATGGGCGGCACGATGCGACTCGGCGGCTACCCCTGCGTGCTCGCCGAGAAGAGCCTCGCGCGGCGTGTCTACGGGGTCGACAGCATCGACGAGCGGCACCGCCATCGGTACGAGGTCAACCCGAACTACGTGGAGCAGCTGGAGCGGGCCGGCATGGTCATCTCGGGGATGTCACCCGACCGGAAGCTCGTCGAGATGGTGGAGCTGCCCGACCATCCCTACTTCCTGGCGTGCCAGTTCCACCCGGAGTTCAAGTCACGGCCGCTGGAGCCGCATCCGATGTTCAAGGCCTTCGTGAAGGCGGCCCTCGACCACCAGGTCCGCCGCATGGCATCCGCCCCCGGTGAGGCTGTGACCATGCCCCGGCCGGTCGCGCTCGAGGAGCTGGCCTGACCGCGGCCTTGGCCATGCTGGCGCTCGCGGCGGACCCGGTCACCCTGACGGGTGTCGAGGCGGAGCTCCGGGAAGAGGCTGAGATCCTCCAGGTGGAGGCTCCGGAGGCCACCTGGGACCTCGCGGAGGGCACCGTGGTGTTCTCGGGCGGCGTGCTGGCGAACCGCGGCACCCTGGTGTTGCGCTGCGAGCAGCTGTCGGTGCGCCTCGACGCATCGGGCGGCTTCCAGCGGGCCACCTGCGATGGGCCAGTGGAGGCATCACGCGGCAGCTGGTGGGCTACCGGCGGGCGAGCCGAGCTCGAGGTCGGCCGGGGCGAGCTCGTGCTGGAGGACGGGCCGAGGCTGGGCAACGGTCAGCACGAGATGGTGGGGGAGCGCATCCTGTTCGCGCTCGACGAGGACCGCGTCGACTGCAGCGCCTGCCGGCTCGCGGTGGACCTCAGCCCGTGAAGCCGGTGCTCAGCGCGCGTGGCCTGAGCGTCCGTCTGGGGGGACAGCGTCGCGTCGACCAGCTCGACCTCGACGTGGGGGCTGGAACGGTGGTGGGGCTGCTCGGCCCGAACGGAGCGGGCAAGACCACCACCTTCAAGCTCATCACGGGGCTGTTGCGGGCGGATGAAGGCGACGTACGGCTCGATGGCGAGCCGCTGCACGGGCCCTTGTCAGCGCGTGTCCGGCGCGGGCTGGGCTACCTGCCGCAGCGCCGCACCGTGCTCCGCGGGCTCACGGCACGTCAGCACCTGTTGCTGCCCCTGCAGGCTCGAGGCGCCAGCGGCGATCTCGCCGACAGCTTGCTCGCGGACGCGGGCCTCACCGAGCTCGCTGACCGGCCCGCCGATCGGCTGTCGGGTGGCGAGCGCCGCCGCCTCGAGCTCGCGCGGTGCCTGGCGACCGCGCCCCGGGCCCTGCTCCTGGACGAGCCGTTCGCGGGCGTGGATCCGGTGGCGGTGGAAGGGCTCACGGCGCGCATCGCGGCGCTCGCGGCCTCCGGACTGGCCATCCTGCTCACCGACCACGCCGTGCGAGCGGCCCTCGCAAGCTGTGACAGCGTGGTGCTGCTCGATCGCGGTCGGTGCGTCGTGCGGGGAACCCCGGCCGCCATCGCTGCGGATCCCGTCGCAAGGGAGCGCTGGTTGGGCGCCGAGTTCGAGGTCGGCTGACGGGCGCGACCCTGGCGGTCTGCGTGCCCGACTGGATCAGGGGCAACTTCCGTGCCAAGCTTCGTGCGTGGCGATGGAAATGAACATCCGTCAGGGCCTCTCGCAGCGGCAGGAGCTGCGGCAGGTGATGACCCCGCAGCTGCAGCAGGCGATCAAGCTGCTCCAGTACAACCAGCTCGACCTGATCGATCACATCCAGAACGAGCTCGTCGAGAACCCTGCCCTCGAAGAGATCGCGGAGGCGCGGGTCGAGGCGGACAAGGGGCGGCGTGAGCGCGAGCTCGAGCAGCAGGGACGCGACACCAACAACGACCTCAGCGAGCAGCAGAACGGCTCGGCGGAGAACGAGACCGACTGGCAGAAGATCCTGGACGGCTACTCCAGCCAGGCGTTCAGCCGTGGCGCCCGCGGCTCCATCTACGACGACCTGCCGCCCATCGAGAACACGCTGTCGACCAGCCAGTCCCTGGGCGAGCACCTCGAGTGGCAGCTGCAGATGCAGAGCTGCACCGACGCAGAGCGCCGCTGCGCGGCCGTGATGCTCCGCAACCTGGACGAGCGGGGCTACCTGGCGCTCGAGCTCGACAAGGTCGCTGCAGCCGCCGATGCCGAGCTCGACGACGCTGAAGGCGCGCAGATGATCATCCAGCAGCTGGACCCGATCGGTTGCGCCAGCCGGGGCCTCGCCGAGGTGCTGGTCGTCCAGGCGAAGCACGTCTTCGCGCAGGACCCGTTCATCGTGCAGATCATCACCGATCACCTGCAGGACTTCGAGTGCCGGAACTACCAGGGTGTCGCGCGCGCCATGGAGCTCGAGCTCGAGGACGTGATCGAGTACCACAAGATGCTGCAGCAGCTGGAGCCCTGGCCGGGCCGCGGCTACGCCGACGCCGATCCGCAGTACATCACCCCCGACGTCTACCTCTTCAAGGTGGGCGACGAGTGGCAGATCGTGCTCAACGAGGACGGCATGCCGAAGCTGCGCATCTCCGGGTACTACCGGAAGGTGCTCGCGGGCGCTGGGACCAAGGAGGACCGGCAGTACGTCAAGGACAAGCTCGACAGCGCCGACTTCCTGATCAAGTCCATCCACAAGCGGCAGGTCACGATCCGCAAGGTGATGTCCTGCATCCTGCGACGCCAACGCGACTTCTTCGAGAAGGGCGTGGACCACCTCCGTCCGATGATCCTGCGCGATGTCGCCGACGAGATCGAGGTGCACGAGTCCACCGTCAGTCGCGTCACGACCAACAAGTACGTCCAGTGTCCGCAAGGAATCCTGGAGCTGAAGTACTTCTTCAACGCTGGGCTGCAGACCGCCACGGGCGACGACATGGCCGCCGTGGCGGTGAAGGCGCGCATCAAGGCGCTCATCGAGGCCGAGAATCCCAAGAAGCCGCTGAGCGACCAGGCGCTGGCCCTGGAGCTCAAGAAGGGCGGCATCCGTTGTGCTCGCCGAACCGTGGCGAAGTACCGCGAGGCGATGGGCATCCTGTCGAGCAGCAAGCGGAAACGCCTCTTCTGACTTGACGGTGGGCGCAGGCCGAGTATGGTGCCACGACTTTTCAATCGGGCCCCATCAGCGCGTGGTCCGGCCGTCCTTCAAGGAGTGTTTCGTCCATGGCCCTGCAGAACTACCTGTTCACCTCCGAGAGCGTCTCCGAGGGGCACCCGGACAAGATGTGCGACCAGATCTCGGACGCCATCCTCGACGCCTACCTCGCCCAGGACCCCCGCAGCCGGGTGGCTTGCGAGACCCTGGTCAAGACCGGCATCGCCATGGTCGCCGGTGAGGTGACCTCCCGCGGCCAGATCGACGCCGCGAGCATCATCCGTGGCGTCATCAACGACATCGGCTTCGACCACAGCGACAAGGGCTTCGACGGCAACACCTGCTCGGTGGTCGTGGCGCTCGAGCAGCAGAGCCCCGACATCAGCCAGGGCGTGACCGCCGGCGAGGGCCTCTTCGCGGAGCAGGGCGCTGGCGACCAGGGGATGATGTTCGGCTACGCGTGCGACGAGACCGACGTCCTCATGCCGTTCACGATCCACAACAGCCACCTGCTGCTGGCCAAGCTCGCCCACCTCCGCAAGAACGACCCGAACTACGCCTGGCTCCGCCCGGACAGCAAGTCGCAGGTCACGGTGGAGTACAAGGACGGCAAGATCGAGCGCGTGCACACGGTGGTCATCTCCACCCAGCACGCCGAGGACATCACCCACGCCGAGATCACCGAGGCCGTCATCGACGGGTGTGTGAAGAAGGTGCTCCCGGCGAACCTGCTGGACGAGAACACCCGGTACTTCATCAACCCGACCGGTCGCTTCGTCGTCGGTGGTCCGATGGGTGACTGTGGTCTCACCGGCCGCAAGATCATCGTCGACACCTACGGTGGTTGGGGCGCCCACGGTGGTGGCGCCTTCTCCGGGAAGGATCCCTCCAAGGTGGACCGCTCCGCTGCCTACCTCGGTCGCTACGCCGCCAAGAACATCGTCGCCTCGGGCGCTGCGAGCCGCTGCCTCGTGCAGCTTGCGTACGCCATCGGCGTGGCCGAGCCCGTCAGCGTGATGGTCGAGAGCTACGGCACGGGCCAGGTGAGCGACGAGAAGCTCGCCGAGTGCGTTCGCGAGATCTTCCCCACGAAGCCGGCTGCGCTCATCGAGCACCTCGGCCTCCTCGCTCCGATCTACCGGCCCACCGCCGCGTACGGCCACTTCGGTCGCCCGGAGTTCAGCTGGGAGAACACCGACCTCGCCGGTCGCGTGGCCGAGTTCTGCGGCGTCTGAGCCGAACGGCTCGATGCTGACAAGCGGGCGGACCTTCGGGTCCGCCCGTCGTGCTCGGATCACGAGGTGCTCGGATCACGAGCTTCGACGCGGTGCGTACGCCCCGCGGCGCAGCGCCTCAGGGCAGCGCGCGTGAGAGCTCGGAGTAGAGACCGTGCAGCACGCGGACGGCCACGGCCGGGCGGCGAAGCTGCAGCCGCTTGAAGTTCTCGGGGGTCAGGACCGCCACCCGCGCGGGCTCGATGACCTGGACCTCGGGCACGCTGCGCTCGTCGTCCGCCAGGGAGCGAAGGCCGAAGATGGCTCCAGGGCCGACGGCTTCGCCGTCTCGGATGGCGGCACCCGCCAGCATCACGTGCACGCCGACCGTGGCGTCGATCACCGAGCCGGCATCCAGGTCCAGGTAGTCGAGGTACAGGCTGAGCGTGCGGTGGTCCCGGTCGCCGAGGTCGTGCAGGCAGCGCGACTGCTCGAGGGTCTCACGGACCAGCTCCACGTCGTCGGCCGTCTCGCCGTCCAGCACGCGGGCGAGCACCACGGTGATGTTGTCCGGACCGCCGCCCTCGTTGGCGGCCTCGATCAGGGCGTCGGTCGCGTCGTCGAGGCTGGTTCCCTTGCGCTCGAGGATGCTGGCGATGCGCGCCTCCGACACCGGTCCCGTGAGGCCGTCGCTGCAGACCAGCACGATGTCGCCCGCCGCCACGGGCAACGAGAACAGGTCGGGGTCGACCTCGCCTTGCGTGCCCAGCGCCTGGTAGAGCATGTGCTGGTAGGGGCTTGCGTCGTGCTCGGCCTGGCTGATGACGCCGGCACGGAGCTGGGCGGCCGCCACCGTGTGGTCCTCGGTCAGGGGACGCAGCGTGCCGGCCCGGTAGAGGTAGGCGCGTGAGTCGCCGGTGTTGCACACCATCAGGTGGCCGCCGCTCACCGTGGCGATCACCAGGGTGGTCCCGGACACGCCTGGACCGAGGGCCTGCTGGATGCGCTGGCTGCCGAGGTTCGAGAGGAACTCGAGCACCTGGGCGAGCTGGATGCGCGTGGCGGACGAGGGGTCTTCGTCGACAGCGCTGACCACCTGTTCCAGGCTGGACATCGCGGCCTTGACCGTGCTCACCGCCGTCGACGACGCGATCTCGCCGTGAGCGAGCCCACCCATGCCGTCCGCCACCGCGAGCACGCCGATCTCGGGCAGCACGAGGTGGGCGTCCTCATTGTGGTCGCGCATCTGACCGACGTCGGTTCGCGCCGCGATCTGCTGCAACCTCATGCACCCTCCAGGGGGACCGCCGCTGCTAACCCGTCCCCTCTCTACACGCCCGTCTCGCCCCCCTCCGGGAGCCGCTCGGGGCGCCGCCGCGGCGCTTGACATCCGGGGGGCCAGACCATAGCTGGAGGGCCTCGGAATCCCTGCAAGGACGACCCCATGGCGGACGAACCCAAGAGCCTGTTCACAGTCACGGAAGAGCACCTCAACACCGGGCTCAGGGGCTTTCCGGTCGGCACCGTGCAGACGAGCTTCGTCGATCCGCTCGAGGGCATCCACTACGTGGGCTACCCCGTGAAGGAGCTCTGGGATCTCGACCCCGAGGCCGTGGTCTACCTGCTGTTCCACAAGGACCTCCCCACCGACGGGCAGCTCGCGGAGTTCAAGGCCGAGCTGGCCAGGCGCGCCGCCCTCCCGACCGGTCTCCACGCCTTCCTCGGTAGCCTTCCCCAGGACGGTCACCCGATGGCCTGGTTCCAGGCTGGCTTGCAGTGGCTGGGCATGGTCAGCGTCACCGGCGGGGACTGGCGTGAGGACGCGCTCAACGTCGTCGCGCGCATGCCCGAGATGCTCGCGAACGTCTTCCGCCTCCGCGAAGGTTGGGGGGCGCCGATCGAGAGCCAGCCCGAGCTGGGCCTGGTCGAGAACTTCGTCCAGATGATGGGCGTCCCCGGCGCCGACGAAGAGAAGCTCATCCGTCTGCTCCGCGTGTTCTATGTGCTGCACATGGACCACGGCGGCGGCAACCTGTCGACCTTCACGGCGAAGTGCGTCGCCAGTGGCCATGCCGACCTCTACACCTCGCTGTCGGGGGGCATGGGGGCGCTCTCCGGGCCGCTGCACGGTCGCGCGAACCAGTCCTGCCTCGAGTTCGTGAAGAAGGTGGGCACGTCCGACCCCGACGAGGTCGAGTCGTTCGTGCGGAACGAGCTGGCGAACAAGCGCCTCATCTTCGGCTTCGGGCACGCTGTGCTGCGCGCGGAGGACCCGCGGGCCACCATCCAGTACGGCCTCGGGCAGGAGATCTGCCCGGACGACCCCCTCTTCCAGACCGCGGTCGCCATGAGGGAGCGGGCGGTCAAGGTGCTGAAGGAGAACCCCAAGGTCGCCAACCCCTACCCGAACGTCGACGCGGTGAGCGGCACGCTGCTCAATGCGTCGGGGCTCACGAAGTCCGAGTACTACACCGTGCTCTTCGGCTTCTCCCGTTGCTCCGGCATCGCCGCCCAGATCATCGACGAGCGGGTGAACTTCCGTGGCGGGAAGGGCGTGCCCATCTACCGCTGCAAGTTCATCGCCGAGGGCCAGAAGCTCCGGCACCGCTGACCGCCCAACGACCTCTTCGCTCCCGCCCTGGGGTCAGGGTGGGCGTGCGTCCCCAGGAGCACCATGAACATCCACGAGTACCAGGCGAAGGCGATCCTTCGCAAGAACGGCGTCGCTTGCGGCTCGGGGGTCGCGTCCAGCGATCTCGCCGAGCTCGAAGCGGGCATCGAGACCCTGCCTGGGCCCGTCTGGGTCGTGAAGTCGCAGATCCACGCTGGCGGACGGGGGATGGGTCGCTTCCTCGAGGCCATGGGCCCTGACGACCTGGCCACCGTGCTCGCGGGCGACAAGGCTCCGGGCAAGGGCGGCGTGCAGGTCTGCTTCTCCCAGCAGGATGCGCTCGAAGCCGCTCGCAGCATGCTCGGCAACACCCTCGTCACCAAGCAGACGGGTGGCGAGGGCAAGCAGGTCAACACCCTCTACATCGAGAACGGCTGCAGCATCGCCCGCGAGCTCTACATCGCTGTGTTGCTCGATCGCTCCTGCGGCAAGGTGCTGATCATGGCCTCCACCGAAGGTGGCATGGACATCGAGCACGTGGCCGAGCACACGCCCGAGAAGATCTTCAAGGTCTGGGCCGATCCCGTCACGGGACTCGGCGGCTGGCAAGCACGCCAGGTGGCCTTCGGCCTCGGGCTGAAGGGCAAGGCCTTCAAGGCCGGTGTGAAGCTCATCCTGGGGCTCTACCGGACCTTCGTCGCCGAAGACTGCGCCATGCTCGAGGTGAACCCGCTCGTCGTCACCGAGGAGGGCGACGTGCTCGCGCTCGACTGCAAGATGAGCTTCGACGACAACGCGCTCTTCCGGCACCCGGACACGGTGGCGATGCGCGACACCACGGAGGAAGACGCCACCGAGGTCGAGGCCGGGACGTACGGCTTGTCCTACGTGAAGCTCGACGGCAACATCGGCTGCATGGTCAACGGCGCCGGCCTGGCCATGGCCACGATGGACATCATCCAGTTCTACGGTGCGGAGCCCGCAAACTTCCTCGATGTGGGCGGTGGCGCCAACGCCGAGAAGGTGGCCGCAGCGTTCCGCATCATCACGGCGGACCCCGAGGTCAAGGGCATCCTCGTCAACATCTTCGGCGGGATCATGAAGTGTGACACCATCGCGGACGGCGTCATCACGGCGGTCAAGGAGGTTGGCCTCGAGGTCCCCCTGGTCGTTCGCCTCGCCGGCACGAACGTCGAGCTCGGCAAGAAGCTCCTCGCCGAGTCCAACCTCCCCATCATCCCCGCGAGCGACATGGCCGATGCGGCCTCCAAGATCGTCGCCGCTGTGCAGGAGGCCTGAGATGGCTGTCCTCGTCGACAAGAACACCCGCCTCCTCTGCCAGGGCATCACCGGCAAGTCCGGTGGGTTCCACTGTGGCCAGATGCTCGAGTACGGCACCAAGCTGGTGGCTGGCGTCACCCCTGGAAAGGGCGGACAGTCCTTCCAGGGCAGCGTGCCCATCTACGACACCGTGGCCGAGGCGGTGGCGGAGACGGGCGCCAACGCCTCCGTCATCTTCGTGCCGCCCCCCTTCGCGGCCGATGCGATCATGGAGGCCATCGACGCTGGCGTCGAGCTCGTCGTGCCCATCACCGAGGGCGTGCCCGTCACCGACATGGTGCGCGTCTGGCGCTACCTCGAGGGCAAGACGACCCGCATGATCGGTCCGAACTGCCCGGGCATCATCACGCCCGGAGAGTGCAAGATCGGCATCATGCCGGGACACATCCACAAGCCCGGTCGCGTGGGCGTGGTGAGCCGTTCCGGCACGCTCACCTACGAGGCGGTCGGGCAGCTGTCCGCCATCGGCATCGGCCAGTCCACCTGCATCGGCATCGGCGGAGACCCGATCATCGGAACGCGCCACATCGACACGCTCAAGCTCTTCAACGACGATCCCGACACCGACGTGATCATCATGATCGGCGAGATCGGCGGCACCGCGGAGGAAGACGCCTGTGCGTGGGCCAAGGACCACGTCGACAAGCCCATCGTGGGCTTCATCGCGGGCGCCACCGCACCTCCGGGACGTCGCATGGGCCACGCCGGCGCCATCATCAGCGGCGGCCAGGGCACGGCGGAGGCGAAGTACGCGGCCATGGAGGATGCCGGCATCCACGTGTGTCGGAGCCCGGCCGAGATGGGCAAGACGGTGGCGGGTCTGCTCTAGCCGGTTAGCTCGCGGCGCCTTCACCCCTCACTCCAGGAGGCCACCATGGCCATCGAGCGCACCCTCTCCATGATCAAGCCCGACGCCGTCGAGCGAAACCTCGTCGGCCGCATCCTCGCGCGCTTCGAGGAGGAGGGCCTGAGCGTCGCCGGCATCCGCAAGGTGCACATGTCCAAGCGCGAGGCCGAGGGCTTCTACGCCGTGCACGCCGGACGTCCCTTCTTCGACGAGCTGACCGACACCATGTCGGCGGGCCCCACCGTCGTGCTGGTGCTGGAAGGCGAGAACGCCATCTTGAAGAACCGCGAGATCATGGGCGCCACGGACCCGGCCGATGCCGCGCCCGGCACCATCCGCGCGCAGGTCGCCATCGACAAGGGCCGCAACTCGGTGCACGGCTCCGATGCGCCGGACACCGCCGCACAGGAGATCGCGTACTGGTTCCGCACCACCGAGCTCTTCTAGAGACTCCCCGAGGTGACCCGGCGCCGACCTTCGGGTCGGCGTCGTCGCTCTGGCTTCAGGCGGTCTCGAGCTGTAGCTGGGTGAAGCCGAAGCGCACCTTCAGCGCAATCTCCTGGTCGTTCACCACCAGCGCCATCTCGTCGACGTCCATCTCCATCTTCAGCGGGCTGTCCTTCAGCCCTCCGAGCATTCCGTCCACCTGGTCCTTCTGCAGGATCGGCACCTCGCGGTACTGTTCGAGCTGCTGGTCCAGGAGCTGCACGGCCAGGTCGTTGAGCATCTTCAAGACCACGTTCTCGCCGAGGTTGATGCCGAGGTTCTGGAGGTTGCCGAGGATCTTCGTCTGCGCCTTGTCGTAGCGGATGCGCCCCAGCTCGATGCTGGCGCCCACCGACTTGCCGATGTTGAAGGGCACCTCGACGTTCTCGCGGAGGAGCTTTGCGGTGCCCTCGCAGTGCACGGTGACCGTGGCTTCGAGGCCGACCATCTGGTTTCCGATGGCGATGTCGCTGCCCTTGCGGTCGAGCAGGACCTCCCACTCGCCGTCGATCTGCACGATGTCGTTCACCGTCTGGTAGACGCGGTCGCGGTGCTCGTGCCACAGGGTGGAGGCGCGGTCGCCCACGTTGGCCAGCGCGTTGCCGTCGCCACCGTCGTCGGTCAGGAGGCCCTTCACCTTCTCCTTGACCTGCAGCTGCCCGGCGACGGCGCGCACGTTCTCCAGCAGGTTGAAGCGCCCGCGCTTCACCTCGAGCGGCAAGGCGGCACCCAGGAAGCTGGAGAACAGATCCTTGGTGAGCGCGAGGCTCAGGTGGTAGCCGTTGGGATCGCTCACGGAGACTCCGGGTTCGGACCCCGCGAGCATACCGGATCGGCACCCGGAGCGGTTCGTTAGAGGCGGAGGCCGCCGTCCACCTCGACGACGCGCCCGGTGAAGTAGTCGCACGCGAGCACGAAGCGCACGGCTTCCCAGATCTCCGCGGGTTGCCCCAGGCGCTTCAACGGAACGGGTGCGATGGCCCGCTCGCGAGCCGCCGCCGGCATCGAGGCGACCATCGGTGTCTCGACGAAGCCGGGCGCCACAGCGCCCACCCTCACCCCGTACCGCGCCAGCTCGCGCGCCCACACCACCGTGTCGGCGGCCAGGCCGGCCTTGGCCGCGGCGTAGTTGGACTGGCCGAAGTTGCCCGCCCGGCTGATGCTGGAGATGTTGACCACCGCGGAGCTGGGCACCTCGTTGTCGACGACGTGGCGCGCGAAGGCTCGGGTGCACAGGAAGGGCCCGGTGAGGTTCACCGCGATGACCTGATCCCACTTGGCCTTCGAGAGGCCTCGAAGTGCGCCGGTCTCGCGGTCCCGGCGCACCAGCAGCCCGTCCCGGAGGATGCCGGCGTTGTTGATCAGCGCGTTCAGCCGGCCCAGCGCCGCCGCCGCGTCGGTGACGAGCTGCTCGACCTCGGCTTCGCTCGAGACGTCGGCCACGAATCCAGGGACCCCGAGCTCGTCCGACGTGCGGGCGACCCGCTCGGGATCGAGGTCGCAGAAGGCCACCCGCGCGCCTGCACGGGCCAGCTCGCGGGTGAAGGTGCGGCCCATGCCCTGGGCACCGCCTGTGACGAGGGCGGAAACGGTGTCGAGCTTCATGTGGGACTCGGAGCAGAGAGGTGGGTCTTGAGGGCTGTCGGCTCGGAAGCTGCCGGCCAGAAGGCCACGGGGAGGGAGACGAGCACGCCGGCGAGGGCGGCGAGACCGGGGTTCTCGGTCAGCCCGCCGAGTGCTGCCCCGAGGTGGACGCTCAAGGCCAGCATGGCGGCTGCCGCTGCCTGCACGGCTGGCGGCGGTTGCTTCCGGTAGAGCCCGGCGAGCAGAGGTCCTGCCGAGGCCGCGACCAGGCCGTAGACGCCCAGCTGGCCGAAGAGGAGGACGAGGTCGGGTGGGCTCCAGGCCAGCGCCAGGGTCATGGCGGCCAGGCAGAGCAGCACGAGTCGGTTCGTGCGCACGCTCGCAGTTCCCGCGAAGAGGTCGTGCGTGACGCTCGCGCCGATCGCGACGAGCAATCCGTCCAAGGTGCTCATCGACGCAGCGAGGATGGCCACGCTGACCAGGGCCGTGGTCGCTTCGGAGTCGAACGTGGCGGCGAGCCAGCGCGCCATCACCTCGTCCTGTGGCAGACCTGGACCCAGATCGAGCCGGGCGTAGAGTCCTGCGAGCAGCACCAGGGAGAACACCAGGAAGCTGCCCATGCCCAGCACGATCGTCGCGGCGAGCGCACCTCGGCCTCGCACGTAGAGCGCCTTCGTGAGCAGGTGGGGCTGGGTGGTCAAGGCGAAGCCGATCACCACCGGCAGCACCCACACCTCGAACGAGGTCGAGAAGAGCTTCGACCCAGGGGCGGTCCAGCCGGTGTCGGAGAGGTGGGCCGCGGCCGAGCCGTCGGTCCAGAGCTCCAACCCTGCGAGCGCGATGAGCGTGGCCACGCCGAGCATGACGAGTGCCTGCGCCGAGTTCGTGAAGGCGTGGGCCCAGGCGCCGCCGAGGGCGGTGTAGCCGAACACGAACAGCACGATGAAGGTCGCACACAGGTGGTAGCCGAGTCCGAGGGCGTGCTGCATGACGTAGGCGCAGCCGACCACGATGAGGACCAGGTAGGCGAGCTGCAGGACGTTCAGCACAGCGAAGAGCCGCCGCAGTCCCAGGCTCGCGTAGCGACGGCCCAGCCAGTCGGGCACGGTGACGGCGCCGCTGCCGAGCGCCTGGAAGCGCGGCGCCAGGCACCACAGCCCGGCGGCCAGGCCCGCGGACAAGGGGAGCGAGAAGCCGATGAGTGCGGGCAGGCCTTCGGCGTAGACGAAGCCCGGCAGGATCACGAACGTGGCGCTGGACGCCAGGCACGCCCCGAGCGTGAGGCCGGCCATCCAGGGGCTCATGTTGCCGCTGCCGATCGCGAACCCGCTCGCACCGCGGCTCCTCCGGCTGCCCGCCACGGCGAGTGCTGCCGTCGCGATCAGGTAGACCGCGAACACGGTCCAGGTCCAGGTGCTCATCGCCGCCTCCAAGGCGGGAGCCTATACGAAATATTGCGATGCGGCAAACAAGATGCTGCAATGCGGCATGTCGGCGCGGTGACAAGCCGATGTCGGTCGACCGCAAATGCCCTTGCTTCCCAACGTTTCGCGCCTTACCTCGACCCACTTCCCACCCAGGAGCCTCACGTGCGCATTTCGCACCTGCTCGCCGCATCGATCGGTGTGATGGTCGTGGCCCCCGCGGCCGACGCGGCTGAACTCAACGGTCAGATCCGCGGCGTGGTCGTCGACTCGGGCGGTCTGCCGATCCCCGGCGCGGCCATCGTGGTCACGTCGCCGAACATGCTCGGCGACCGATCGCTCACCTCCGATGCCGATGGCCGCTGGCGCGCGCCAGCGCTGGCGCCAGGTGAGTACGCGGTGCAGGTGGAGAAGCCTGGCTTCTCGACCTACCGCACCCAAGGCATCCGCATCGTGCCGGGCGGCACGATCACGCTGGAGGCGGGGCTCGACCTGGCGGGCGAGGGCGAGGAGATCCTCGTGCTCGACGAAGCGCCCATCGTCGACGTGGAACGCACCCAGACCGGCGTGAACCTCACGGCTGACATGATGCGGGACCTGCCGTCGACCCGGAGCTACCAAGGGGCCGCGAGCGTGGCGCCCGGCGTGGTCGGTGGCGGCAACCCCAACATGCACGGCGGCTTCGACAGCTCGAACCAGTACTTCATCGACGGTGTGAACACGACCGACCCGGTCACGAGCACCTTCTCGACGAACATGAACTTCGACGCCATCCAGGAAGTCCAGGTCATCACCGGCGGCATGGACGCTGAGTACGGCCAGTCGCTGGGTGGTGCGATCAACGTGGTCACGAAGTCCGGCGGCAACGAGCTCGAGGCACAGGTCACGGTGGAGTACGCCGACCAGAACTTCGAGATCTACGAGCCGCTCGAGGGTGAGGACCCCGACGCGTCGGAGTACTCCAGCCAGAGCTACGCGCTCAACATCGGCGGTCCGATCGTGCGCGACAAGCTGTGGTACTTCGCCAACGCCCAGATCGACGTGTCGAAGGACTCCGCCAAGCTCGACCCCGGGTTCGAACGGCCCACCGGCCCCGACCCCGTCAACGGCGTGGAGATGGCGACCGTCGCTCCCCAGGACTGGAAGAGCTACTACCTCTTCGGCAAGCTCACCTGGCAGCCCTCCTCCGAGCACCGGGTGTGGGTGCACGGTCAGGCCGACCCGGCCAAGATCACGAACGTCGAGCAGTCTGCCTACGTGCTCCCGAGCGCGGAAGCCATCCAGACCCAGGGCAGTGGCCTCGGCTCCGTCGGACATCTCTGGATGCCGAACGACAGGTCGAACCTCGAGACCCAGGTCTTCTACACCACCGGCTACCTCGACTACTACAGCGTGCTGTGGGAGGACTGCCAGCAGTTCGACGCCAACGGGGTCTGCCAGGACGACTTCGGCCAGAGCTGGACGGGCAACGACTACGACGACTTCAGCCTCGGCGAGCAGCCGTACGCGTACCTGAGCCAGCGGAGCCGCGCGAGCGTCAACACCGCCTACACCCGCTATGTCGACGCCCTCGGCAGCCACGAGTTCAAGGTCGGCGCGCAGGTGGAGTGGCTGAAGAGCTGGGACATCTGGCCCGGCATCGAAGATGGCATCGAGTACTGGACCGACACCGGGGACCCGCTGGACCTCGACGGCTACGAGCCGGTCGGGACCTACATCTACGACAATGACCTCGACGTCACCATCGTGTCCTACCTGGCGAGCGCCTTCGTCCAAGACGTCTGGCAGCCCTTCAGCACCTTGACCCTCCGTCCCGGCCTGCGCATCGATCACGCGCGCCTTCAGGACGATGGCGGCAACGTGCGCCTCACGACCACGGACCTCCAGCCCCGCATCGGCGCTGCCTGGGACGTGTTCGGCGACCAGATGACCAACCTGCACGCCTACTACGGCCGCTTCACCGCGCCCGGGGACCTCGGCATCGCCAGCCTGCTCAAGAACAAGAGCGAGGGCTATGGCTACTACGGGGTGGAGAGCTTCGACGCCGAGACCGGCGAGGTGGTCTGGAGCGAGGATGCCCAGTTCGGCTTCGGCGGCGTCTTCCTGCAACACACCAACCTGCACGCTCCCTACTCCGACGAGTTCAACCTCGGTGTCACCCGCGCGCTCAGCGACGTGGTGTCGGTGGACGTCACCTGGGTGCACGAGGTGGCGCGCAACTTCTGGGAGGACGACGAGGTCAACCTCATCTGGGACGAGACCGGCAGCAACGTCATCGGCAACCGGAACGGCAGCAACGAGGCCGTGTACCGCCTCACCACCAGCGACGACCTGTACACCAAGTACAACTCGGTCGAGTTCGTGATGATGGCCCGGCTCGACGAGTGGTGGGCCCAGGCCAGCTACACCTGGGCGGAAGCCACCGGCACGAGCGACAGCCAGGGTGCCACCGCCTACTGGGACATCGCCGAGCAGCGCCAGTTCTCCGACGGCTACCTGTCCTACGACATCACGCACAACGTGAAGCTCCACGGCGTCTACGACAACCGGGACGCCTGGTCCGTCGGCAGCGGCACCGCGGGCTACCTCTACGGCTGGGACCTCAACCTGCGCAGCGGCTATCCCTACCGCCGCTACTACTACAACGAGTACTACTCGGGCGCGTACAACTGGGAGGAGATCAACGACGGCTCCCTCCGCTTGCCGGCGTTCTCGCAGCTCGACCTCCGGGCGGGCGTCGGCATGGACCTCGGTCCGGTGCGCACCACGCTCATCGCCGACTGCTACAACGTGTTCAACAGCCGCGGTGTGACGGGGGTCGACGAGACCTGGGAGTACGCACCCGGCGAGTACAACACCGAATTCGGCGACCCGATCTACCGACAGGATCCGCGTCGCTTTGGCCTCACCCTCCGCGGGGAGTTCTGATCATGCTCACGATCCTCCTTCTGTCCTGCACCCGTGTCGACGATGGCATCGACCGCACCACCATCACCGGTCGCGTGGAGGTGCCGCCGGCCAGCGCGGCGCTCTCCGAGAACTCCGAGTCCAGCGGCGGCGGGGGCGGCCCCGGCGGCGGTGGTCCGGGTGGTGCCGAGCCCGACAACGCCCCCTCCACGGCCACCGTCGTGGACACCTTGTCCTGGCAGTTCCAGTCGCTCACCGGCAACGCCTACGGCTTCGAAGGCGACGACGGGGACTACGCCAACGCGGACGGCGACGTCGATTGGTACGCAGTCACGCTCCCCGCTGCGGGCGGCGGGCTGAAGGTCCGCTTCGAGTACGGCGGTGGCGCGGCGGCCATGCCGGTCGGCGGAACGGTCCCGGACACGGGCGCCGGCCCCGGTCCCGACTCCGGCGACACCTCGGAAGGTGACACGGACACGGACACGGACACGGACACGGACACGGACACGGACACCGACACCGACACCGACACCGACACGGACACCGACACC
>Ga0209992_10001973_pt1 | contig 19947 bp, 18 predicted proteins | sample 2SBtaG_2_FD_182564 | JGI IMG/M metagenome (GOLD analysis project Ga0209992, IMG submission 182564) | Deep subsurface microbial communities from Kolumbo volcano to uncover new lineages of life (NeLLi) - 2SBTROV12_ACTIVE470 metaG (SPAdes)... | ecosystem: Environmental > Aquatic > Marine >... | reverse complement strand
GGGATCCGAACCCACGACCTACTGATTACAAATCAGTTGCTCTAACCAGGCTGAGCTACATTGGCACGAAATAAAATGAAATTTTTCAGGTTTAAAATGTTCCCTAGCGTCAAAATGTCCGAACTAACAAGAAATAATCCCGTAAAAACCGTAATTTTGTTCTCTGTTTTATTGGGAATTAACGTTAAGGAGATTAGAAATGTCTAGCTTCCTTGAAAAGAAAAGAGACGGTACGTCATTTGATGACTTGCTATCAACAGCTCCTGAAAGTACTCAGAAAAATAAGAGATACGCAGTTAGTCTCTTTGAGAAATTTATAGATGAATCCTATGCCGGAAGAACCCTTGATGATGTGATAACTGAACTTCGTCTACTAAAGACTCAGGATACACAAATCTATGAAGATTCATTGTATGGATTACTCCAAGACTGGATTAACTGGAATCAAAGTAATGGGAAATGTAATTCCACAATAAGAGTTTCATTTTCAAATCTTCGACAATATCTTTTCCATCATGGAATTAAAACAGATGAACAAAACATCAAAGAGTATCTACGATTTGAAAAAAGAACCATAGAATACAGACATCCATTATCTCAAAGTGAATACCGGAGAATCATTGATGGATTGGCAAGACATCCACTAGTCCAAGCATTATTTTTAGCATTGGGTTCCTCTGGATTGAGGATAGGTGAGGCACAATCTCTAAAGAAAAAAGACCTTGATTTAACGGGGATTAGAATCAAAGTGAATGTTCCTGCAAACACCAAGACTCGAACTGGAAGAGTTACATATCTATCACTTGAGACTGAGAAAATACTTCGACCACATTTGGAAACTATATCACAAGATGATTTTGTATTTGCTACAAAACACAACAAAGATAATTCATCTTCAGTTAGAACACTACTTGCAAGACTAGTTGACAAATTAGAACTAGTTGATAGATATCAGTCAAATAATATCCGAAAGATTACCACCCATTCCTTTAGAGCCTATTTCTTTACAAAGGCTGCACGAAAACATGGTGAAAATTATGCTCACAAATTAGTTGGTCATGGTGGATATTTGATGCAATACGATAGAATGACTGAGGAGGAAAAATTAGATATGTACCTAGAATTGGAACCAGACCTTGCTGTATTTGACCAAACAAAAAATGAATTAGAAATCAGTAGACTTCGTGATAAAGTCGAAGAGATTGATGAATTAAAACAACAAGTTCAGAAACTACGTGAAGCACAAGCCAAATCCGACAAAAAGATTTTAGAAAATATGGAAAAACAAAAAATCATTTCATAATGGTGTCTAATCTGACACATGTTTTATTAGAAAGTCATCATTCTCATATTTTGTGAGATTCATTTTATTTTTATTATTGGTAATAGTTTCTAGTGGTTTTGCATTTAGTGATGCTTTTGGAGTAATTTTTGTTGATTCATTTTCTATAATTGCACAAGATACATCTGCATATGGTCTGGATTTTTCTACTGATGGAATGAAAATGTTCATTACTGGTCCTAATACTGATTCAATTTACGAATATTCCTGTGGTTCCGCATTTGATGTAAGTACTTGCAGCTTTACAGACTCTTTTTCTGTATCTGAAGAAGTCCATATTACATGGGGTTTGGATTTTTCTGCTGACGGAACAAAGATGTTCGTTGTAGGTGATAATAGTCAAAATGTGAGTGAATATTCCTGTGGTTCTGCATTTGATGTAAGTACTTGCAGCTTTACAGACTCTTTTTCTGTATCTGGTCAGGACAATTCTCCTAATGGTTTAGCATTTTCTACTGATGGTTCAAAAATGTTTGTTGTTGGTGGCGTAGATAGTAATGTAAATGAATATTCTTGTGGTTCTGCATTTGATGTAAGTACTTGCAGCTTTACAGACTCTTTTTCAGTATCTGCACAGGGTAGTGGTCCTAATGGTTTAGTATTTTCTGCTGATGGTGCAAAGATGTTTGTTACAAATCGTAATACTGCAGAAATAAATGAATATTCTTGTGGTTCTGCATTTGATGTAAGTACTTGCAGCTTTACTAACTCTTTTTCAGTATCTGCACAAGAAGGTGATCCTAATGATATAGAATTCTCTGCTGATGGACAAAAGATGTTTGTTTTAGGTAATAATAGTGATATTGTAGCTGAATATGAATTAGAAAATCCATTTGATCTATCTACAACTTTAGAACCCCCATCTCCAATAATCCATCCAAGTTCCCCTTGCGATGATGGATGTACTCATGAAGGAAATAATCCTGATTTGAAAATTTTTGCATCAGGATACATTGAAAACCCAATTGATGAAATCGATACAATATCTTCAGTGTGGGAAGACCCTGATGGAGTAGTTGTTTATGATGCAATCTTACAAGTTGATTCTCAAGGTCAGTTCAACAACGAGTTTGATAATCCAATGTATGTTGGAGATATGAGGGATACTGGGATGTACAATTCAACTTACACATATGATGATATAGTTTTAGAATACACTTGGAATTATCTTTCTACAGTGTATGTACCTGATGATACTGTTCCTCCACTAGTAGTGGTACCAAATAACATGGCAATTGAAGCAACTAGTAACAATCCCTCACCTGTAACATTTTCAGTTTCATCAAGTGATGATACTGATGGTCAATTAACTCCTGCATGTTCTTACAACTCTGGACATAGTTTCCCAATTGGAGTAACTACAGTTACTTGTACTGCAACTGATGCTGCAGGTAATACAAAGTCTGAATCATTCACAATTACTGTAACTTATGATGAATCCGAACCAACACCAAGTGAATTTACTGTAAGTGCAACTAAAACCTCTTACGATTATGAAGATTCGATTCTTATTGTTGGCTCAATTTCAAATCTAGCAGAATTTTCCCAAACAGTTACTATTGTTGTTGTTAGTCCTGATGGAAATATTATGAAAATAGTACAAGTGATACCTGATTCTGATGGCGATTATTCTACTACACTGAACCCTGGTGGCACTATGAATGTTAGTGGAGATTATGAAATACGAGCACAATATGGTTCTGCAAAAACAACGAGCACTTTTGTTTTTACTGCTGAAGGTTCTACACCACCAGAACCAGAACCAGAACCAGAACCAGAACCAGAACCAGAACCTGGCGATAGTACTGAAGTTACAATTGTTCCAGATATTGGGTCTGGAAGTTCTACTGATAATTGTACAGACTCACAATATGGTTGCTATCATCCTGGAATCGCATCTGTTGGTCTTGGTGGTAAGGTGATTTTCTCCAACACTGATTCTGCAGCCCACACATTTACTGCTGGAACTGGTGCAGATGGTCCTACTGGTGAATTTGATACATCAATGGTAATGGCAGGAAATTCATATGAATGGACTGCTGATGTGGAGGGAACTATACCATACTTTTGTATGGTTCACCCTTGGATGGATGGCATTTTGATAGTAGGTGATGGAATTGCTCCTACTCCAAGTTCTAATTTTAGATTGACTTTTGATATTTCTGGAATGAGTATTCTTGATGTAAAAGAAGACCGTGATTTCGTTTCATTGATTTTTGAAATTGATGTATCCTCTTCTATTGGAATTTTAGAAGTAACTTTCCCAAGAGGTAATTTTGACTCTGTCTTTAATGGAGTGGATGATGAATTCATTGTACTAGTTGATGGAAATCAACCAGAATTTTCTGAAATTAAAACTACTTCCCAAAACCGAACCTTGAGAATTGAATTACCTGCAGGTTCAGAAGAAATTGAAATCATTGGCTCCAAATTAATTGGTAATATTTCAAATAACTTTCCAATTTATTCCGATGGATATGAAGTAGAATCAGAATTAATTTCACTGTCTACAAATAATTCAAAATATGAAACAGGTGATACAATTGTAATTACAGGCAAAGTAAACACATCTGATTATAGCATTCCTGTAACATTACAAGTATTTACTGGAGGTAGTATTGTAGATATTTCCCAACTCTCTATTCCATCAAACAAACAATTCTCCCATACAATTCTAGCTGAAGGCCCTCTTTGGAAAGAAAATGGAACATATACTGTCAAAGCAACTTATGGAAGTGACACTAAAACTGCTAGTTTCATTTTTGCAGTAGATGATTCAAATCCAAATCCAACCCCTGGAACCAATGATGAAGTTACAATTATCCCAGTTAGTGGTTCAGGTTCCCCTGGATGTGAAGATTCACCCGCTGGATGTTATTTCCCTGATACTGCAGTAATTGTTTTTGGTGGAACAGTAATTATGAAAAATACTGATTCTGCTGCCCACACATTTACTTCAGGTACTCCTGGCGATGGTCCAACTGGAATATTTGATACTGGATTATTGATGAAAAACAATTCTTTTGAATGGATAGTGGATACTGATGATGAAATTCCATACTTTTGTATGGTTCACCCTTGGATGACTGGATTAATTCTAGTTGGTGATGTAACTGTGCCAACACCACAACCTGAGCCTGAAAACCATATTGATTTGGAGGTTTCATTAGAGAATCGTGTTTATGATATCAACACAATAGCAGTATTGGATATATCTATTGAAGGTAATACAAAATCACAAAATGTGGCCCTTGATATCACTGATCCTAGAGGAACTACTGTAATTTCACGTTCAGTGTCCCTTGACCCTGATGATTCTATATCATTTGAGTTTAAAATAGATGAAAACGCAAAGACAGGAAATTACAAAGTTACTGTAACTACTTCTGATGGAAATAGAACTGAAAAAGACACTGCCCACTTTAAAGTTAAATCACAATTTAATTCATTTAAAATTTCATCAGTAGAGATAACTGACCAGAAAGGAAACCCATCTGATTTGACAGCCGGTGAAATAGGATTCATCAAAGTAAACATGGCATCACACAAATCAATTGCAACTCTAGTTACTGTAAATATTTTTGATTCAGAATTAACAAGTATTGGAATTGGGTCTGTGCAAACTACCTTGTCTTCTGGTGGCTCTGAAATAATTTTATCATTTAATATTCCAGATGATGCGGCAAAAGGCATTGCTGATATCTATGTTAATGCATTTTCTGATTGGCCTAGTGATGGTGGTATTCCATTAACTGGTGAGGTATCAACTGTGGAGGATATACAATGAAACTTGGCTTGATAATTATTTTACTTGCAATTAGTATAGTTCCTGCATTTTCTCAATCATTGCTATCATTTGATGTAGATACTACAAAATTGGTTCCAGGTGAAATTGTTGAACTAAAAGGAAATGTTGGTGTGGGATTAGAAGGACAACCAGTAGCAATTGAAATTAATGATAGTGAAGGAAATATTATTTTGATTCGAACAGTTACTTCTGATATTGACGGTGAATTTGTCTTAAAATTTAAAGTTCCAAACAATGTAAAACCTGGAGCACTTGATATTGCAACAAGTATAGAACTTGATGGCCAATCCTTTTCTGAATCAAAACAAGTTGAAGCTGCAACTGCCCCAATTCCTGAACAATCATCAGACCCAACATGTGGATTGGGGACTATTCTAAAAGATGGAATGTGTATAGTTGATACTACAAAAGCCGTTTCTACTGGAAAATCATCTAAAGGTGGTGGCTGTCTGATTGCAACTGCAACCTATGGCTCAGAACTAGCCCCTGAGGTTCAAAAACTACGAGAACTACGTGATAACTCCCTTTTAGGCACGGAATCAGGCACAAACTTCATGAATTCATTCAATGATATGTATTATTCATTTTCACCTGTAATTGCTGATTATGAACGAGAGAACCCTGCTTTCAAGGAAGTAGTAAAACTTGCAATAACTCCGATGATTACATCTCTATCTATTTTGAATTATGTTGATATGGATTCTGAAAATTCAGTGTTGGGTTATGGAATTAGTTTGATTATTCTAAATCTGGCAATGTATGTTGGATTACCAGTATTTGCAATATTGAAAATCAGAAAATGAAACCTCTAGTAATTATTGGAATAGTTGTTGTTTTATTTTTTGTAGTTAATACAATAGACCCTGTCTTTGGAGAAATTGCTTATCCTTCTCTTAATCAAAGATTACAAGATTTACCCACTTATTGTGTTGTTGAACCATATGGGTACACAACATCTGATAGAGGGAAATATGTTAACATGGCAGTAAAGGGTGTCTCTGAATGGGATACTAAATTACAAGGTTATGAAACAATCAATCCTTCGATTTGGAAAATGAAATCAAAAGTCATCTCTTCATCTACTGATACTTCTGGATGTAGTATTGTAATGAGTTTTAAAAATAATGTTGAGCAAATTAGTGGTGATGGTAAATATACTATTGGAATATTTCGCGGTGCTAGTCAATCAATTGAAATTGCAACTCAAGGACTAAGTTTTGAAAAAATCTACAATGTAATTATTCATGAGATAGGACATTCAATTGGATTAGGTCATTATATTTCTGATGATGATGAAGAAAATAAAAAATGGTACTCGGGAAAAGAATTTTCACCATCAATTATGATTCCTACAACAAATAGTAATCCTTCACTCATGACAATCATGGGAGTTGATTTGAATAAAGTTCGTGCACTTTATGGCTCTGAAGGATTTTATGCATTCTCATCAAAATCAGCACCATTAATTCCTACACCAACACCTACACCAATTATCCCAATTGAACCGATAATTCCAATAAATCCATTTGAATCAATAATCATTTCAAATGAATTGATTGTTGTGAAAAAATATGAATCCAATTATGTCAAAATCTCAGGTCAGATTGATGAGGATGTTTTCCTTAAAGGCCATCCATTATACATTCTAGTCAAAAAACCTGATCATAGTTTTGATGCTCACAAAATTCAATCTACATCTACTGGATACTTTGAATTGCCCCTAGTTTTTGATGATAAATCAACAAAAGGATGGTATTCAGTTGAGGCTAGTTATTTGGAGCATCTTGACCGTTCGATGAATTTTGATTTCAAAGTGGTATCTGAATTCTCACAAAATCCTCCACCTAAAACAAAAAATTTCAGTTTCCCTACTCCTGATATCTCAAGTGGACCCTCAAAATATGGAAAATATTTTGATGATATTTCAATTAAAGTAAATGGTGACAAATACACTGTCACATCCAAATTAAACACAAATCTCCCTTCAAAACAAATCAGGATAACTGCTGAAAATGAATGTCCATTCAAAAAACAAGTCTATGAAAAAGATTTCAGAAATAGTATGGGAGCACAAACCTCATTTTCATTTTATCAACTAAGTCATGGAAAGCCTACTAATTGTTCAATTCATTTCACTATCACTGATTTTGAAGGACGTTTGTTAGATTCAACAAAAGCAGATTATAATTCTCAAACAAAAAAACAAATCACATCTAATACTACAACTAAAACAACAAAATTTGTAAGTGAGAAAATTACTAATCCAATATTTTCTACTGATCAAAAACAAAAATTGACAAAAAAAATTGATACTGCTTCTGTTTCTATTCTTAAATTAAAGGATGGACTAAATGTTTCAAAGAACTCTCTATATGATGCAGATAAAAAATACACAAACTCTGAATCAAAAAATCATGTGGAAAAAGCTTGGCAAGTATACAATAAACTAAATGATAAACGAATTAATTCTATGAATGCTCTTAATGTAATAGTTGAGACTTATCTTAATTTAGAAAATAAACAAAAAACATCAAACTGGAATTATTACAATCAATATACAAATCATCTAAAGACCATTAATTCTGAAATTGCATCAATTGGCAACGATATGAAGTATATTTCTCAAGAACTAGACTATGCCGAAAAGGCTCAAAATAAGGAAAAATCAAAACCTGCTAAGCAGTGTTCTTGGTTCTGGTGCTGATAAAAATGAGATTTGGACTAATTATCGCAATAGCCTTTGTATTACTAATTCCATCATTTGCTTTTGCACAGTCTTACACTGGAGTTTTGTCACTTAATCCAATTTCATCTAACGTAAACTCTGGAGATATCATAACATTTTCAGGAACATTGACTACTACAAATGGTGGAAAGGTGACTGATGCATTAATCTACATTAAAGATGATGTTGCTTTTGATACTGATACAATAATTAAAACTGTAACTACTGATAGTACTGGAAAGTTTTCTACAACTTGGAAAGCAATTCCACGTAGTAGTGGTTCCTATGATTTCTATGCAATCTATGAAGGTGGTGGTGATGTAAGTAAAGTTAGAACTGGAAACATCAAGGTAACAGTATCTGGTTCTGGTCCTGCAAATTCTAATTTGTCAAGTTATTCTGAATCATCTACATATTCAACTGCAAAAATTACCCTTGATCCTGTTGTAAGTACTGCAAATGTTGGTCAGACAATTACTTTTACTGGAAAACTAACTGATAATGGAAAAGGATTGTCTGGAAAAACAATTGAGATTAAAGATGAAGACCTAGCAGACTTTGATGATTATTTAGTTTCAGCAATAACTGATTCAAACGGACGATTCTCTGCATCATGGAAAGTACATGAAACAGAATCTACTGATAGAAAAAATGGTTCTGTGTTAGTAGAATTATTACAACCTGAATTAATTGGATTAAGTAAAGTCAATGGTTTTCTAAACAAACTTGAACTAAACACCGTTGAAATTTTTGCAGCATATGAGGAATCAAATGCATCTGTTTCTCCAAACACTTGTTCTCTACCTTCATCTGGGTCATCTCAATCGTATTGCCAAAACAATGTAATTGTGATTAAAGGCGTTGATTCTGGAATCGAGGATGAAATTGTCAGTGCATTACTGGGAGAAATAGTTCCTGGTGGGACTGCTACTGGGAATTTTGATTTAGAAGATGAACTTTACAATGCAATTCAGAGTGAATTAGGCATAACTGAAGACATGAGTATGCAAGAGATGCTTAATTTACTTGATGACCCAAGTCTTGCTTCATCGTACAAAACCACTTCTAGTGTATCTACAAAGACCTCATCTTCTGGGAATCTATCTTCTGATTATGATGGTGATGGCATTCCTGATTATCGAGATGATTGCAAGTACACTCAGGAGAATTTCAATGGATATCAAGATACAGACGGTTGTTTTGATGTAAAGCTACAAGATACAACTGTACAACCAATTTTGACATCTTCAAAATGTCTTTCTTATTATACATCTGAACAATACACGCAAGCAATCAATTGTTACACTTCATATTTGAAAACCAATCCTACAGATGTTCAAGCAATTGTATTTCTGGGAACAAGTTATGAAGGAATTGCAGATTTTAATTCAGCATTAACTGTTTTTCAAAAACTCAACAAATTATTTCCTAATGACCCTAATGGATGGTATGGGATGGCACGAAATTATAGTGAATTAAAAGAATGTGAAAAAGCAGTAATGTATTATGAAAAGGTAATTGAGATTTCCCCTGACCACCTTCCAGCAAAAACATTTCTAAATTTACAGAATATTGTTTGTCCTATCGGAACTGGAAGTTCATTTTTTAATACTCCTGAATATGAAACCACTCCTACACCAAAAATTACTTCTACTGTAAAGAAACAAGACACACAAATTGATTTTTCAATAAATATGTTAAATGATGAAATCAAAATATTTGAAGGTGTGGAACTTGAAGGAAAATTATATTATATTTCACCTAAAGGAAATGAGATAGGAGTACCTCACACAAGAGTGCAACTAAAAAGTTATGATGGATTTTCAGTAATTGAATCATTACCTACAGATTATGCTGGAAATTTCAAATGGGAATCTTTTAGAAACTCTGAAAATTATGATAAGAAAACTGGGGTTAGTTCATGGGATTTGTACCTGTATTTTGATGGAAATGACCAATACAATATTCATAGTGCAGCAATTGGACACGTAGAAGTTCAAAATCCAGATATCCTCCCTATATCTGAAATTACCGAATCTGAAAAAGAAGAGTTCTGCTTTTTGTTTTGGTGTTGGTAAATAAAATCCGTAATAATTATTGTATTTGTATTATTTTTTCTAATTCTTACATGTCTCATAGGTCATTGTCAAAATTTTCAATTTGCTTAATCTAATATACTAGGAATATGTGAAACTGATATGTTCTGCTCTAAATGTGGTTCTGAATCTGATGATGACACAAAATTTTGCCCAAAATGTGGTGTTGCATTAAACAAAGATTCAGTAGAACAACAATCAACAATAGACAGTAAAAATAATGATTCAGAATTCCAAAGAAAACCCGAATGGAAATCCGAAGGAACTACATTAATTTTAACAATAGTTCTTGGAATTTTTGGTTTTGGTGGAATTGGACATATTTATCTCGGCAACATTACTCGTGGAATTGTAATATTGATTGTGGGTATTGCCTTGTTACTAATTTCCGCTTTTACATTTGGAGTAGGTCTAATTGCGTTAATTCCATTTGCAATATGGGTTGTGTATGATGCAAGAAAACAATGTAAATATTATAATAATTATTTAGAACAAAATCATAAAGCCCCTTGGTAATTTACGATGGTTGATTGGGGACAAAATGAAAGATCATTAGGGCGAATTACTGTTCTAATGTCACAAGAAGAAGCATTAGATATTTCTGAAGATATTTGTGAAGAATTAAAATTAAAAATTATTAATGTTGATTCTAAAAAAAATATGATTCAGGGAAAAACAAAAACAAGTTTAATGAAAAATAAATATGGTGTAAAATTTTGGGTTCTGGTAAAGCCTACTAATTCTGGAAGTATTATTGATGTTTACTATTCAGGTAGAGGGATTAGAGGTGTTGATGCAGGCACGTTAATTGACCCATTTTATAAAAAATTAAATGCAAAATCAAATTCTTCACCTGAAATGCAAACCATGTTGTTAACTATGACTGAAGATGAAATTGAAAGTACCATTAATCAAATGGTAAGTCTGGATTCAACTGAACCTGTAATGGAATCTTCTTCAGGAGCATTGCCTATGGGTACAGAACCTTCATCCCCTCCCGCTGATGACCAACAACCATTTGTATCTCCAAATCAAACAAAGTCTATGGCCGGAAATTTACCTTTTATGTCAATTACTCAGATGAAACAATTGATTGCATCAAAGCATGATCAAACAAAAGCTCAATGGGAGAAAAATGGTGTTGTTCAGTTTAAAGATGAAGGAATTGCTATATTGCAAAGAATGTGGGGCTCTCAAGTTCAATTCATTGTTGCATGTTCTCAAGTAACAAAAGAAGGATATCGGTTAATGGCAATTGATGAAGGTAAAGAAGGGTCTTCAGGAGGATTTTCTGGTGGAGTTAATGCATACTTTTACTTTCAGAAAATGGATTATGTACGATGAAAAAAATAATATTCTTTTTTCTATTTGGACTAATTTTCTTTTCATTTACTGATGCATTTGCTCAAACAATAGGTGATACAGTCAATCCAAAACTTGATAGAGAATTGGCAAATGAAAATAACAAAATTTCAGGTAAAGCCATTGTATTAGTTTATTCCAACACTTCTTGGTCTGGGAATGTTTCTGGAGGTGATATGGGTTCTTCTACAAAACAAGGAAGTGGTGATGCAAAATACACTGTTTCTTGTGGGCAATTAGGTTTGGCACAAGGTTTGATTCAAAAAGATACTGATTATGGTTTTGTAGCTGTTGCAATAATTCAAAATGGAAAACTCTTAGCATTAGAATCTACAAATGCCGCATATGGTATTGCTCATGCTGTAGCTGATAATTGTTCTAGTGGTTTTGGTGGTGGATGTCTAATTGCTACTGCCACCTATGGCTCAGAACTAGCACCTGAGGTTCAAAAGTTACGAGAATTGCGTGATAACTCCCTTTTAGGCACGGAATCAGGCACAAGTTTCATGGGAATATTCAATGATGTGTATTACTCCTTTAGTCCAATAATTGCTGATTATGAGCGAGAAAATCCTGTTTTCAAAGAGATGGTTAAAGTTGCAATAACTCCGATGATAACCTCTCTATCAATTTTGAATTATGTTGATATGGATTCAGAAGAATCTGTGTTGGGATATGGAATTAGTTTGATTTTGCTAAATGTTGGAATGTATGTTGGAATTCCTGTAATTGCAATTATGAGGTTTAGAAAATGAATAATAAAAAATTGTTTTCAGGAATTAGTGTTTTAATATTTTTAATATTTCTAGTTCCTACTATTTCAGCTCAATCTACTGAAATTCCTGCATGGGTAAAAGGTGTAGCAAATTTTTGGGCTGAAGGAAATATTACTGATGCTGAATTTGGAGAATCAATTTCATTTCTCATAGAACAAGGAATAATTAAAGTTGAACTTCCCTACCAAACTAATAATTTAGAATTAGAACGCAAAATTTCTCAATTAGAATCTGAAAATTCAAAATTAAAAGATGAATATACTGATATGAAAAGAAAGATTTCTCAATTAGAATCTGAAAATTCAAAACTAAAATCAGAACCCCCCTCATCACCTATAGAAACAAAACCTAATCCTATCCAAAATGACGGTTTTAGTGATTTAATATGTAAGCAAGAATCTGGCATTGTCAAAATGTCTGGAAGATATACAAATAATGATCAATCTACTTCTGGTGTATTTTTAAAATTAATTGTTCTAGATGCTAATCAAAAAATTCTTGCTACTGGAATTGGCTCTATATCTGAGATGAAAGCATATGAAACAAAATATTTTGATGCTGTGGCCTTTTACCCTGGAGCGTATTCTTCATGCGATATCCAAATAGAACTAAAATAATATTTGAAAATGAAACCCATAATAATTGTCACAATAGCATTTGTTTTGTTAATTCCTGCTAATGCGTTTGCCATAGAAAATATGCAAATTGATTCTTACTGTGAAGATGGACTTTTTCATGTTGTAGTTGAAGACAAGGAAGGAAATCCAATTGAGAATGCCAAAGTATACACAATGAAAAGTAGAAGTGACATTGAAAAAAAATTCATCACTAATGAACATGGAATTGTAAAGATTACAAATGAAGACAATGAAGGATTAATCAAAGTTCTCAAATCAAAGTTCTATGATCAAACATATCCAACAAGTCCTTGTGAAATGATAGTAGCTGAAATTCCAACATGGGTTAAAAATAATGCAAAGTGGTGGTCAGATGGACAAATTGACGATGAGTCATTTGTATCAGGAGTGCAATTCCTTGTAGAAAATAATATACTAAAAATTCCGCCAATTAGAGTAGAAAAACAATCAACAGATTCAGATGTTTCATTACCATCTTGGGTGAAAACTAATGTTGGTTGGTGGGCAGACGGACAAGTTACTCAAACAGAATTTATCTCAAGTATGCAGTATCTTGTCAAAAATGATATCATAAAAATTCCAACAAAAAAAGTAATCATGGATATTGAACAGCCGATATCTGTTTCAAAATATTCAGTTTCAGGAGGAAACGTGAATTCACATAAAGAAGCACTTGAAATGTTTCTAATTTACACGACACATAATCCATCATGTACTCCTTCAGAAGTAAAAATGATGGAAAAATATCAAAAAATCACTGAAGAATACATGAAAGAACAAAATCTAGGCAGGCAATTGATTGTGAACCAAGCTTGTCTCCAGATGGATGAGATTAATGCAAACATGTACCCGTTATTATTAGCCCAACTAAATGTGATGAAACCTGAACTAATGATTTTCATTGGGGATTTAACATCAAATCTTGAATTATACTATCAAGAAGATGCATATGGTGTTTGGGGTTGTATGTCAATTACAAAAAGCATGCATTGTACAACTAGTGCAATAGTTGTTTGTGAATGTGCACCATTATACCGTGAAGGAAATACTAATGGTGGAATGTGGGTACTATCCCATGAATTAGCTCACTTTTTATTTAATTACAAAAATTTTGGAGCTAATGTGTATGGTGATGCAGTACATGTTGTTGAATATCATTACAGAGAATGTTTAGAAAATGGGTTTACTGAATCTTGTGATCAATACTATATTCAAAAAGAAGTAGATGGTGAAACATTTGATTTGATGAATTTAGATTTGATTAAAAATCATTATCGTACACTTTTAGCTGAAATTCCAACTATTGAAAAAGAATTTGAGTTGTTAAATCTCAAAGAAATGGATGTAACTATTTCTGGAAAAGATATACTTGCACCTCTAGATAAACAAAGTATAGAGTTAATCATCACAGATAACAAAATACCTGTTTCAAGTGTTCAAGTAACTGCAAATATTATTGATTCATCAGGAAATGTTGTTAAAGATATGAATGCCATTTCAAATCCTGATGGAATGTATCTTTTTTCATGGAATTTAGGTTCTGAAACTAAATCTGGATTGTATCAGGTAATAATTGATATTTATCATGAAGAATTTATTTCAAAACGACAAATCTTCAGTTATACGGTAGAATAAAAAAATGAAACCAATAATAATTATCGTAATAGCCTTTGTACTGTTAATTCCTACAAGTGTGTTTGCTCAAGAGTCCATTAGTTGCCCTAGTGGGGCATATCATGGATTAGATAATGCCGGAAATGACGCCTGCAGAGACATCCAAACAAACAAAATTGTTAGTTCTTTGGTAAAACCTGCCCCTGAATCTAAAACAAATTTGCCATCATCTCCTTCTGAAATTATAACATTTGGTGATGATTCAACTCCTTTGATTCTACTAGTTGGGTTGATAGTAATTGGAGTCATAGGAGTTTCAGCATTCAAAATTATTGGAAAAAACAACTTGAATAAACAAAAACAAAAAGAAGCCAAGAGAAAAAAAGATGAAGAAGAAAAAAGAATTCAAAGACAAGAAAAAGAAAAATTAATTGAAAAAGAACGATATAAAAAAATTCAAGAAGAACAACAAAAACGACAAAAACAAGAAGACAAAGAAGCAAACGAAGCTAAAGAAGCAAGACAACGAATTATTGAAGAACAAAAAAGAAAACATCTTGAAGAAAAAGAACTACAAAATAAATTACAAAATGAATTAAAAGAAAAAGAACTTAAAAACGAATTAGAATTTCAAGAAAAAATTAAAAATAATGAAACTATTTATGATTCTTCAGTTGTTGAATCAATACAAAATATTGTATCGCTGAGAATTTTTTATGATTTAGAAAAAAAATCTAACAAATACTGGGATGAAACAGGAATTTTAGATAGAATTCATTTCAAAGATAATGAAATCAAAGAAGAATTAAAAATTACACAAAATAAAATTAGTTTAAAAATTTTTGTGGAAGAAGGTGGAAAACACAAATTTGCAAAGCTAATCTCTGGTGGAAACATGGAATTCTGGGACCATGATGTTGGAGGGTATAATCTACAAGTTCATTTCTCAAAACCTGAAGAATTTCTTAAAGCAGTAATGATGAAACATATTCGATTTAGTTTATCCAAAGTACAAATTCATGATAGTGAATATTCAATTTCAGCAATTCTAGTTCGTCAAGATGCAGATTATGTTGATGCATCAAATATTCTAAAAAGAATTGTAAGGGCTTTCTGTGATGAAATGCTTTCAACTGGAGATATTTTATTAGAAAAAAAGTGATTTTTGATGACTGGATATTGTAAAAATTGTAAAATGAGTTATGCTGGGAAAAACTGTCCTATTTGCCATGGCAGTAAAGATACCAGTGCAAAACCTATCTCTATAGGTATTGTAATCGTGGGAATAGTGGTTCTAGTCGGATTTTTAGTGTATTCAGGTGGAATTCAGGTTGATAGAGAAAATTTAGAACAATCAATTGAAACACTTCCTGATAATATTCAAGATGTTCGGGGAACAGTTGAAGATATTGCATTAGAGACAGGTGAAAAATTAAGTGATACAATTAGAAAAAATATTGAAATTCCTGAAATTGAACCTACTTTAAATCAAATCACAAAAAAAGTAACAGAACTTCAAGAAACACTTCCTGAATCCTCTGAGATACAAAAAACAATTATTCAAAAACCAGAACATGATGAATCCATAATAGAAAAATTAGTTCATCAATATACTAATGAACAAAGAAGACTACATGGTTTGAATCAATTAGCATTTGATGGGAATCTTGAAAAAATTGCTTATGATCATAGTCTAGATATGGCTAGTAATAATTACTTTGAACATACAAATCTAAAAGGAATGGAACCTACTGATAGAGCAAATACTGCAAAATACTCTTGTGTAAAAAACTATGGAAGTTATTATACTGAAGGAATTGCTGAAAATATCTTCCAACACAACTTGTATAATTCTATTTCATACATTAATGGAATCCCTACATCGTATGATTGGAATACAAATGATGAGATTGCATATCAGGTGGTTGATGGTTGGATGAATTCCCCAGGACATCGTGCAAATATTTTGGAATCTGATTATGATAAAGAAGGAATTGGCGTAGCAATTACTTCTGATAATAAAGTGTATGTGACTCAGAACTTTTGTTGATAGTGTATGGGGCTTTTTGATAAATTTAAGAGTAATTCTAAGAGTAATTCCAAGCATTCTCAAAATTATCTAATTGAATTTCGCTTTTCTGGATTTGCAAAACAATCAATTAAAGAATTAAAGACAAATATCACAAAAAAATTTGGTGTAACTCGAAGAAAAATAGTTCCCCATATTACAATTGCAGGCCCTATTACTACTAGGGACGAAAAACAGTTACTTGCTGAAATTGTAAATGTTTGCAAAAATTATGACCTTGTTAAATTTAGAATGGCAGGATTTGATAATTTTGAAGATAGAGTGATTTATGTTAAAATTAATCCTTCTGAAGAATTAAAAAATCTTAGATTAGATATTGCTCAAAGACTTTACAAATTTTGTGATACCACAAAGTTTGATAGAGATGAAGATTTTACATTTCATGCAACTCTTGTTCTAAAAGACATTCAAAGAAAATTTGATAGAATATGGGATTATGTTCAAACTTGGAGAATTCCTGAAATGGAACAATACGTCTTAAGAATTACCATAATTAAAAATCAAAAGATTTTAGCTGAATATGATCTTATACAAAAGAAATTACTAAATCGTACTGAATCATTAGATAAAGAGATATTTCAAAAAACATTAAAAAAATTAGAAAAGAAATCTAAAACTGCTGAAAGAAATTTTCATGATGTATCTCATGACAAAATTCATTTTTTTAGTGATGCTCATTTTGATCATAAAAATATCATAAAGTATTGTAATAGACCGTTTGATTCTACACGCGAAATGAACCAAACTCTAGTTGCAAATTGGTGCAACTCTGTAGATGATGATGACACTGTGTTTTTTTTGGGTGATATGTCATATGGAAGAGATAGGCGACGGATTGATTACTGGTTAGGTAAACTTGATGGTAAAATATCATACATTCGTGGAAATCATGATACTGATATCATTAATCGTGCAATTGTGATTAATTCCCATTATGGAATAAAATACAATGATTATGAATTCTTGCTAATGCATGACCCGCGTAGGCCTAATGGATATGATGGATGGATAATTCATGGAGATAAGCACAACAATAGTCTAAAGGACCACCCATTCATTAATCAAAAAAACAAGACAGTCAATGTTTGTGCTGAATTAATAGATTATACACCATTAACTATCAATAGACTAATCACACTAATTGAGACAGGACGTAGTTACAAAACAATTCAAGGATAATATTTCTTAAATCTCATTCTGATTATTGTTGGAATTAAAAGAAAGTTTTAGGATTTCATCATATGGTCCCAATAGTTTACAATCCCTGTAATTTTACCATTCTTTGTAACTAGAACACAATTGTTTTCTTCAAGGAATTTTGTAATCTTTGTCTTTGGAGTGTCACAAGGAACCGTAACTGGTGATTCTTCTAGAATATCTTGAATCATAATTCTATTTGCTTCTCTGTTGTTTTTTTCTAAATATTCTAGTAGAACTTTTTTAGTAATTTTTCCTAAAAGATGTCTATCTGTGTCATTAGTTAATACTGGTAGTAATTCAATATCTTTTTCACTTTCAAAGATTTCTTTTGCATCTTGTGCAGTTTTTCCTGGCGTTAAAAATATGAGTGGTGTTGCCCAAATATCTTCTAATTTAGCTTCTTTTTCATTACTTTTTTGAAAAAGATACTCAAAGATTTTTTTATAATTCTCCGCACTTGGTTTAGCTCTATCTGTTTCTATCTGACCAATCATATTAGTTGAAACACCAACTGCTTTTGCAAGTTCACTTTGTGTAATTCCTTGTTTTATTCTAAATCCTTTAATCTCATCAAATTTTGGAAAGTAACTCATGATATTTCTCAAAATGTTAGTACAGTTAACATTTTCTTAGTTTGGTCCTAAATGAAATGTTGACGTATAGAGTACATGCAAACAATACAATGTAAAAAACACAAAAGAAAATTTCAGTTGCCAACAACTGAAGATGAACTTCTTTCAGGAATGCTTCATGATGAGATTGAATATCTCTGTGAGCATCGTGAGAGATACCCAAAATGTAGATTCCAGGGGGTAAAAAATTGATTTTTGAGCCTATTTTTACCCTCAAATCAAGCCTTTTGGTGGTTCAAGACAAGGTTCAGTATAGGAGAAAGAAAATACTTGAACTCAGAGGCAAAGGACTCTCAAATGTTGCAATCTCTGAGCAATTAGGATATTGTCTATCAACTGTTGAGAAAGACCTACATAAAATTAGACAATCCTTTGGAGGTATTTTTAATTGAAGTGTAAAAAATGTGATGGAAATATCTGTGAATCATTTCAGATTACCGCAAAACAAGCATATCATATGAGTTATTCATGTGAAAAATGTGAGTTTGTCAATGCTGATGTTGAGTTTGTGTGTATACATGAACATCTTGTTGATGATTGTGTGGTTTGTTGGATAAGAAGAATTTTCTTACAAGGCCCAACAAATCTTTCAACTGATGAGGAATTGGTATGACTGGCAGGAGGTTATTTGTGTGAGTAACATGAATGGTAGAACAAGAAAAAAATTTTATGAATTATTAATTCAGAGAGATACAGATCAATGTAATTTCTGTAGAATCCCTGCAACTGAAAAACAATTGGTTGTTGATCATAGAGACAATAATAATTCCAACAACGAATTAGATAACCTTCAATTGTTATGTAGACGATGTAATTATGTCAAGAACTCTAGGGGACCAGTCGACACTTGTGAGAGACCTAAGGAAACAGAAATTCAAATCAATAGAACAAAAGAACCACAGTTCAGAAAATATGTTTATGCTGAAATTGGAAAAAAACGTAGCGTTAAACCTAAAATTCTTATAAATTCTGGTGCAGAACTATGTGGGATATCTCCTACTACTGCAAAACGTTATCTGGATAAATTATGTTCTAAAGAAGGATTGTGTAAGAGGATGTATGGTGTGATTAGTTTTGATGAATGCCATCCGTTGTTTAAAGGTGAGATATCCAGTTACGATGGGATGCGTACACATACAAAAACTGGAGATGATATTCCAAACGAAAAACTATCATGTTGATCTAGAGAAATGATGGTATTCTATCTGAAGTAATACTGGAATATTACTAGGCACGATTAATAGTACATTACTATACATTTTTGACAGAAAAACTGTCATTTTAGGAACAAGTTTTGACAGTTTACATCTCAAATAGCTAAATACCCGTTTGACGTAATTACAATATGGGTTATTCAGTTAAAGTGAAAATTGCTCCAAACATGTCAATTGAAGTCTCAGGTGATGATTTGGAATTAGTAGTGCAATTACTTAATGAAGCAACAAAGAAATTCTTTCCAGCATCTCCTGCATCAAAGATTGAAATTTAGATGCTGTGCGATTATTTTTTTTGAAACTCATATTTCTAGATAGAAATTTTTTTGATAATTTAAAAAATATGCTAAACTAATTCTCTTATACTAGTTATGAAAAATTCTCTTAATGTCTAGTGGTTCATCCAATTCTGGCAAATCCAATACTACTGTTGAAGGATATGTGACTAGAA
>Ga0209992_10001972_pt1 | contig 19954 bp, 21 predicted proteins | sample 2SBtaG_2_FD_182564 | JGI IMG/M metagenome (GOLD analysis project Ga0209992, IMG submission 182564) | Deep subsurface microbial communities from Kolumbo volcano to uncover new lineages of life (NeLLi) - 2SBTROV12_ACTIVE470 metaG (SPAdes)... | ecosystem: Environmental > Aquatic > Marine >... | reverse complement strand
GACGCTGTTGGATCGTGTGGCGGACGGGGGGCGCGCCACATATGCGCTGGGAAAAATCAGCGACATTTTTTCGGGTCGGGGCATTGTCAGCGCCTATAAGGGCAAGGGCGATTCCAGCCTTGTCGATCATCTCGTGTCACTGACTGCCACCGCCAAAGACGGGGCGCTGGTTTTTACAAATCTGGTCGAGTTTGACACGCTTTACGGTCATCAGCGCGACGTGGCGGGCTATGCGCGCGCGCTGGAATGGTTTGACCGGCGTTTGCCCGAAATCAGCGGAGCGCTGGGCAACGGCGATATTCACATCATTACCGCCGACCACGGCAACGACCCGACGTGGAGCGGCACCGATCATACGCGCGAACGCGTGCCCGTGCTGGTGGAAGGTGCGCGCCACGGTGCCATTGGACCCTGCGGGCTTGTGGATGTGGCGGCCAGCGTTCTGGCGCATTTGGGATTGCCAGCGGGACCACACGGACAATCGTTTTTGTAGCGGCGCGCGGCCGCGTCGGTGCAGGTTTTATTCAAAATTGAAATCGCTACAGCATTTCGGGTTTGGCGCGAAATGCTTTAGCCATTGATTTCGGTGGATCGGGGGCCTTAAGTTTGTGCAGTGCAATTTTGGGGGGTGTATGCGCGAACATCTAACGGTCGTTGACCATCCGCTGGTCCAGCACAAGCTGACCCTGATGCGCGAAAAATCGACCTCGTCGGCGGTGTTCAGGCAGTTGCTGCGAGAGATTTCGCAGCTGTTGGCCTATGAGGTCACCAGCGATCTGCCCATGACCACCAAGGCAATCGAAACGCCGCTGATGGCAATGGACTCGCCGACGCTGCACGGCAAGAAACTGGCACTGGTGTCAATCCTGCGCGCCGGAAACGGTTTGCTTGATGGTGTGCTTGAACTGATCCCGTCGGCGCGGGTCGGGTTCGTGGGACTTTACCGCAACCACGAGACGCTGCAGCCGGTGCAATATTATTTCAAAGTCCCGACCGAGCTGGCCGAACGGCCGGTGATTGCTGTTGATCCCATGCTGGCCACGGGCAATTCTTCGGTGGCAGCGATTGATCTGCTGAAAGGCGCAGGCGCCAAGGACATAAGGTTTTTGTGCCTGCTTGCCGCCCCCGAAGGCGTGGCCCGGATGAAGCAAGCACATCCCGATGTTTCGATCGTCACCGCCGCGGTTGACGAAAAACTCAGCGACATAGGCTATATCCTGCCGGGACTAGGGGATGCGGGTGATCGCATGTACGGCACTAAATAGGCTAATTAGTGACCCGAATCCCCTTTACTATCAAATGAAAATTTGGCACGATCCCTGAAAAAATACGGGGGCGAAAATGCGGGTACAGCGGGCGCTTTTTGCAGGGCTGGCAGGATTGATCCTGGCGATGAGCGCAGGCGAGGCGCGCACATTGCGCGGCACCAGCGGACCCAAGGAAATTCCACCGGCGTCCTACAAAGGCAAGCAGTTTGTCGACAGCCGCGGCTGTTTGTTTGTACGCGCCGGATTTGGCGGCACTGTAAGATGGGTGCCGCGCGTGACGCGCAAACGTCAGGTTATTTGCGGGCATAAACCAACCCCCGTCAGCGGTGCACGTTCGGCGGCAGATGCCGCTTCGGCACAGGCGCGCGCCGTGGCGGCGTTCAACGGCGCGGCGCCAACGACCGTGACCGCCCCTCCGGCAACCGGCGTCACCACACCTACCCGCCAGCGCACGCGGCGGGCGCAGAGCAATTTCTGGGATATTGTCAAAACGCCTAAAAGCCGCACGACATTTAGCGATGATCCCAAACCAACCGTTTTTACTTCGACACCCCGTGCCACGCCTGCGCCCACGACAACGCTCGCTGCTGTGCCGGTGACCACTGGCGGGCTGCGAATTCGCCGTGGCAAACGTACGGGGCCGCAGCCGGTGCACCCTGCGACTTTCGCACGTTTCGCGCAGGGTGCCGGTGGCGTGCAGGTGACCCGCACGACACCCCCGATATCGGGCAATTATCGCGTGATCGGCAGCGACACCGCCGCCACGCGCGGTGTTGGCACCACGACGGGTCAGGCGGCGATGGATCTGATCTGGACACAAACCGTACCGCGCAAACTGGTCGACACGACCACAGGGCGCGACGTGGCGGCGCAATTTCCCGAAATCGTCTATCCCTACACATCTGTGGCCGCCAGCAAATCCTATGTGCCACCGGTAGCGCAGCCGCGGCGCATCGCTTCGGTCATGAAATCGGGCACGTCCGGCGCGAGCGGGCGTGCGATCACCACAACCGACGTATCCGCCGGAGATTCCGAACCGCCCGAGGTGACGACAGTGCTGGAACAGGGTACGGAATTTGGCGATGAGGCAGTCAAGACATATACCCCGCCGCGTCTGCGCTATGTGCAGGTAGCCACATTTGGTGTGCCCGCCAACGCAGTAAAACTGGTGGCCAAATTCGCCGCCGACGGTCTGCCCACCCACACGCGGCCACTTCTGCGGGGCGGCAAAACCTACGATATCGTGCTTTTGGGCCCTTTCTCAAAGGACGGTGAACTGGGGACCGCACTGCGCAAAGCACGCCGTCTTGGGTTTGGTGACGCGTTCACGGTGAAGTAACGCATACCCCGAAAGAGCCGTCAAGCAACCGGAAAAAACCGCGCACAGGTCTGTGCATGGCGAAACGCTGTGGGCGAATATTAAGACGATAATGCAGGCCTCGTGCGGCTGGGGTAAAAGTCCCCCCCGGACCTTTCCCTGAGTGCCAGCTCGGCCATTCGATTTGTTCGGCAGGCAGGCGATTTTGGTCATGTTGACCCAAAAGTGCCGAAGAAACGCAAGAGTAAGCTTGATCCCTATCGTGCGGATATCATCGGCTGGATCGGTGAACAGCCGGACCTGACGCGGTCCGAATTATGCACCCGGCTGGACGGGGAACATGGCCTGCGTGCCGGATCATCGACACTGGATGACTGGCCGCGCAGCAACCAGATAACCTATAAAAAAACGGCTCACGCCAGTGAACAGGAACGTGCCGATGTGCAGGCAAAACGCAACCGCTGGCGCAAACGCCAAGACTGGCTGAAACACCATCTACACCTATTGGACCGGATCGTGTTCATTCCTTCTCGGCAGATTGCTGCGCAATCGCCTGTCAGGCAGTGGATGAAACCGGACTGAACACAAAGATGGCTCGGTTACGCGGGCGGGCGGCAAAAGGCCAGCGCTTGGTAGCTTCGATCCCACACGGTCACTGGAAGACCAAGACATTCATTGCCGTCCAGCACCCAGGGCGCGGCGGAGGAGGTGCTGACCTACCCCCATCCAACGTCCCGGCCCCCGCGCCGGGATCTCCCGGCCGCCAAAAGACCACGGATCGGGTCCGGGGCGGGCTTTGATCGCACCGTCACCGATGCCGCCGGAGGCTTGGCGAAACGTTCCACCTGCCGCCCGTTGGTGCGCGGTGTTGCGATTTTTTGCTGGCCTGCGCGGCGTCAATGGTTTTAGCTGTGCGCGGGTGCCTATTATTTTTGCTGCCCGGGGTCTGGCGGCTGGTTCGGATCAGCGCAATTGGATTACAACCAATCGATTAGGGGAGATTATCAATGGAGCTTATTTTTGTTCACGGCTGGAGCGTTACCAACACCAGCACTTACGGCGCACTTCCACAGGTTCTTAGTACCGCAGCGGCTGCAACGGGGTTGCAGATCAACACCCACGACATCCATATCGGGCGCTACATCAGTTTTCATGACGAGGTGTCCATGCAAGACGTCGTATTGGCTTTTGACCGGGCGCTGCGCGACAGGCTTGCCCCGGGCGGCGGGGCGCTGCCTGCATTTTCCTGCATCACACATTCAACCGGCGGGCCGGTGCTGCGCGAATGGGTACGGTGGGTCAAAACCAACACGCCCCAGGACCCGTTTCCGCTAACGCATCTGGTGATGCTGGCACCGGCCAATCACGGCTCTGCATTGGCGACGCTTGGTAAAAATGCGGTAGGCAGAATCAAGTCTTTTTTCTCGGGCATTGAACCGGGTCAACGTATACTGGATTGGCTTAGTCTTGGCAGCGACGGGCAATGGGATTTAAGTCTGGGCAATCTCAATACCGCTGACGCGGATCCCCGGTTTTTCCGGTTTGTATTGACGGGCCAGAAGATTGACAGCAAATTATATGACCACATAAACAGTTATACGGGTGAAAAAGGCTCTGACGGGGTTGTACGGGTTGCAGGCGCAAACCTGAACTATAGCGCCATAAAACTGTCCCAAACCGATACAAGGGTCAAATCAAGCGGGCGAGCTACCGTTTTGGAACTCAGCAGCCATTTGCGCGACTCTGTCAAAACCTGCTTGGGCGTGCTGCCCGGAACATCCCATTCGGGAACAAAATACGGGATTATGGCAAGCGTAAAGTCGGCGGGGAGCGCGCATAAACCCGTAGTTGCAGAAATTATCAGATGTCTGAAGGTCAATTCGACCACCAGCTATGACCAGGCGGCGACCGACTTGGCGGCGCTGACGCAGGCAACCCAAAAAAACGACCACACCTACTCAATGATCGTATTTCAGGTAACCGATGATCGCGGCGAACGTATTACGGATTACGACATGCTTATTCTGGGCGACAGGTGGTATTCCCCAAATGCGCTTAAGCCGGGATTCATGAAAGACAAACAATTCAACAAAGCAACCGGTCGACTGGTCTACTTTGTCGACACAGCGAAAATGCTGGAAATGAAAAACATTGGTTTTCGGATTATAGCGCGACCCGAAAAAGGATTTGCCTATTATCATCCAGCAGAATTCAGATCAGGTGATATTCCGGTGTCGAAGATAATTGCGGCCAACGAAACGCTTTATGTGGATGTCACGCTCAAACGCCGTGTGGCCAGGAACACGTTCGATTTTGTGCCGGTCGGAAAATCAGGCAGTTTCAAAAGAGTGAAACCCATCGAATAACCTATCGGGTTTCGCCTTATTCCGAAGTGGCCATAGCGGATTTGCCCAAAGTCGTCGACAACAGCGCCGCCGACAGAATAACTGCGCCAGCGACCGGAAACACGGTGGCACCCCACTGCGCATAGGCCAGCCCGCCGCCGATCAGCCCCAAAATGCTGGCCACGGCACCGATGCTGCCGGAATATCCCTGTACCGCGCCCTGCAGGCGGTCGCCTGCGGATTTGGAAATAACCGACATGAACGTCGGCCACATCAATCCGTTGCCAAGCGCAATAAAGGCGGCGCTGGCGTAAATGAACGGGGTTTGCGCGGAAAACAGGAACGCAAATCCCACCGCCAGAAATACGCCACCAAAAGCCATCAAGACGCCGTCGGCCACCTTTTGACTGATCCAGCCCAGTACCGGCCCCTGCACGATGATCATCAACAGGCTGAGGAAGGCAAAATAGATACCCATTTGGGTGGTCGACCACGCCAGACCGACGAGGGCGTGAATCGGAAACCCCGCGTAAAAGAAACTGAACCCAAGCAGCACCAGAAAATTGATCGACAACAGCGCGCGCATGTTGGGAAGGCGCAGGATCGCGCCCAGTCCGTCGGGCTTTTCGCAATCAAGCGCATAGCCGCGCTTGTGTTCGTGCCCGTAAACCGCGCAGGCGCTGTGTTCTTCCAGATGCTCTGAAATCTGCTTGGGCCGGATATCCGCCAGTCCGAACTGGATCAGCGCCAGAGCCGCCGCAGATATGGCAAAAGCCGCCATGACCGGTAAGATATCCCCCAGCAGCGTGGCCCCCAACAGACCGGCCAGTGCCGGGCCGATGATGAATCCCAGATTGGTCGATACCGCCATGCGGCCAAAATCACGGCTGCGATGATCTTCAGTGGTGATGTCCGACAAATAGGCGTTGGAAACTGAAACATTGCCGCCGGTCAGCCCGTCAAGCGCGCGGGCGAAAAACAACACGACCAGCGGCAGCGAGATGGCAAAACTGCCCAGGAAACCGCCACTGATCGCCCAGAACGGTGCGTCGGGCAGCGCGAACGCCAGCAGGAATATCCCCCAGGACAGCAGCGTGCCAAACTGGCTGAACAGCAGCACGCGTCGCCGTCCAACGCGATCTGAAATCCGGCCCAGTATCGGCGCACCGAACAGTTGAAAAAACGAATAGGTGGCTGCCATCAACCCGTAAATCACGGCGTTGCCGCCCCATTTGGTCACCAGAACAACCAAAAACGGAGTCACGATGCTAAAGCCAAGTGTCCCGACAAAGTTTACTGCCAAAAGCGGTGCAATGGAATATGTTAGCGGAGATTTAGCGACAGGTGGCCTCGATTGGATGAACAGGTTTGTCCCACCCTAGTCTATTTTTTAGGTGGCTCATAGCTGCCAACCGCGATTATCGTATTGCGCGAATATTTTCGACATTTTAACACTTATGCGACAAGTGTTACGATTTGCGAAAATCTTTTGGAGGGTGGAGCATTGGAGGTCAACGGCAAGCACACCCGCTCGATCTGGTTCGATCAGGCCGGCGGCCGCGTACGGATCATCGATCAGCGCTGGCTGCCGCATGAATTTCGCGTCGTTGACCTGTTGGAACGCCGCGATTTCGTCATGGCCATTGCCGATATGTGGGTGCGCGGCGCGCCCCTGATCGGGGCAACGGCGGCCTACGCTGTGGCGGTGGAAATGGCGCGCGATCCGACTGACGCTAATCTTCGGGACACGTGGCGCGTGTTGCATGACACCCGCCCGACCGCGATCAACCTGCGCTGGGCACTGGACGATATGCAGACGCGGTTGTTGCCATTGCCGACCGATGAGCGCGCCGCCGCCGCCATGAGCCGCGCCCACGCGATTTGCGATGAAGACGTCGAATGCAATCGCATGATCGGGGTGCATGGGCTTGAGATCATTAAGGAAATTCACGGCAAAAAAGCGTCGGGTGCGCCGGTCAATATCCTGACCCACTGCAATGCCGGGTGGCTGGCGACGGTGGACTGGGGGACGGCGACCTCACCGATGTATCACGCACACCGCGCCGGTATCCCGATCCATATTTGGGTGGATGAAACCCGCCCGCGCAATCAGGGCGCGCTTTTGACTGCGTGGGAAATGAACAGCCACGACATTCCGCATCGTCTGGTTGTCGACAACGCCGGCGGGCATCTGATGCAGCGCGGACAGGTCGATCTGGTGATCGTTGGCACCGACCGCACCACCGCACATGGAGATGTGTGCAACAAAATCGGCACTTATCTCAAAGCACTGGCGGCGCGCGATAACGATGTGCCGTTCTACGTGGCGCTGCCGTCGCCGACGATAGACTGGACCGTGCACGACGGCGCGGAGATTCCAATCGAAGAACGCGACGGGTCCGAGGTCACCCGTGTCCAGGGCAAACTGGCCGACGGTACGGTCGCGTCGGTGCAGATTTCGCCCGACGGCACGCGGGGCGGCAATCCTGCCTTTGATGTGACCCCGCGGCGTCTGGTCAGCGGATTGATCACCGAGCGCGGCGTTTGCAGCGCTTCGCCCGAGGGGCTGGCGGGGCTGTTTCCGGAAAAAGCGGCGCGCTGAGGCCATCGCAAGGATTTGAGCAGGGGAATATTTCATGGTCGATAATCTATGGGACGCCGCCGAAGCCACAAGGCGCGCAGATGCGGCTGGTGATGACCCTGCCGACCGGGCGTTGGCGCTGCATCTATACGGCTCGCAACTGATCGGTGGCAATCCGGCGCTGGTCCAGCACGGGGGTGGCAATACATCGTGCAAGGTCACGCGCGTTGATGTGTTTGGAGTTGCCCGCACAGTGCTGCACGTCAAGGGCAGCGGTCACGATCTGGCCAGTATCGGGGCCGGTGGCATGCCGGGCGTATGGCTTGATAACCTGTTGAAATTGCGCGACTTAAAGAAACTTTCTGACGAGGATATGGTCAACGCGTCCCGGGCAAACATGCTGGACTCATCTGGCCCGACGCCTTCGGTGGAAACCTTATTGCACGCGTTCTTGCCCCACGCCGCCGTCAACCACACCCACGCCACGGCCATGCTGGCGCTGGCCAATCTGCCCAATGCAGCAAACGTCGCAGCCGATATTTTCGGCAACCGGATTGCTGTGGTGCCTTTTGCCATGCCGGGGTTTTCGCTGGCCAAAACGGCCGCCGAAATCTACGAAACCAACCCGCAGGTCGAAGGCCTGCTGTTGTTGCAGCACGGGCATTTTGCGTTTGCTCCAGAGGCAAAGGCGGCTTACGATCTGATCATCACCCACACCAATATGGTCGAAGACTGGTTGGCAAAAACCAGCGGCAAAAAGCTGAGACCCGCAAAGACACCGCGTCCCGAAATGCAGGCTAAAGCGGCAGATATTCTGCCGTTACTTCGTGGTATCATTGGCAATAGACACGCAGCATTCGCCGGCAATCCCGATGCGCCCATGCCGGTCATGGACTTGCGTTGCGGCGATAACGTGGCGGAATTTCTGGCGCGTCCCGATCTGGACGATCTGGCGACGCGCGGCGTGGCGACGCCCGATCACGTCATTCGCACCAAACGCACGCCGCTGGTTTTGGGTACCAATGTTTTGGCGGGCGGACGCGACGCGATCAGCCGTGCGGTTGATGATTTCATCGGCGATTACACCGCTTATTTTGCACAGGGCGCCGCCATGTCCACCGGCGCCAAAACCATGCTTGACCCCGCGCCTAATCTGGCGTGGATCGAAGGCGTCGGCGTGGTAGGGATCGGCGCAAGCGCCAAAACGGCGGCGGTTGCCGGTGATCTGGCCGAACAAAATATCGCCGCCATGAGCAACGGGCAGGACTGCGGAGGATTTCACCCCGTTGAGGCCAGACTGTTGTTTGAAATGGAATATTGGTCGCTGGAGCAGGCCAAACTGGGCCGGAGCATTCCTCCGGAATTCAGCGGGCGCGTGGTGATGATCACCGGTGGTGCCGGTGCGATCGGACTGGCTACGGCGCAGGCTTTTGCCGCGCTTGGCGCCGATATTTTCCTGATTGACCGTGACGGTTCGGCCCTGGAAACCGCGCGGGCGTCATTGGGGCCGCACCACGGGGCGCTGGCGCTCGATATCACTGAACCGGACGCCGCCACCCGCGCGACCGCCGCCTGTGCAACGCGTTTTGGCGGGTTGGATATTCTGGTCTCGAACGCCGGTGCGGCGTGGACGGGCGAGATGGCGACGCTTGACGACGCGGCACTGCGCCAGAGCTTCGAGCTGAATTTCTTTGCCCATCAGAGTTTTGCCAAATCTGCGGCATCGATCTTGGAGTCCCAAGGCCGTGGCGGCCAAATTCTGTTCAATATCTCCAAACAGGCGGTCAACCCGGGGCGTGGTTTTGGTGCCTACGGCATCCCCAAGGCGGCTACGATGTTTCTGCTGCGCCAACTGGCGCTGGAACTGGGGCCAAAGGGCGTGCGTGTGAACGGCGTCAACGCTGACCGCATTCGGTCCGGGCTGCTGGACGCGGATTTTGTGACGCAACGCGCCAAGGCCCGCGGTGTGGACGAAAGCACCTATATGGCGGGCAACCTGTTGGGGCGTGAAGTTGAAGCCCGCCATGTGGCGGATGCCTTCGTCACGCTGGCGCGCAGCCAGCGCACCACCGCCCATGTCATGACGGTTGACGGTGGCAACATCGAGGCAGCGCTGCGATAGGTATGGGCGTGCGCAACTTTCTTGCTCTGCACGCCATCCCCCCCTATAAGGCCAGCGCAATCCACAGCGAAAGCCCATCCCATGCGCCGCGCCAAGATCGAACGCTCCACCGCAGAAACAGCCATTACCGTCGAGATTAATCTTGACGGGTCCGGGCTTTATGACAACCAGACCGGCGTCGGGTTTTTTGATCATATGCTCGATCAACTGGCGCGCCACGCCCTGATCGATATGAAAATTCGCGCCAAGGGCGATCTGCACATCGACGACCACCACACGGTTGAAGACACCGGCATCGCCCTGGGTCAGGCATTGGCCAAAGCGTTGGGCGACAAACGCGGCATCCGCCGCTACGGGTCGTGTTTGTTGCCGATGGACGAGGCATTGATACGCGCGGCGCTTGATTTGTCGGGGCGTCCGTTTCTGGTATGGAACCTTGATCTGCCCACATCCAAAATCGGCACGTTTGACACCGAACTGGTGCGCGAGTTTTTCACTGCATTTGCGATGCAAAGCGGTATGACGCTGCACGTGGACAAGCTGCACGGACGCAACAGCCACCATATCGTCGAGGCGGCTTTCAAGGCCGTGGCGCAGTCGTTGCGCACGGCGGTCGAGACAGACGCGCGCAAAAGCGACGCCATCCCGTCGACCAAAGGAACGCTGTGACGTGACCACGGTCATCGTTGACTACAATTCGGGAAACCTGCACTCGGCTGCCAAAAGCTTTCAGCGCATGGCGGCGGAAACCGATGGCGGCAATGTCGTGGTGTCGCGTGACCCCGACGTGGTCGCGCGCGCCGATCGATTGGTGCTGCCCGGGGTCGGGGCGTTTGCGGATTGTCGCGCCGGTCTGGCCGCGTTTGACGGGCTGTTTGAAGCGGTGGAAGACTCTGTAATGCGCCGCGGAGCACCGTTTCTGGGCATCTGCGTTGGTATGCAGATGATGGCTTCGTGGGGGCGCGAGCACGGCGTCGACACCAAGGGATTTGACTGGATAAAAGGCGAGGTCACGCTGCTGAATCCGGCTGAAAAGACCCTGAAAATTCCGCACATGGGCTGGAACGATCTGGTGATCGAAACGTCGCATCCCGTGCTTGATGGCCTGGAATCAGGCGACCACGCCTATTTCGTGCACTCGTATCACCTGCAACCGGACAACGGCGCCGCCCGCGTCGCCTATTGCGATTACGGTTGCGAACTGACGGCTGTCGTGGCGCGTGACAATATGATTGGCACACAATTTCACCCCGAGAAAAGCCAGTCAACCGGCCTGCGGCTGATCGCAAATTTTTTGCATTGGTCGGTGTAAATAACTCGTGCCCCGGCTTGACAGGCGAGACACGAGAATAGTGTGCGAAACGATTAGTTGGCGCGTGTCCAGTTTTGACCGCGGCAAATCAAGCCACCGGCGACGCAGCCTTTGACGACCAGAGTGTCACCGCTCAGCGTCATCTTAGATGCATATTCTTTGTCCGTATCGGGGGCCCAGATGGTGCCGCCTTTGAACTTGTTTCCACTGCCCACCATGTCCCAGATGATTGGCTTTCCCATGTGTTCATAATTCGGGTCGTTCTTGCCATCGCTGTCTACCGCGCCAACAATTGTGCCGCAAATTTTTGACCCGCAGGCTGCGATCTGAACAAACAGGTAGCCGCCTTCTTCACCGGGTTCGGTTTTCCAACGGCCTTCTTCACCACCTGCAAAAGCAGGTCCGGCCAGCAGCAATGCCGCCGCAAATATCAGTTTCCTCATGGTTTCCTCCCTAAATTGCCCCTAAACATTGGGCCAAAACAACGCCTTGCGCAAGCCTTACGTGGGGTTGATCCGCGTTATGGTTGCTTTACTCAATCCGGGTCAGCGCCTGTTTTTTGCAAATAAGGCCAAAGCACGCACGCACCGTGATGCTATTGCCCCGCACGCTCATGGTCATCCCAAGCGGTTTACTGATCGCCGGAGTCTGGATTTTCCCGCCACTGAAGCTGCCGTCGCCTTTGGCTGTGAGGTCCCAAAAAAACAAATCGCCGGTGTTGGGGTAGGCTGGGATTTCGTGACCGCCTGCGTCCAGCGCCCCCGCCAAATAGCCGCACACCAGCGACGCGCAGGGTTTAATTCTGATGATCAGTTTTTTGCCGGTCTTGGTCGGTTCGGTCAGCCAAAGACCTTCTTCGGCACCTGCATAGGCCGCAGTCGCACCAAAGAGCGCTACAATAAAAATAAGCCGTTTCATAGACTTGCTCCACAAATGTTACTCGTTACACGGGCAAAAAAACAATAACGCCCGTGCGTTTGTACCATCTTTTGCATTCCGGCCCAAGTGTGGTTAACACAAGGCCCCTTAACCCGCGAAAAATCGCCGAAAGCCTGTATATGATTCTTTACCCTGCCATCGACCTGAAAGACGGGCAATGCGTGCGCCTGCTCAGGGGCGACATGGATAAGGCCACCGTATTCAGCGACAGTCCGGCCGTGCAGGCCAAGGCGTTTGAGGACGCGGGCTGCGAATGGCTGCATCTGGTTGATCTGAACGGGGCGTTCGCCGGGACACCTGTCAACGGCGGCGCGGTCGAGGATATTTTGTCCGCCTGTTCTGTGCCCGCGCAATTGGGCGGCGGCATCCGCGATATGGCCACGATTGAGCGTTGGTTGCAAAAAGGTCTGGCGCGGGTGATTCTGGGTACAGTGGCGGTGGAAAACCCCACTTTGGTGTTTGAAGCGGCGCGGGAATTTGCAGGCCGCGTTGCCGTGGGTCTGGACGCGCGCGATGGCATGGTGGCCACCCGGGGATGGGCTGAGGATACCGAAATCGAGGTCACGGCGTTGGCGCGCCGGTTCGAAGACGCCGGTGTCGCGGCGATTATTTACACCGACATCAACCGCGACGGCGCCATGCACGGACCTAACGTGGCGGCGACGGCGGCGCTGGCGAACGCGGTCAGTATTCCGGTGATCGCCAGCGGCGGCGTGTCGTCACTGGCCGATCTGGAGGCGCTGAAATCCTGTGGCGCACCGCTGAACGGCGCAATTTCGGGGCGCGCGCTTTACGACGGGGCGCTCGATCTGGCAGATGCCATCGCGTTGTTAAAGGGGTAGGACCATGCTGAAAACCCGTATCATTCCCTGTCTCGATGTCAAAGACGGGCGCGTTGTCAAAGGCGTGAATTTTGTCGATCTGATCGACGCGGGTGATCCCGTTGCAGCCGCGCGCGCCTACGACGCCGCCGGCGCGGACGAACTGTGTTTTCTTGACATCGCCGCCACGGTGGAAAATCGCGGCACCATGTTTGATCTGGTCGAGCGCACTGCGCAGCAGTGTTTTATGCCGCTGACCATCGGCGGCGGGGTGCGCACACCCCAGGACGTCAAAAACCTGTTGCTGGCGGGCGCCGACAAAGTGTCGTTCAATTCGGCGGCTGTCAAAGACCCCGACGTCGTCGCGGGGGCGGCCAATAAATTTGGCAATCAATGTATCGTCGTGGCGATCGACGCCAAATCGGTGCGCGCGGGCAAGTGGGAAATTTTCACCCACGGCGGGCGGCGGGCAACCGGCATCGACGCGGTGGATTTCGCGCGTCTGGTTGAAAGCAAAGGCGCCGGTGAGATATTGCTGACCTCGATGGACCGTGACGGCACGCGCGGTGGCTTTAACCTGCCGCTGACCCGCGCCATTGCTGATGCTGTCACCATTCCGGTGATTGCGTCGGGTGGAGTTGGCACATTGCAACATCTGGTCGAAGGCGTCACCCTGGGCCATGCCTCGGCGGTATTGGCGGCGTCGATCTTTCATTTTGGCGATTTCACCATTGGTGAGGCCAAGAAATACATGTCCGATGCAGGAATAGCGGTGCGGTTATGAGCGATATTCTGACACGGCTGGCGGCGGTCATCGATGCGCGCAAAACTGCTGATCCCGCCACGTCGTGGACCGCGAAACTTTTGGCAGCGGGACCGGAAAAGGCGGCGGAAAAATTTGGCGAAGAAGCGGTCGAGGCAATCATCGCCGCCGCGCAGGGAGATCGTGACAACCTGAAATCCGAGGCGGCAGACGTGCTTTATCACCTGCTGGTGATGCTGGCGGCCTCAGATGTTGGTCTCGCGGACGTGCTGGCAGAACTGGAACGCCGTGAAGGCGTTTCGGGCATAGATGAAAAGGCCGCGAGATAAATTCTTTGGCGCTGCGCCTCAGCGCACCCAAAGATTGTTGCGCTTGATCCTGTTGCGGATTTTCTGTTCGGATTTGGGCAGGTTGTCCCGGTCAAACAGCGCGCGTACGCGGGTGCCGTGGCCGTGAAATACCATCTTTTTCACCGGATCGTAGGCTTTGATCACCTTTTTGATCTTGTTGGGCGCAATCGCGCTTTGCAGGGCGGCAACCGCTTCGTCGCTTTCGCGGGCGTAAAATAATGGCAGCACGCGCCAGTGGGTGGACACCGTGCCATCCAAAAGACCCGCAGGCAGCGTATCGCGCCCGCCTCCCAGCGCGTGGATGACCAGGGGCAGCGCCACCTGATCCAGCCACGGATCCAGCGACTGGCACACCAGTTCCGGCGGCGGGTCGTCGCGGATGGCCAACGCGTAGCGCAGAAACAATTCGCCAAATTCATGCGGGCAGCGGTAAAAGAAAAAGCCGGCGTTGAAATACAGGTAGCGTTCCCAGTATTCGTCGGGGTGACGCGTATCAAGCGAGCCGTCAAAATCCAGTTCAAATTTGTCGTAAAGCGCGCGCCATGTCTCGCCATAGCCGGGGCCGTAAATTTCGATCTTGGGCCAGGTATCTTCGCGCCGCAGCGACGCTGTGGGCCGGGTAAAATCAAACGGCACCGCACCAATGTCGCCGGTAAACAGCGTGTCGGTGTCAAAAAACACAAACGGCTCGCCTTTGGGCAGTGCAGTCAGCGCCTCGATTTTATTGCCGTAAGGGTAGTCGCTGCCGAAATGCCGGTTTTCAAACGGGATGATTTCGGCACCAAGATCACCCAGCAGCCGGCGCACGTCGTCGCTGTCAACGCGTGGGTCATCGCGCCACAGGGGTCCGGGCTGTGGTTCAAGCAGGATCAGGCGCGCCTGCAGATCGGGGTTGCTTTGGCGCAACGTGGCGGCAAATATGATCGCCTCGTACTGCAACCGCCCGCCCTGAACGATCGCGGCGATATTGAACTGGTTCGGGTGTGTCATGCCTGTTTCTGACCCTTTGCGGTGTCTTATTGCCGACTTTATAGGGTCGAAAAGCCGCTCTGTAACCCCCTCGCGACGCGACATTGTTCTCGCCACGGTGCGAAATTTGTGTGACGCTGGTGTCAGCCCATTTGACAGGAGGACATCATGAAGAAATTATTTTTGGCAGCCGTTGCTTTGGCTGTGACTGCGCCGATTGCTGCAACAGCGCAGGGATTCACGACCGCCGCCGAGGTCAAACCGATCCTTGGCGCCACCAAAGGCAACTGGGTGGCGGTGCGCGAATTTGACGGCAACGATCTGGTTTATTTCACCCATCTGGAAAGCTGGCGATGCGGTCTGGACGGCGTCAACTACGGCATCAACAGCGACGTTGCGGACCAGGTCTGGGAGCTTGAAACCTGTTACGAGGACGAAGGCGCACCCAATGCCATGAAGGCCGAGGGCCGTCTGCCCTATATCACACTGCCGCTGGGCAGCGTGAAAACGATCACGGTCGAGCTTGTGTATGACGACGGCAGTCTAGAAAGCGCCGCCTTTGAGCGCGCGGCGATCATGACGCCCTGACGCGACAGGGGGCCGTCGCGCCAAAACCTGACCTGCGGTCATTATTTGCCCGGGTCCATGCTCTGAACCCCCGCCGGGAGTTTGAGCCTGAGGTCCGGTGGGAATGTTTGGCGTCCTGAAGCAAACCCTGCGGGTTTGCGCGGCCTGCGGCGCGAGTATTTGGGCAAACATGAAGACGAGGCCGTTTTTGGTACCCTGATCGGGATCGCGGTTGCCGGGTACCTTGCGATAGGCCAGTATGCAGTCATTTGATACACGAGGATCCGATGCGCACCAAAAAGGAATACGACGACATTCCGGGTACTTACATTTTTGACGCCGACATGTCGCGCAAGGGCTATCATCTGAACATGTTTTGCATTTCATTGCGCAAGGCCGAAAACCGCGCGGCGTTCAAAGCCGACCCAGCGACCTATCTGGACAACTATCCCATGACCAAAGCGCAACGCGACGCCGTCAATGCCCGCCAATGGAACACGCTTTTGAAACTGGGCGGGAATATTTATTATACGTCAAAACTCGCAGCTTTTGACGGCATCAATTTTCAGGCGCTCGCGGGGCTAATGACGGGGATGACACGCGACGCTTACCGGCAGATGATGCTGGACGGCGGGCGACCGATCGAGGGCAACCGCAGCAAAAAGGAGTGGACGTAGTGGCGCGCGTGGACGCAGGCATCGGGGTGTCGCATGTGCCCGCCATCGGGGTGGCGATTGATACCGGCATTACGGACGATCCCTATTGGCAACCGCTGTTCGCGGGTTTTGAACTGACTCGCAAATGGGTCAGGGACTATGATCCCGACGTGATTTTTCTGGTGTACAACGATCATTGCACGGCGTTTTCCGCCGAAATGATCCCTACATTTGCACTGGGATGCGCCGCCGAGTTTCAACCCGCAGATGAGGGCTGGGGGCCGCGTCCGGTGCCCGTGGTTCGGGGCCATCCGGAACTGGCATCCCATATCGCGCAATCGGTTATTCTGGACGAGTTTGATCTGACGATCATGAACAGGATGGACGTGGATCACGGGCTGACCGTGCCTTTGTCTGTTCTGTTTGACCAGCCCGAGGCATGGCCGTGCCCGGTGGTGCCGCTTTGTGTGAACGTAGTGCAATACCCGCCGCCCACGGGCAATCGCTGTTTCAATCTGGGGCGTGCGGTGCGCCGTGCCATCGACAGTTACGACGAGGACATAAAGGTGTTGATGCTGGGCACCGGTGGCATGTCACACCAGTTGCAGGCCGAGCGCGCCGGTCTGATCAACCCGGCATTTGACAAACGGTTTTTGGATTTACTGACTGAGAACCCGGTCAAAGGCGCGCAAATCAGCCATTTGGAATACCTGCGCGAATCCGGTTCCGAAGGAATCGAACTGGTTATGTGGCACGTGATGCGCGGGGCACTGAACGACAAGGTCGAAGAAATCCATCGCCACTATCACGTGCCTGCCTCGAATACTGCTGTGGGCCACATTATTCTGGAAAACCGGTAGCGGCGACGGGGTCAAGCCCCGAAAGCGCAATCCGAAAAGTGGGCACCGGTTCTCGGAATAAAGTGCACGCAAGATCAAAAGGCTAGAGCCGCTCCGCTGATTCAGATAAAAAGGATGCGGCTCTAGGTGCTGAGCATGCGCTGAATCCGGTCCAACACTTCCATGGCCGGCAGGCACTGCGCTACCGAACCGTTGGGTTCGCGCCCGGCGTGGATCGCGGCGATAAACTCACGGTCGATCAATTCGATGCCGTTACTGGAAACCGCAACCCCCGACAAATCAACCGGTGTCTCTCGCCCGTCCACAAGATCGTCGTAGCGTGCCACCCATGTGCCGTTGTCGCAGATATAACGAAAGAACGTTCCCAACGGGCCGTCGTTGTTGAACGACAGTGACAGGGTGCACAGCGCGCCTTTTGGCGTTTTCATGATGATGCTCATATCCAGCGCGATGCCCAGATCAGTGTGCACCGGGCCCTGAACGCCATAAACTTCGGACACGGTTTCACCGGTTTGGTACTGGAACAGATCGACGGTATGGCAGGCGTGGTGCCACAGCAGATGATCGGTCCAGCTGCGTGGGTTGCCTGCGGCATTGATATTTTTGCGGCGAAAAAAATAGGTTTGCACGTCCATTTGCTGGATGGCGATGTCGCCCGCGCTGATCCTGTTGTGAATCCACTGGTGGCTGGGGTTAAAGCGGCGCACGTGTCCGGCCATGGCGGTTATGCCGGTTTCCCGTTGCACGCGCACGATCTCGCGGCTGTCGGCAATCGAGTCCGCCATGGGAATTTCCACCAGCACATGTTTTCCGGCTTTCATACATTGGATGGTCTGGGCGGCGTGCATCTGGGTTGGTGTCGACAGGATGACCGCGTCCACGTCGTCGCGTGCCAGACTTTCACCCAGATCGGTGGTGGCGTGGGCGATGCCGCGTTCGCGCGCCAAAGCCGCCGCAGTGTCAATGGTACGGCCCACAACCGATGTCACCGTAACGCCCTTTATTTGCGCCAAAGCATCCAGATGTTTACGGCCAAATGCCCCGGCAGCCCCGGCAACGCATAGTCTCATCATGTGACTTTCCATGTTGTGGCAAATTTCCGCGGGTTCATCTTTGGTTGCCTTGGCTGAGCGGTCCAATATGATGCTGACAAACGCGCATAAGAATTGCAAGGTCACCCAATGGATACAGCTAAAACCGCCCTCGTGATCAGCGCCCACGCGGCTGATTTTGTATGGCGTGCCGGTGGCGCGATCGCCCTGCATCAGGCCAGAGGGTTTGAAGTAACCGTTGTCTGTCTGAGTTACGGAGAACGCGGCGAAAGCGCCAAGCTGTGGAAACAGCCGGGCATGACACTGGAGAAGGTCAAGACCGCACGTCGGATCGAGGCCGAGAATGCGGCTGCTGCGCTTGACGTGCACGACATCAAGTTTTTTGATCTGGGGGATTATCCGCTGGTTTTGAACCGCGACGACAAGTGCCGGCTTGTGGATGTGATCCGCGCCGTTCAGCCCGGTTTCATGATGAGCCACAGCCAGTATGACCCTTATAATACCGACCACATGTACACGACCAACGTGGCGATGGAGTGCCGGATGATCGCGCAGGCCTGGGGGCATAACCCCGGTGAAAAGGTGCTGGGCGCGCCGCAGCTATACCTGTTTGAGCCGCACCAGACCGAGCAGATGGGCTGGAAACCCAACGTGTTTCTGGATATTTCCGATGTCTGGGACAAGAAACGCGCGGCCATTGAGTGTATGCAGGGGCAGGAACATCTTTGGGATTACTATACCAATGTGGCGCAGAACCGTGGCAATCATTTCCGGCGCAATTCCGGCGGCATGGCCGGGGGCAAACCGGCGGCATACGCAGAGGGCTTTCAGGCGGTGTATCCGACGTGCGTTGACGAGCTGACATGAGCGTTGTTGTGCAGAATATTCAACGGGCCGACCCCGCTGTGGTCGCCGCTTTGGGCGCGTGCGGTGTGGCCACGGTGCACGAAGCGCAGGGGCGTACGGGGCTTTTGGCGGATTATATCCGGCCCATTTACAGCGGTGCGCGCGTTGGCGGGTCGGCGGTGACCATACTGGCACCACCGGGCGACAACTGGATGCTGCACGTAGCCATCGAACAGCTGCAGGCAGGCGATATTCTGGTTCTGGGCACGACCGCGCCGACCAATGCCGGATATTTTGGCGACCTTCTGGCGACTTCGGCCAAGGCACGGGGGTGCAGGGGGTTGATCATCGACGCCGGCGTGCGCGATATCCGCGATCTCCGGGACATGCATTTTCCGGTCTGGTCCAAAGCGGTATTTGCGCAGGGAACCGTCAAGGAGACATTGGGGTCGGTGAACGTTCCGGTGGTCTGCGCCGGGACCGAAGTGAACCCCGGAGACGTGATCGTGGCGGACGATGACGGCGTGTGCGTAGTGCCGCGCGACGCGGCTGCCGAAGTTCTTGAGAAATCGCAGACGCGCGAAGCAGGTGAGGTTAAAAAACGCGCACGCTTTGCGGCAGGAGAGCTGGGGCTGGATATATACGACATGCGCGGGCGTCTGGCCGAAATGGGCCTGAAATATGAATGACGGCGTGCCCTGCATGTGGATGCGCGGTGGCACGTCCAAAGGCGGGTATTTTATCAGGTCGGACCTGCCCGAAGACGACGACGCGCGCGCCGCGTTCTTGCTGGCCGTCATGGGCAGCCCCGATATGCGCCAGATCGACGGTATGGGCGGGGCTGATCCCCTGACCTCCAAAGTGGCGGTCGTCACCAAATCCAGCCGCGACGGCGTTGATGTGGATTATCTGTTTTTGCAGGTGGCGGTCGGGCGCGCGCTGGTGAGTGACGCGCAAAACTGTGGCAATTTGCTGGCGGGCGTGGGTCCGTTCGCGATAGAGCGCGGGCTGGTTGCGGCGCGCAATGGCCAAACCCCGGTGACGATTTACATGGAAAATACCGGCCAGACCGCCATAGCGCAGGTGGACACGCCGGACGGTCACGTGACCTATGGGGGGGACGCGCACATAGACGGCGTGCCCGGAGTGGCGGCGCCGGTTCCATTGACGTTTCAGGACACAGCC
>Ga0209992_10001971_pt1 | contig 19961 bp, 16 predicted proteins | sample 2SBtaG_2_FD_182564 | JGI IMG/M metagenome (GOLD analysis project Ga0209992, IMG submission 182564) | Deep subsurface microbial communities from Kolumbo volcano to uncover new lineages of life (NeLLi) - 2SBTROV12_ACTIVE470 metaG (SPAdes)... | ecosystem: Environmental > Aquatic > Marine >... | reverse complement strand
GAAAGGGCCTTCTGTAGAGGTCAACGTGGAGTTGACCGGCATTCAAGATGTGGCGAGAGAGAGACTTGAACTCTCGGCCTCCGGGTTATGAATCCGACGCTCTAACCAGCTGAGCTACCTCGCCAAAGGCTGTCGCCTTCGAATTGTCAGACCGGCAGGAAAGTGCCGGATATTCCAAAGGCGGACCGAAGATACTGCTCGTATCGACCCGTATCAATGCACGGCAGGGCGAGTAGTTCATCTTCAGCACGTTCTTCACGCTGTAATCGGTACAAATGTGTGTGTGTCGGGATCCGTGTGCTCGACCGGTGCGTCTGACTGAGCATGACATTTTCCAAGGTTATAGGTCAGGAGCGAGTCGTTGGGTCGCTCAAGAAAGCCATTGAAAGTGGACGTGTAGCGCACGCCTATGTTTTTTACGGACCGGACGGAGTTGGCAAACGTGCGGCAGCTCTTGCGATGGCGGCGGCTCTGCAATGTGATGCGCCAAGCGGTGGCGAAAGCTGCGGCACGTGTGGTGCATGTCACAAGGCGAGCAAAGGGCTTCATCCGGATGTGCACGTCATGATGCCCACGACAAAGGAGCAGGACTTGCAGGACGTCGGAGCTCGACTTCGAATGCTGGCTGAAGATCCGTATCAGCGTGTGGACTACCGGAGTCGTCCCAACCTCGATGGAAAGAGGTCAGCCACCAACAAGCAGGTACACATTTTCATCGATCACGTGAATAACCATCTTCGAAAGGAAATGAGTTATCACAGTGTGGAAGGAAAGTACCGCGTAGCCATCTTGCTGGATGCGGACCTTATGCGTGTCGATGCGGCGAATGCGCTGTTGAAGCTGCTTGAAGAGCCGGGTAATCGATCTGTGCTTATTCTTGTGACCAACCGGATCGATCATCTCCTCCCGACAATTCTTTCGAGGTGTCAGCAGATTCGATTCGATACGCTTTCCACGGCGGACGTTGAAAGGGCCCTGCTGTCCCGAGGCATCGATGCTTCTCGCGCTGCTACGCTCTCCCGAATGGCGGATGGGTCGATCGGGCGTGCGATAGACCTCGCGAGCAATGAAGACCTGCTGCAGACCAGGGAAGAAGTACTGGAGTTTTTGCGAGTCAGCTATCAGGGCAAAGGAAACCGGGTGGTGTCCGCTGCAGACGCCATGTCACGACCGGGCCGTGAATACACCAAGTTTCAGCTTCTCGTTCTTCTCGGTTTGCTTCGAGACCTGATCTTGATTCGTGCGTCGGGAAATACTGACCTCGTCGTGAATATTGATCAGGCCGAGGCGCTCCTCCGTTTCTCGTCGAATCTACCGGATGCCAATCTGGAGAACATGGTTGATGCGGTGGAGGAGACGGCCATGCTCGTTGAACGAAACATCAATCTCAGATTGGCGCTGATTTCGCTTTCAAGAGTGCTCGGCCGCTCAATGCGAGGCGAACCCGGCGTTCGCATGGTTACAGATCTGTTGGAAGTGACCGCCTGAGTGCAGAGCCTCAGTCTTCGTCCAATCCTTCAAGACTGGATAGATCTCCCAAGCCCTCCAAAATGTCATCAGCATCTGAACGATGCAGGGCCAGAATGGCACCGTGCGGGACGATGAGGTATGTCTCGCCCTCAAATTTGATCTCGATGGCTTCTTTGCGAAGGAAAAAGGCGAAGTCTCCGGCTTGTGCCTGAAGAGGCAGGTAGCGAACGGCAGCCTTGTTCTGCGCCCATGTCTCACCTTCGCTGAATTCAGGATTGGGAGTCACGTATCCGGGGCCAATACTCACGACGCGTCCGCTGTGTACCCGTTCTTTTTCGGCAACAGACGCCGGCAGCACCAGACCGGCATTGGTCTTGCGCTCTCCTTCGTCGGGAGCGATAAGCACCCGGTCACCGACCATGATCAATTCACCCATGGCCTGCTTTTTTCTGGTTGGTCTCAAGCAATGTATTCAACACTTGTACGCACCTGTCAATCCCTCGCTCCCTGTCATAGAAGGAACTACGAGCCACCGCGTTGTGGCTCCAACGATCGTACTCCTGAGGATTGGACCTAAGGGTCTCAAATAGACGGTCCAGACCTGAAGAGTCGTCCCAGCTCATCTGGTATCCTATTTCGTACTCAACCACCTCCTTCCCAAGCGGACCGCCATGATCACACACGGCCAGGATAGGCGTGGCCGATGTCATTCCCGGGATCAGTTTGGATGGAACGAACGAATTGCCGGCATCTGCCTTCTCGGTGATGACGTAGAAATCAGCATTTCGGAACGCTTGTGCCAGCCCCGCCTCGTCGGTCAGAGGATGCATTTCGAATCTTGAATCGTTGGCCGCTGCTATCCAGTCACGCACGTCCTTTGCGCGTCCTCCTTCTCCGTGGATACGTAGCGTAAAATTGTGGCGTGTCTCTGCGAGTCGCTGGCACCACTGGAGCAGATTCTGTTTACCACCAATGTTGCCGGAATAGAACAGGCGAACTGGGTCCCCTTCTGCAGGAGCTGATTTTGCAGCGGATTCGGCAAGGAATCCTCCCAACGATTCATGAAGCCAGTTCGGCACCGTCAACACCTCGTCAGGCGATCCGGGAATCTGCTCAAGAGCCTCGACCATTTCGGCTGAGATCGAGCTCCAGACAGGCGCACGGCTGAAAAGAAAATTCTGAATGCTTACGAGAATAGAAGATCCTTTTGAGATGCCTCCGGCTGCGGCCGCCTGGGCCGACAGGTCCTGCACATTGAGCCACCAGGGCACGCGCGCCCAGGCGGCCGCAACGGAAGCGTATGCTACCGATCCCATCAATGGAGAGATCACCAGCATGGCATCGAACTGCCCGCGTCGAGGAAGGCGCCGCAGCAACGACAGGAAAAATGAGGCTTCGTAGAGGAGGCGCTGAAAGAGACTGTTGGGGTTCGATGGAATGTAGAGGCCGAAGCGTTCAACCCGAATACCGTCACTTATTTCTGTACGAATCCTGAAGCCATTTTGCCCAGATGTATCCTTCCACTGGGGATAGTATGGGTAGGCACATCGCACGGTCACGTCAAAGCCGCGTTCACCGAGTCCCTCACACAGGTCGGTAAACAGAACTCCGCCTCCGAGGTCGGGTCGGAATACATTCACGACTACCAGGATATGACGGCGCTTCTTACTCAACACACGGCAGGGAAGGGGTATAAAACAAAAAAGCACAGCCGTAAGAGGGCTGTGCAGATTCGGGCGCGAATCCGCCCGTGAAAGATTTCACGAGGGATCTGAGGGATCGTTTGGGTGAATCAGGCAGCTTGGATCTCAGAGAAGCTGAAAAACTGTCAGTATCAACAGTCCGACTACTCCGACTCCGTAGGTCATTGCCTTGATCGCTCGATCGACCGGATTTCGCATATGTGTGTGGCTGTGGTGGTTCGGTATGGATCAGAACAATAGGTGAGCTTTTCTGCCGTTCTGCGTCCTTTTGGATTCCGGTGCATGGAATCCGCGAACGATTTTTAATATAAGCACACATATATAACGTCACAACTTGTATAGAAATTTGTTGACGAGTATGTAGTTTTTTGTTGAAAATAGCCTTAAAAGCGCCTCAGAGGCCTGTATTGGTGCCCCTGAAAGATGTCAAAAGAAGGTAATTATGCCACAAAAAGGCGTGGGACGTCAACCGATATCAAGGATTAGTAGGTAAAAACGGTATCGTTTTACCATTCATTTTCGTCCTTGGAAACGTTCATATCTACCGGAACGGGATACTCTCTGGAGAAGCAGGCATCGCAATATCCGTGGCTATCCGGGTTGGCCGCCATCACAGCACTTTTCATTCCTTCGATGGACAGGTAGCCAAGCGAATCTACACCCAGCCAGCGGCCCATGATGTCGATATCACCGTTGTGCTGGTTGGTGAACAACTCTTCGTGACTCGGAAAATCCATGCCATAGAAACACGGACTCAGAACCGGTGGCGAGGCGACTCGAAAGTGCACTTCTTTGGCGCCGGCCTGCCGGACCATTTTGACGAGCTGTTTCGCAGTCGTTCCACGCACAATCGAATCATCAACCATGACTACGACGCGATCCTTCAATACTCCTTCTACCGTATTGAATTTTCTACGGACCCGGTGTTCGCGTGACTGCTGTCCCGGAGAAATGAATGTTCGACCGACGTAGTGATTTCGGATGAGACCGATCTCGTATTTGGCCCTTCTCCCGAGCTTGCGGCATTCGGATACGTAACCCAATGTCGCGGTGTTGGATGAATCCGGGACGCTGATCACTATCGGCTTGGGATCTCCTTCTGGTACGGCTGGGACCGGAGCGTCGTGGGCAAGCTGCTTTCCCATTTTTCTCCTGACCTTGTCCACCATCTCACCGAAAATTTTCGAGTCCGGTCGCGAAAAGTAGATGTACTCGAAGATGCACTGGCTGATACCGCTGTTCTGAGCCAGCTGAACAGATTTGAATTCTCCAGACTGCACACCTTTCTGGTCGATAACGACCAATTCTCCCGGACCCACGTCTCGGACATACTCTGCTCCAATCAGGTCGAAGGCGCAGGTCTCACTTCCGACGCACCAGGTTTCGTCACCTTCTTGGCCGGCAATCTTCCCGATGGCCAAGGGACGGAAGCCATTTGGATCGCGCAGTGCAATGAGTGCTTCGTCTGTCAGAATCACTAGAGAGAACGCGCCTTCAAGCTGGGATACGGCGTCGACGATCTTGTCGATCTGCTTGCGTCGGGTGCTCTGGGCGATGAGGTGAAGAATCAGCTCTGAGTCCGAAGTGCTTTGAAACAGTGTGCCTCTTTCGATGAAGCTGCGCCTTATTTCGCGGGCATTCGAGATATTCCCGTTGTGAGCTATTGCCAGGTTGCCATCCCGGTAATGAACGAGAAATGGCTGAATATTGGAGGAGTTGTCAGCCGCTCCGGAGGTCAGCCGCGCCGGAAGTTGAATAGCGGTTGTGACCGATGCCAGCCGTTCCCAGGAGTTTGGTGTCAAAGACTGACGAGTCCTGAAACACATCAAGCACCAGGCCGGGACCCTTATGGAAGGGCATAACCTTGCGGCTCTTTGCCTCATCATAGACCGATGTCACTATTCCAGCGGATTCCTGTCCGCGATGTTGGAGTGCGTGAAGGCCGAGGTAGATCTTATGGGCTGCGTTCTGGCCGTTGAAGATGCCAAAAACACCACAGTACTCGCGAATCTCAGGCATATTGCGGTTCCGGTTCCTGCTAGGAAAGAAGCGACTTCAATGCCGCTCGGGTGACAGGTGTTTCGAGAAGAATCCGTGTGACATCTTCCAAAAGAAAGATAGATAAAAGCCGGGATCCGATTGGGTTTATTCGCGACTCCGATTCGGTTTTGACCAAGAAAACGTGTTCTCTATTCAGGGAGATCGCTCAGCGTGACGCGTACCTGGCCAATACGGTTGTTCTCCACGTCAGCGACATCAAATTTAAGTCCTGCATGAAAGAACGTATCGCCTTCTGCCGGAATCTCTCTGGCCAGATGGAAAATGAGTCCTCCGAGCGTCTCAAAATCGAATTCTTCGGTGTTCAGATCTGAACCCAGGACTTCATTCAGGTCATCAAGGTCAATTTTGGCATCGACAAGAAATTCTTTGTCGGACAGTTTTTCGTAGAGTTCTTCCTCGTCTTCATCGTGCTCATCCCTGATCTCACCCACGATCTCTTCGAGCACGTCTTCAAGCGTGACGAGGCCAGCAGTACCACCGTACTCATCGACGACGATGGCGATGTGGGTCTTGCGCGACTGAAAGTCGCGCAAAAGATCGTCAAGCATCTTGCCGAGGGGGACGAAGACGGCAGGTCTTGCCAATCGGGTCCAGTCGATGCTGGTCTGTCCGGGATGCTCTGTCAGGAATCGGAGAAGGTCTTTCGCATACACGACACCCAGAATGTTGTCCAGATGCTCCACGTACAACGGCATTCTCGAGTGGCCGCTGGTGCGAATGACTTCGACGGCCTCATCTACTGTAGCACCAACGTGCAAGGCGTTGATATCCAGGCGGCTGATCATCACTTCTCGAACGCTCGTATCTCCGAAGTCGACAATGGAATGGATCAGTTCGCGTTCTTCCTGTTCGATCGTGCCATGGGCCTCACCGATCTCCGCCATCGTTTTGAGGTCATCGGCCGAAATCTTTTCTCCCATGTGCTCAAAACGGCCGTGGAACGCCATTGTCGAGCGGGCCATTACCGACGAAAGCGGGCCCAGAATTCTGTGCAGAATCAGCAGGAAACGACTGATGCGACGGGTGAATGTGACTGGTTGACGGGCTGCAATCAGTTTTGGTGTGATTTCGCTCACGACGAGAATCACGAACGTCAATGCAATGATCTCGATGATCACCGTAGCCAGGGGACTCCAGTTGTTGGCAGTCGCGATAGCATGTGTCAGGACGGCAGCAGTGATTGCCGCCCCAACGTTGACGAGAGTATTCAGAATGAGAATTGTCACCAGAAGAGCCCTGGGCGTGCTCAGCAGCCTTGCTACGCGCTTCGATGCCGCGTCATCACTTTCCCTGAGCTCCTCGATCTGACTGGCGTCGAGCGTAAACAGAGCAACTTCCGATCCCGAAAACAGGGCCGAAAGCGACAAGAGAATGAGGAGGGCTAGCGTGCCCGCAATCAGGTCACCCATACCGAGGGTGGCTTCCTGAAGAAAGAAAAGAAGACTGCTGAATTCAGCGGGAGGAGGCTCCAAGTGCGGAGAGGTGTACACCTCTATTGATTTCGATGGCGCGGGATCTGTGGACCTAAAATACGCACAAAACAGAAGTTCTGTGTCGCTCGTCTTTCGGTTTTTGTTAGAGCGTCTCTCCGGGCCGCCTCCTCAGAGACGTCCCGGAGAGAAATTCTCACTTCAAAAATTCCTAGAAGTATTGCTGCGTCCAGATGATGTAGATCAGAACGATTCCAACAGCGATGGGGCAAACAAAACGAACAGCAACTGACCACAGCTGTGAAGCCGGGAGTTTGTGTCCACTGGATTCGAGTGAGCCCAGCGCAGCGGGCACGCCCCATTTCCATCCCACAAAAACACAGAGCAACAATGCCCCAATGCTGAGCGAGTAGTTGCCCCAGATGATGTTGTTAAGATTCAAAAAGCTCTGTCCGGTGCCCATGAAGTTTGTCGTGAACATCTCCGCGCCGCCGTTCGAGAGAGCCGAGGGGATGGCGAGAATGAAACATGAACTACCCAGGAGCCAGGCCGCTTTGTTTCTCGTCCATCCTTTCTCGTCAACAAAATAGGCTACCACCACTTCAAGAAGAGATATGGTAGACGTCAATGCGGCAATTGCGAGAAGCGCATAAAACGCGATGGCAAAAAACTGTCCGGCTGGAAGCGAACCAAAAATCGAAGGAAGGACGACAAATACGAGTCCCGCTCCGGCGCCCGGTTCTACTCCAACACTGAACAATGCCGGGAAGATGATGATGCCCGCAAGGACAGCGATGAGCGTATCAAACGCTGCAACCGTCGCTCCGGCCTGCCACAAGTTCTCTTCTTTCGGGAAATAGGAACCGTAGGTGATCATGGCACCCATTCCTAGTGATAGGCTGAACAACGCCTGCCCGAGGGCGCTCATGACCACCCCGCCGGTAATCTTCGAGAAATCCGGCATGAACAGGTACTCCAGACCTTCCATTCCACCCGGGAGCGTGACAGAGCGAATTGCCAGCACGACCAGAATTACGAGGAGCAGGGGCATCAAAATCTTCGTAGTTCTCTCAATGCCTTTCGAAACGCCGCCGCGCACAACAATGATCGTAAGCAAAAGAAATAATCCGGTCAGAATGATTGACAGGGACGGATTGCCGATGAGCTGCTCGAAGAGAGCATTGCTTTCATCCCCGGTCATTACGCCACCATAGACGCCAGTAATGGCGCCCCAGAGATAAGAGAGTGTCCATCCTGCCAGAACAGCATAGAATGCCAGGATTCCAAACCCGGTCAGAACGCCAAGGCCGCCCAGATAGGGCCACAGGGATTTCGGAACGAGCGCTTTGAACGCTCCAACTGGATTTTTTTCGGTGTGACGACCGATTGACAGTTCAGCCAGTACGACCGGGACTCCAACAAGGAGAACGAATCCCAGATAAATCAAGACGAATGCGCCACCACCGTTTTCGCCGGCGGTATAGGGGAAGCGCCAAATGTTGCCCAATCCGATGGCTGATCCGGCCGCTGCCAGAATAAAACCAGTTTTTCCGCTCCATTGTCCACGACTTGCAGATGCCATGAGAGATACTTGCCTGTTGATTTCCGAGATTTCGAGTTAGTACTCAGAGAAGAGGTGCTCCTGTTTTGCAACACATGCTCGTGTTCAGAAAGGCGCAGGGCTTCTCTGGCCGATGCAATAACCTGCTCCCCGGATTGAAAAGCAAGCCTCTAACGCGTGGTCGGCAACATTACTCGTATCTGAGCGACTGTATCGGATTGACAGAAGCGGCTCGGATCGACTGCCAGCTTACCGTTACAAGAGAAATCAGGACGGCTGATACGAAAGCAACACCGTACGTGATGATGCTCTGTTCGGTGGCGTACGAAAATCCAGCCAGCCAGTTGTTCATCGCAAACCATGCGATTGGCGCTGCAAGGATAAATGCCGGGACAATCAGTTTTACCAGATCACGTGTCAGCATCACGGTCACTCCGCCGATAGAGGCTCCCATGGCTTTTCGAATTCCAACCTCTTTGGTTCGTTTTTCCGCGGCATAAGATGCCAGACCGAAGAGACCCAGGCAGGCAATAAAAATTGTCAGGCCGGCGAAATACAGAAGCAGTTTCCGAAGGACCTTTTCAGTCTCATACAGCGCTCCGAATCGTTCATCCATAAACCGAACATCGAAAACATACCCCGGGACGACGTCAGCCCAGATCTGCTCCATCTGACTGATCGTATCGCTGGCCGCGTTGGGATTGAGCCTCACGAATGCGTAGAAGGCGAAGAAGTTGTAGATCATCGCGACAGGGCCGATATCCTGATGCACCGAAGAGGTGTTGAAATCTTTCACCACCCCGATAATTTGAAGCCCAGGACCTCCCTGGTTGAATCCAGGGAAACGGACCCGTTCTCCAACAGCCGCTTCGGCGCTCTCAAAGCCGAGATCTGCGACTGCCTGTTCGTTGAGGACTATACCACCAAGCGTGTCGGCGGGAAAATCTTCCGTAAAGGATCGTCCGGCCGCCATCTCCATACCAAGCGTCTCGGTATAGTCGTATCGCACGAAGTAGAGGGTTAGCGGAATGTTGTCGTCATCTGTAGCATTCACGCTGCGCATCTGGGCTGGATTCGAAAATCCGGCAGGGGCTCCCATTCCGCCGGAGACAGATTCAACACCCGGTAGCTGCGCATAGGCATCCCGCAAGGCGGGGAAGCGTGACGAAGGAGTGGGATCGGTGAGTTCTACCGTCACTACTTGCTCCTTGTCGAATCCCAGATCGAGTTCTGAGATGTAGACCATCTGCATGTAGACCGTCGCAGTGGCTATGATGAGGGCAATTGAAATGGCGAACTGGAAAACTACGAGGGCATCTCTGAGCGACAGCCTGCCTTTGCCCTTGTGCTCATGGGTACCTTTCAGAACGATGGCCGGAGCGAATGAGGACAAGAAAAAGGCGGGATAGGATCCGGACACGAGGCCGACGACAAGTGCCGTGGCGACCATGATTCCCATCAAACCGGGTTGAAACAGATTCAGAATCGCATATTCTTTGCCCGTCAGCGAATTGAATACGGGTAGCGCCAGCATGGCCAATCCGAGGGCAAAAATGAAGGCGATGAACGAGGTGAGAACGGCTTCGCCAAGGAATTGTGTGATCAGCTGATCCTTCGCCGCACCCATCACCTTGCGGATTCCCACCTCGCGGGATCGCTTGGCTGAACGCGCAGTCGACAGGTTCATGAAATTGATGCAGGCAATCAGCAGAATGAACATGGCAATGGAGCTGAATATCCACACGGTTGTGACGGACCCGTTGGCATTTATTTCGTCACCCAGATTGGACTGCAGATGGATGTCCGTAACAGGCATGAGTTCCGCTGATACCTCTATCCCGGTCTGAGGCGCATTGGCCATGGCAAACGCGCTGATGGCTTCGGCAACTTCCTCGGATGATGCCCCAGGGGTCAGTTTTACGTAGGTATACGTAAATGGGAAGGGGGCTGTTGTAACATCGACCAGGTAAAGTTGAGTCGGGTCAGTGAGCGAAGAGAAGGAGGTAAAGAAATTGTACTGCATGTGAGACGAGGGCAGCATATCCTTCATGATTCCCGTAACTGTAAAGTCATACTGGTTGTCCAGAACCAGGGTCTTTCCGATGGGCTCCTCTGCGCCGAAGTACTTCTGGACCATCGATTCGCTTATCACCATGGTGAACGGTGCCTCGATGGCTGTTGACGGCTGACCTACAACGAGTTCGATCCCGAACATGTCGAACACTTGATGATCTGCGAAGGCCAGCTTGGTCTCAGCATAATTGTCCGTCTCGTATCCAACCATCCATTTCTGCCGCGGCGGCTTGAACCGGACAGCAGTTTCAATTTCCGCAAGCTGATCTACGATCCCGGGCAGCCAGTTTGGCGGTGTTTGAGCTAATTTCTGTGTTCCCTGACTCGACTCGGCCGTCATGTGGACCCGGAAGAGCGAATCGGCTTCGCGATATTGCGTGTCGTAGGAGAGTTCTTCCCTGACGAACAGTGCGATCAGCAAAAAACAGGCGAACCCAAGGGCTAGTCCGGCAATATTCAGAAATGCGAAAACCCGTTGCGTGCGAAGAAGGCGCAGGCCAACAGTCAAGTAGTTGCTCAGCATGGGAGGAAAGAATTAGTGCTGGGGAGCCCTGAAGGCATCGAACTACACCGTATTCGATGAAATCGGTTGCAGGTTTCGACCCATGGCTGCTGGAGAGGGTATTTGTGCGTGCCCTGAAACTGGTCTGCTGCAATAAGAAGACGCGGCGCCGACATTGTTGATTCAAACAACGTCGGCGCCGCGCCAGGTATTCTTACCCTATGTCATCTACCGTTAGAACGGAAGATCATCATCCGGCTTGAATGTGTAATTGTCCTGCTTGCCAGAATCGGCGGCGGCCGTCGCTTTAGCCGGAGCTGCGGCCGGCGAAGGACTGAATGAATCACCGCCTCCGCTTCTTCCACTGAGCATCATCATCTCGCGCACCTTGATCTCTGTGGTATACTTTGTGTTACCATCGCGATCTTCGTACGAGCGCGTCTGAAGAGAGCCTTCGAAATATGCCTGAGATCCTTTTTTGAGATACTCGTTGCAGATTTCCGCCAAACGGGCCCATACGACGAGGTTGTGCCACTCTGTTCGCTCGACCATCTCGCCATTGGAGTCTTTGTAGGACTCGTTTGTTGCGAGACTGAAATTACATACTGCTGTTCCAGATCCGGTATATCTCAGTTCCGGGTCCTTGCCCAGATTCCCTACCAGGATCACCTTGTTTACTCCACGTGCCATCTGTACACCTCCTGAATTAATCTTTTACATGAGCCCCTGGCGATTCTATACGTGTCCACCGGCTGCGCCGGCCATGTGAAGTCGATTTTCAGACTTCAACTACATCATCCAAACCACCAGGAGATGCAAAGGGTGTGGTTGTTTATGACCCCCTGCTGACGGATGCGGCTTCATTTCGAAGTCCTCGCAAACGTGCGCTCTTTTCATAGAGCCAGCGGAGATCGCTTTGTAACTTGAGAAGTGAAAATAAAGTCGACCCGTGACAACGTGATGTCACCTTGCGATCGAATTTTCACATCCCGAATGTTACGCAGGATCTGCGGAATTACCGACCGAAAGTTTTCCACATCACACCCTGATCCATGTCAGAAAAATTTTTCGACGCAGCCTTCACCGAAGAAGGCCCCTCGCTGGAATCCTATGCCGATTTTGTGGCCATCGTTCGGCAGCTTCGCAGGGACTGTCCGTGGGACAAAGTCCAGACCCATGAGAGTGTGAAACATCTGCTCATCGAAGAGGCCTACGAGACCGTTGAGGCCATCGACGATGAGGACTGGGGCCACCTCAAAAAAGAGTTGGGCGATGTCCTGTTACACGTTGTGTTCCACAGTGTTATGGCGGCAGAATCTGGAACGTTTACTCTTCAGGACGTAATCGAAGCGGAGACCGAAAAGCTCGTTCGCAGGCATCCCCATGTCTTCGGTGATACGGAGGTTGCCAATGTGGAGGAGGTACTTACAAACTGGGAAACGATCAAGATTCGCGAGGGTGAAAAGAAGTCCGCCATGGAAGGCGTACCGCGACACTTGCCGACTCTCTTGAGGGCGTTTCGAATCCAGGAAAAAGCCGCAGGCGTGGGATTCGATTTTCCGGCCCCGGCGGATGCCTGGGAGAAGGTATCTGAGGAGTTGAGCGAATTCCGCCAACTCGCGGACGAAGGAGCCTCAATCAAAGAACAGGAGGCCGAACTCGGTGACTTATTTTTCGCCATCGTCAACTATGCGCGCATCGCCGGGATGAATCCGGAAAACGCACTGGGGCGAACGAACGACAAGTTCATCCGCCGATTCCAGGGTGTCGAACAAGGCCTGGAAAAGGACGGTATCTCCCTGGTGGACGCTTCCCTCGAACAAATGGATGCCCACTGGGACCGGATCAAAAAAGAAGAGGGGGCCTGACCTCGGAATATCCGGTCAAACCCCCTCCGAAAACCGCTGCCGTCCGGATCAGTGATCCGCCGGCAGAACTTCGACCGGCTGCAGTCTGCCTTCGTCACGATTCAGGAACTCGCGATACAGATCGATCTGTCGACTCTCGATCGGCACATTGAATCCGTCGATGAAAAGCGCCAGGATGTTGGTGCTGGTCTCGAACGGATCTCCATCGGAGATAAACAGATTGGCCTTCTTGCCGACAGAAATCGAGCCGTAGTCCTCGTCGATACCGAACATCTCAGCCGGTCCGAGTGTCACGGCTCTGAGCGCTGCCTCTTTTCCGAGGCCATAAGCCGCGGCAAAACCCGCGTGGAAAGACAGGTTACGGGCATTATCCGTGTCACCTGAACGAATAGCCACTTTGACGCCTGCATCAGCCATCAGGCCCACATTCGCGTAGGCCCGGTCGTAGCGATCCGATCCGCGCGTGGGGGTGGCCTGGACGGGCCCAACCAGGCACGCAATTCCGGCTTCAGCCAGCTTGTCCGCCACCCGCCAGCCTTCAGAAACCCCGCTGAAGACCACGTTGGACAGTTTGCGGGCGTTGACCCAGTCAATGGCCGCAAGAATGTCCTTTTCAGCGCTCACTTTTACCATGAGTGCTCGTTCGCCAGACAGAACCGGCCTGATCGCGTCCATTTCTGGCGCATAGACCGGCTTCTCTTTGCCGTTCGGATCTGCGGCGTAAGCAGTCGATATCCGGTCGTAAAGTTCGGCCCGATCCCAGATTTCATTCAGCTTGTCGAGGGCTTCCGTGTATCTCTTTTCTCGCTCTTCGGGCGAACGTTGAGGTCCGAAACGAAATCCACCGCCACTGCTTTTCTGAGGAAACTGGAGAATCAGCATCTTCACCCCGCCCGCGTGCATCTGCTCGGGTGTGTACCCGAAAAGATTGATGAGAGAGGCTGTTCCTGGGAGAAGCCCTCCGCTGGGCTCTGTGATGACCGTTGTGATTCCGGCAACACGCGTTATCGGAATGGCGACCGAGTTAGGATTCACAGCGCTCAGAGCGTCCATGTGGGGCGTCACTTCACCGACCTCATTCGTGTCATTGGTTTCAGCCACTGAGCCGACTTCCTGCAGACCCAGTGCTGTGCCGGAGTCAATCATTCCCGGATAGACCCGAAGTCCGTTTCCGTCGATGATTTCAGCTCCCGCTGGAATGTCGACATTCGCGCCGACGGCGATGATGCGATCGCCTTCAATTACGACAGTACCATTTTCAATGATGCCGTCGGACACGGTTTCGATATGCGCGTTGGTAATGGCGAATGTGCCTTGACGGGCTTTCTGGTCCTGCTGCTGACCCGGTTGGCCGAACGTAAGCGTTGCCAGTAGTACTGCAAAAAATGTGTTCATTGATTTCTCCTCTTATCGATTGTCTGAATCGATGTCGAAATCGATATCTGAGAAGAGATCGAAGAAATTGACGACCTCCGTGTGATCATGAACGCGATCGCGTCCCGTGATTTGGCCTTCATAGGCGCCAATCGAAGCGGATGGACTGATCTGCAAACGCACGTCGTCCGGATCTTCAAATCGGTCGAAGTACTTCACCCCGTCCACAAATGTGAGTTCTGGAATGGCGTACACCGAAAGAGGATGAGAGTCGAACAGAACTACATCCCCGTCTTTTCCGATTTCAATCGATCCCACCCGGTCCTGAATACCCAGCTGAATGGCAGGATTGATCGTGACAAGCGAAAGGGCTTCTGTGTCGGACAAATTTCCATATCTCTGACTCTTTGCAGCTTCATGATAGAGATGACGGTTCAGTTCTCCCGAATCAGAATTGACCGAGGTCACGACACCGTTTCGGGTCAGAATGGCGGCGTTATAGGCTGTCGAGTAATAGACCTCAAATTTGTATGACCACCAGTCGGCAAAAACTGACGCGTGGGCTCCAAATTCAGCCAGTTCCGGTGCCACCTTGAACGCTTCGTTGGCATGCTGAAAGGTGATATTGTGCACACCGTAGTCACCCAGAACACGCGTGAGCATGAGGATTTCGTCTGCTCGATAACTGTGACAATGTACGAGGATTTCTCCTCGCAGAATGTCTGCCATGACTTCCAGTCGGTCATTGTAAACCGGAGGAACAGCCCTTGGATTGGTCGCGGCTTCCGCGTTGTAGGCATCCCAGGCCGTCATATAACGCTGTCCGTTTTCAAAGTGGGCCCGCAGTACCTGCTCGACCCCCATTCTCGTGGCGGGCACGATTGCTCCGGAGGCGTTTGAGGCCCTGCGTCCATGGTTTCGCGTCGGGTTTTCACCGAGCGCGAACTTGATGGTGCGTGGAGCGCCTCTGAAACGGACATCGTCGGGATCCGTCGTTCCCCATCGGTGCTTGATCGTCTCGTTCTGGCCACCAATTACGTTGGCCGATCCATGCATCGTGTGGGATGTGGTCACGCCGCCCGCCAGTGCACGATATATCCCGATATGATAGGGATTGACGACATCTTCCATGGACACTTCGGCCGTGACAGGGCTGGAGCCTTCATTGATAGAAGAAAGGGCGATATGCGAGTGGGCGTCAATGATGCCCGGCATCAGGAATTTGTCCGTTCCATCCACTTCCTCTGTCCCGCGAGGGGCCCTGAGACCCGAGCCGATCTCGGAAATGACACCGCCGGTAATGAGCACGTCCGTGTTTTCAAGCGTGCCCTGAGTAACGGTCAGGACTGTCGCATTTCGGATCACGACGTTCTGGGCATTGAGTTGAATCGCTACAAAAAGCAGCGCAGCCATCAAGAATGCTGATTTTTTAATGTGTGTCATTGTCTTACCGTCCTCTCCTTCCGTTTGGACCGTTTCCTCCTTTGGCGGAAGCAATCTCGTATTTGCTGCCGTCAACGAAGACGTATCTAACTTTGGTTTTCTCGGCGAAAAGGTCGCCGTTTGTGACAACCAGGTTGGCCATTTTTCCTTCATCCAGGCTACCCATGGATCCCGAAAGACCCAATAGGTCAGCGGCATGGGTTGTGAAGGCGGCAAGCATGTCATCGCGGCTCAAGCCGGCACCGACGTACTCGCGAACTGAGCTCGTGACATCCTTGGCTTCCATTCCATAGGAAGTGAACGCAAAAGAAACACCCGCGTCGGCGTACTGAGCGGGCATTGACACGTAGCGGGCCCGCGATTGAAGTTGCTTCGCCTCAAGATTTCTTCGTTCCGCTTCGACGTCCCTGAACGTTGCGGTCCTTGTTTCTTCGTCGAATGCCGCCAGAATCTGATCCAGCGAATCTTTACCTACCTCGGCAGCCCATTCGGGTTTGTCGGGGACGTTCAGCGTCAATGCGACGCCTGCATCCGCAGCTGCGACCTTGTCTACTGTGTCGAACCCACCGGACAATCCGGTTAATACCAGGTCAAAGCCTAATTCGGATTGAAGGGAGAGTGTGCGATGCACCTCAAGTGCATCTCGTGTAAACGCAAAGACGCGTTTGTCCCGGTTGATGATCGAGCCAAATGTGCCATGGACGGCGTCATATGGAGGAAGCGTCATTCCAGTCGGGTCATCATCGTACATGGCCTGGACCTTCATGCGACGATCTGCCTCACGGAAGAGCTGACGAAATTTGCTCATCATAGCCATGGGTGTGCCCGGATACACTCCCCGAGCGCCTTGATATTCAAACACGACAGGTTGTTCTCCTTGAACAACCATCGCGGCTGCATCACTTCCTGAGAGAAGCGCAATCGAAGCTGTTCCCGGAAGCATTCGTCCATGCGGGACGGTGACGACCGTCGTGAATCCCAGATTGCGGTGAGCCTCCACAGATTTGTCCGAAGGGTCCAGAAGAGGACGCACATCTTTTTCAGGTGTAATGCCAGCTCGCTCGAAGGTGGGAAACGCTCGATTGGTGGCCTGTTGCTGTTGTCCCGGTCCGCGTTGAGTTGGGGACGCGGGCGCGGGGACGGCGACGTTTGACAGCACGTCTATCAGACCTGCATAAACGGTGAGGCTGTCGCCATCAATAATCTGGGCATCGTAAGGAATATCTACGCGGCGACCGACTGACTCGATAACTCCATCACGAAATACAATCGTACCTGATTCGATGACGCGGCCCGGAGCCTGGACGATACGGGCGCCCTGGATGGCCACGACGTTCGAAACGACGGGTATATCTGGGCTGTTTTTTTGAGCTTGCACACTGCGTGGCACAAGCATCACAATGGACAATAGTCCGAAGAGCAGGACGGAGTTAACCCTGCTCGCACTGGAAAGGTGGGACATGCGACGCTACCTCTTGCTGTTGTTGAGGCTCCTCTGAATTCGGGGAACGCGAGAAAGTAGCGTCCGGTGCTGTCCGTTACAAGGAAGAAATGGCGCTAAACGGGATCAGGCCTGAGCGGTCCAACCATCGACGACGCCCAGAATAATGACGTTTGCTGGGACATCCTTTCCACTCATCAACTGCCGAACGACAGAGCCTTCTTTGGCAACAAGTACGGTGTCACCCATCCCGGCACCGTACCCCGGGTCGATGGCAAGCATGTCGATTTCCCCATCCAGGTCTCCGATAGAATCGATGGGGTGAACGACCAGAAGTTTTCCATCCCGGAACGTTACATCCTTTCTCGAGGAAACGATGGTTCCGGTTACTTTGCAGAGAAACATGCGCCGTGGGTGTGTGTGGCGAAGTGGGGGCGAGGGTGCAAGCGAAAGGTACGGTAATAAAGAGGAAAGCAAAGGGGAAAAGGAGCCCCAGTCATTCAATCTTACCTGAAGTGAACACGCCTCGTTGTGGATAAATTATCTACATATACGTTGCAGAGTTTAGGTAAGTATTCATTATCATAATGCTCCCACATAGATAGTGTTTTATATTTCCAACGAAATATGCCACAAAAATACGTCTATAAATACATATAAATATGCCCATATATTTGTGATATGTATCTGACAAAAGGAATTGAAGCGATAGCCACAATCACTGAATTGAGGTCAAATACGTCGGAATTGGTCGAATATGCGAAAGAAATCGACCGGGGCGTACTGATTCAGAAGAACAATCAACCTTACGCGGTCCTGATCAGTTGGGAGTTGTACGACCGCCTTTTGAGTGTAGAACAGGCGCAGAAGAAGAAAGGATCGAAGAAATAGTCTGAAGCACATCCCTTCGATAAGAAAAAAGTAGAAATTGATACAGGGGCGCCGGCTAGCAGCCGGCGCCCCTGTATTTTTCAATCTATTTGACCAGGTGCGAAAGCTCGTCTACTCGCCGGACGATCGTCTCCCGATCCATGTTGCGATACGTCTCGGGAAGAAGCGCCCGACTCGTGCATTCGAGAACGGCTACGAGAGTCTGCAGCTCCACTTCGAGTGGATAGGTCGGAGGCATGAAGTCATCAACGACTATCTGTAAAACCTCTTTCGTGACCTTGCCCGGCGAGGACTCATCGGATGCAGCTCTGAATTTTGCTCGGGTCAGCAGCGCCTCCATATCTGCTCCCGAAAATGTCCTCTCTCCGTTGAGAAGTCCGTCCGGGATCTGATCCATATCAACCTTGACACCCGTACGTTTCATCATCACCTCCAGCAACTCCTCGCGTTCTCCCCTTGTCGAAGGATAGAAGAGGGCGATATGCTCCTCGGCGCGTCCCTGGCGCTTCAAGTCCACAGGCATATAGTCAGGTCTCGCGGTCACCAGAAACCAGATCACACGGCCCCGGTTTTTCGAGTTGGACATGAACTGCGCGATCTGACCAAATACTCGTTTCGAGACGCCAGAGTCGCCGCCAGCATCGCGATTACCGAGAGCTGCATCAGCTTCATCAATCATGACAGCTACGGGCGTCATGGCCTGAAGAAGCGTGAGGATTTTTTCAAGGTTTGCCTCAGTCTGACCCTGCCATTGCGATCGGAAATTCTTCAGCATCACCATGGGAATGATTCTTCAGCATCACCATGGGAATGCCGATTTCGCCGGCGAAGCACATGATCGAAAACGTCTTACCCGTTCCCACCGGACCGCTGACGAGATACCCCATGGGCATGACGTCCGACCGTCCCGCCTTCAGCGCCTTCGCCGCCTCACGGAGATGGAATTTCGCTTCTGTGTGCCCGGCGACCATATCCAGATTCAGATCTGTCTCCATGAATTCGAGCATGCCGAATGCTTCCGCCTCGATGAACTCTTTCTTCATTTCAGAAAGAGCATCGAATGTCAAGGAGGTGTGGTTCTCCAGCACATCGGCAAGAATTGAGCGAAGCTGGATGTATCCAAGGCCAGCCGTGTTCGAAGCAAGAGCCGACGCGTCTACGCTGGAGTGCTGCACCCACTCACCTTCCCGACCATCGAGATAACTGTCGACGAACTCGCGACGTGCGTCTTCGCCCGGGATGGGAATCTGGATTTCCGCGGTGTAGGGACTCTGGACTATCTGCTGGTTGAGCTCGCTCAGGTTCTGGGCGATCAATGCGATGGTAAAGTCACTGTCCAGAAAAAGGGGATCGTGCGCCCACTTCTGCAGAAATACCAGAGCGTTTCTATCCTCGGCCGAATACATCGATGCCTCTGCCATCGGTATGACGGTCTCGGCGTAGTCGATGATGCAGGCTATTCGTTTTCCTTCCCCGAGCCGCAGACGGAAGTAGTTCTGAAGGACAGAGAGGACGCGGACTGGATCTTTGGGCAGTTTCTTGGCGAAATCGGTTCCGAAAATGGTGTCGTATCCAGAAAGTGCCCGGTTGAAGTCCTTCTGGGATTCTTTGTCGGCAAAATGAATGCCACTCGAGCGGTCGTAGAAGAGAATAATATCGCGCGCCGCAAACAGCTCCTGTACCAGAAACTTCTGCAGGGAGACGAATGACTTTTCGCCATCCTTGCTTTCGCTCGGTACGAGATCACGAACGTTTCCATACAGCAAAAACTGTGTGACCGTTTTTGTGAAATACTTCCGGGCGAACTCTTTGGCCCAATCGGGATAGTGTGCGGTGTATTTGTCGAGCAGGCTGGGGCCGGCCGGAGAGGGGACGCTCATTTCGAGAAGCGGACCGTCTTCATCCAAATCGGCTTCACCGGAGGAGTCAGCCGTTTCGGCTTCTGCGCTTGAATCTCCTTCCGACAGTTCTGGATCTTCAACGGCAGGAGAAGAATCTCCACCGCTCGCTTCCGGGGTTGCGTCGAGATCGCCAGATGGTTCTGCATTCTCTACGACCTCGTTTTCAGTGAGATCGTCCGCAATTGGTTCTTTTTCCGACTTTTCGGCCATCGTGTCTTCGTCCTTTTTGACGTTTAATGTGGT
>Ga0209992_10001967_pt1 | contig 19990 bp, 10 predicted proteins | sample 2SBtaG_2_FD_182564 | JGI IMG/M metagenome (GOLD analysis project Ga0209992, IMG submission 182564) | Deep subsurface microbial communities from Kolumbo volcano to uncover new lineages of life (NeLLi) - 2SBTROV12_ACTIVE470 metaG (SPAdes)... | ecosystem: Environmental > Aquatic > Marine >... | reverse complement strand
TCAAGCCAAAACGACAAAACCGCCTTCCGGCGGTTCTGTTTCCTCAAGGATTTCGGGTGGCTGGGGAGGGACTTGAACCCTCGACCTAACGATTATGAGTCGTTCGCTCTAACCAACTGAGCTACCCAGCCGATATGGGTCGTATCTCCCCGGAATCTACAAGCCGGCGCGCAAGCGGTAGGTCTGTGAGGCGCCGGAGAATTGCCGGATCGGCGTCGAGGCGGTGATTCGGAGGTATCTCGCAGGCCTATCGCTTGGAGAACTGGAAGCGGGCGCGGGCGCCGCGCTGGCCGTACTTCTTGCGCTCTTTGACGCGGGCGTCACGGCGGAGGAAGCCGGCGGACTTGAGAGGCGGACGGAGCTCGCCGTCAGCGACGGTCAGCGCGCGGGCGACAGCGTGGCGGATGGCGCCCGCCTGGCCGGTGAGGCCGCCGCCGCGAACGGTGGCGTAGATGTCGAACTGGTCGGCTTTCTCGACGCAGTTGAGCGGCTGCTTGATGACGTCAACGAGGAGCGTCCGGTACAGGTACGCCTCGGCGTCGCGGCCGTTGATCAGGATGTTGCCGGTGCCTTCGCGCAAAAACACGCGGGCAGACGCCTCTTTGCGGCGGCCGGTGGCGTACCAGGTGGTCGGGGCTTCGCCCCCAGCGGTGCGGCGGTTCGTGGCCATGTCAGTCCTCTTCTCGTTCGTCTCGTCGGGTTTGGCTTACAGGTTGAGCGCCTGCGGGTTCTGGGCGGCGTGCGGGTGGGTCTCACCGGCGTACACCTTGAGCTTGCGCAGCTGCTGGCGGCCGAGCGGGCCCTTGGGAAGCATCCCGCGGACGGCTTTCTCGATGGCGCGCTCGGGGTGCTTGTTGAGCAGCTGTTCGGCGTTCACTTCGCGGAGGCCACCGGGGTAGTTGGTGTGGTGGCGGTACACCTTCTGCGTGGCCTTGCGACCGGTCAGCTCGATTTTGCCCGCGTTGATGACGACCACGAAGTCGCCGACGTCGTTATGCGGGGTGTACGTGGGCTTGTGCTTGCCGCGCAAGATGGTGGCGATGCGGGTCGCGGCGCGGCCGAGGACGGCGCCGTCGAGGTCGACAACGAACCAGGCGCGGTCGACGTCGCTCTTGCGGTAGCTGGCGGTGGTCTTGGTCAAGCTCATCTCGTGCTCCGAGTCGTCCTTCGCGCGCGGTTTCGCCGCAGGAGTGCCTGCGAAGGGGCGCGGATTCAGCCAACAAAGTGGCGGGGTGTCAAGCGAAAATGCGGCCTCGGCGCACAGCGGATAGATGCGTTGCGGAGGCGGGTTTTCAGGGACAGCGCCGGCGGCGGTCCCTCGCTGCGTTCAAATGGCGGCCTTCAGCGCGTCGACGGCGTCGATTCGCTCCCAGCTGAACGACGGCTCGGTGCGGCCAAAGTGACCACCGCTAGCGGTCATAGTGTAGATCGGGCGCAGCAGGTTGAGGCGCTCGATGATGGCGCGGGGCCGGAAGTCGAAGACCTGCCGGGCCGCGCGCTCGATCGTCTCCGGGGCGACGTGCTCGGTGGCGAATGTATCGACCTTGACGCTCGTGGGCTCGGCGACGCCGATCGCGTAGGACACCTGCACCTCGACCTCTTCGGCGAGGCCGGCGGCGACGATGTTCTTGGCAACGTAGCGCGCGAAGTAGGTCGCGGAACGGTCGACCTTGCTCGGATCCTTGCCCGAGAACGCGCCGCCGCCATGACGTCCCCAACCGCCGTAGGTATCGACGATGATCTTGCGTCCGGTGAGGCCGCAGTCCGCGTGCGGGCCACCAAGGATGAAGGTGCCGGTCGGGTTGATGAAGTAGTTCGTGTCGCCGTGCAGCAGGTGCGCGGGCACGATCGGCTTGACGACGGTCTCAATGATGGCGTCGCGCAGATCGACGTGGGAGATGCTTTCGCGGTGCATCGTGCTGACGACCACGGCGTCGACGGCGACGGGCTTGCCATCGGCGTAGCGAACGCTCACCTGGCTCTTGCCGTCGGGGCGCAACCAGTTGTGGGTGCCGTCGCGGCGCACTTCCTCGAGCCGACGTGTAAGGCCCTGGGCGAGCGCGATCGGCAGCGGCATGAGCTCGTTGGTCTGGCGGCACGCGAAGCCGAACATCAGGCCCTGGTCGCCCGCGCCTTGCTCTTTGTGCAGGCCTTCGCCGACGGTAACGCCGTCGGAGATATCGGGGCTCTGCTTATCGATCGAGGTCAGGACCGCGCAGCTGGCGGCGTCGAAGCGATCGACCGGATCGTCGTAGCCGATCGAGGCGATCGTCTTGCGGATGACATCGGGGATGTCGACGTAGCAGCTGGTCGTGATTTCGCCGGCGACCATCGCGAGGCCGGTGGTCACCATCGTCTCGCAAGCTACGCGCGCGGCGGTGTCATGCGTGAAGATCGCGTCGAGGACGGCGTCGGAGATCTGGTCAGCGACCTTGTCGGGGTGGCCGCAGGTGACCGATTCGCTGGTGAACGTGAAATCCTTGATCATGAGCGTGCTCCCGAATTTGAGATACCCGTCAGCCGCGTCGGCTTTTTGGGCCGCGGAGCATCATCGCGAGGCACAGCCGTGTCAAGCAGATCGGCGCCAAGGCCCTACGCGTGCGCGCAGGCCGACCATTAACGCGTCAGAGTTTCGTTTTTCAGCGGCGCCGTACGGGGCAGCGGGCTACTTCTTATCGGGGTAGTGCTCGTCCGCGCCGATGTCGGGAGGGTTCATGCGCAGCTGGCCGTCGATGTCGTGGGTGACGCCGGGGATATCGAGGCTGCCCTTGTTGGCGCAGGGCGAGCTCGCGTTGATGTGCAGATCGTAGGGATACGCGAGCGACTTGAACTGCGGGTTGCCCGTGATCTTGCTGCCCATGTTGCCGGGTCCGTTGATGTTGAACAGGCAGTTGTTGCCGGGGTTGGCCCAAATCGACGTCGACGGATAGAGCGACACGAGGTTTTTCGTGCCGGACATCGACGCGATGATGTTGTTGCGCCACACGACCTTGCCCTTGGCGCCGCCGTTGTAGTTGAACCGGTAAAAGCGCGCCGCGTAGTACGCCGACCCCTGCATCACCAGCGTGTTGAACGCGATGTACATGTCGTTGTTGAAGCCGTAGGCGTAGTACACGTGCAGCGCATAACCGTACTGCTGGATGATGAAGTTGTTGGCCAACACCACGTTGTCGAACTGGTAGCCGCGGTAGATGTTGAAGAACGCGTACAGGTCCGAGGTCGAGAACTGGTTGCCGGTCACCCGCAGGCCCTTGAAGCGCCCGTAATCGATGAAAATACCGCCGGAAGTCGACGTCTTGTACGACTTGTAGTTGCCGGTCATCGTGTTGTTTTCGATGCGGATGTTCTCCAGCGGTTTGGAGAACGACGGGATGTAGAAGAGGCCCTGGTAGCTGGTGCTGCTGCTCGTGCCCTGCATCCACGCGGACTGGCCGAAGTTGACGATCTTCAGGTTGCGCGCGGTGATGTTTCGCTGCGGGTTGCCGTTTTGCCAGGTGACCACGCCGCTGCGCGAGTAGGCGGGCCAGTTGGCGCTCTGCGCGCCGCTGATCGTGAAGCCGTCGACCGTGATGTCGTGGGCGCCCGAGTCAAAGCGGATGACGCCGTGATAGGACGTCTTGCCGGTGCGGCCGATGAGCTCGACAGTGCCGGTCGGGTCGGCCTTGAAGGTGATCGGCGATTTCGGGCTGGCGCTGCCGATGTTGGGCATCGGGAAGCCGGCTGACTCGGTGTACTTGCCGGGCAGCACGATGAACGTGGTCGGGCCCGAGACATTGCACGTCTTGAGCGCCTGGATCGCCTCGCTGATCTTGCGGTACTGGCCGCCCTTGCCGATTGTCGCGGTGCCGCTGACCTTGGTGCCGGCGCCCGAGCCGCTGCACGTGTTGTTGCAGTTGTCGCACGGGTTCTTGTTGCCGTCGTCGCACTTTTCGCCCTTGTCGATCTTGCCGTTGCCGCAGTTGAGCATCGAGCTGCACAAGCCCTTTTGGCAGGTGCCCCCGAGCAGGCAGGCGGCGCCGTCTTTTTGGAGCTCGTTGTTGCAGCCGGTCTTGGGGTCGCAGCTGTCGGCGGTGCAGCTCTTGCCGTCGCCGCAGTCGCGTTTGGCGCCTTTGCACGAGCCGGCGGCGCACTCGGTGTTGACAGTGCACGCGCTGCCGTCGTCGCACGGGATCTGGTCGAGCTTCTTGTAGGTGCAGCCCTTCTTCGCGTCGCAGATATCTGTCGTGCAGCTGTTGCCGTCGTTGCACGGCAGCTTCGGGCCCTTGCAGTCGCCGAAGACGCACTCGGTGCCCTTGGTACACGCGTTGCCGTCGTCGCAGGGACCGGACAGCTGGACCTTGTGCTGGCAGCCCTTCTTCTTGTCGCAGGTGTCGGCGGTGCAGGGCCATCCGTCATCGCAATTGTCGAAGGTGCCCGCGCACTTGCCGGTCTTGCAGTGATCGTACTTGGTGCATGGGTTGCCGTCGTCGCATGGGGCGTTGCCGCCGACCTTGGACGTGCAGCCTTTGCCCTCGACGCAGTCATCGACCGTGCAGGGCTGGCCGTCGTCGCACTTCTTCTTTTCGCCGGACGGGGTGCAGCCGACATTGGTCTTGCAGACCGAGGCCGAGCAGAGGAAGCCCGCGTCGCAGGGGCTGCCGGACGGCAGCGGGATGTGCGCGCATTCGCCGGTGGGCTCGTCGCAGACGTCTTGGGTGCAAGGTTTGCCGTCGTCGCAGGATTTTGGATCGGCCGCCTTGCAGCCAGAGAAGCCAGCGTCGGGTGCGCCAGCGTCGGCCGTGCCGGCGTCTTGGCTTCCTGCGTCGTCGGTCGAGCCGGCGTCGGTGGTGCCGCCGCCCGCGTCGGTGCCGGTCGATGAGCCCGTGTCCGTAGCCGTCGAGCCCGTGTCGGTGCTCGTTGAGCCAGCGTCGGTGGTCGTAGTGCCGCCGGTATCGGTGTTCGTCGTGGAGCCCGTGTCGGTGTTGCCAGCGTCTGCCGCGGCGGATCCAGCGTCTTCGTCGCCGCCGGTGTCGGTCTTGGTCACATCCGGCTTGATGAAGCCGCCCGTGCCGCCGAGCGTGTCGACCTCTTCGGTGGGGGTTTCGGTTTCGAACGTGCAGGCCGCGCTCCAAGCGACGAGGCCGAAAAGCATGAATCCATGTGCGGGCAGGCGGCGAAGTGGGTGGCGACCCCAAAGCTGCTGGCGCATACGCGTGCGGCTCTCAAAGTCAGGCATCGGAGGTCCCCCAAACGACGGGTAGAACAGCGTCCCGCCGCCCAGAAACCTAGCGGACCACCGACGCGGATTCCAGTTCAATCGCATGGTCTTTTGCGTGTGTCGATAGGTTCATGCTCAGCGGCCGGTGCGCAGAAACCACCCGTCGTGGTGTCCGTTGCCCCGATCGGCGACGGTGCCGACCGCGACGAGACCGTACCGTCCATGCGAGACGATGGCCTTGGCGGTCTTGACGCCGGCGGTGGCCACAGGCGTCTTCCAGCGCAGCCGCTTGCCACGAAAACCGAGCATCCACACGGCGCCGAGCGACCCCGGCTTGCGTCCGGTAGCGAGGACGGCGAGGTGGCTGCGACCGGTCTTGACCACGCCGACGATGCCGGCGTCGACCAGCGCCTTGGAGGCGACGCGCCACGCGATCTTGCCGCCGCTCTTGACCTGCGCGAGGAACAGGCGGCCGCTGTCGCCACCGACCCAGGTGCGCCCGGCCACGATAAGGCCGTTGCGGCGCGCAGGGATGACGGACTCGATCGTGCAGCCATCGGCGTTGTCGATGGACTTCTTCCAAAGCACGGATTTGTTGGCATCGAGCGCGATCAGCCTGCCTTGCCACGGGCCCTTGTTGACCGCCCGACCCGACCCAGCGATGACGGCGCCGGCGCCGCGGCGAATGATCGTGGCGGCGCGATCTTCCCCACCGCCGCGCAGGCGAACCAGCTCACGTCGTGCGCCATCGGCCGAGATCACGAGCAGCCGCATGTCGGCGTCGGGCGTTGCCGCCTGGGTTGTCGCGGCCGCCCAAAGCGCGCTGCCCCGATCGATGATCGACACGGCGCGGTCGACGCCTGGCCCGCCGATGCGATGGCGCCACGCCACAGAGCGATCGGACCGAAACCGAACCGCGAGAACGTCGCGACCGGTGCCGTCATCATCGGTTTCTCCGACGACGACCATGTCGCCGCCTGCCACGGCTGCCACGGCGTGGCCTTCCTCGTGTCCTTCGGCGCCATAGATCACGCGCCAGCGCTCGCGGCCGCTCGGATCGACACGCCACAACGCGACTTGTGAGCCGACATCGCCGGGCGCGGCCTCACGACCTACCAACAACATGTCACCACCGCGCAGATGGGCGACGCCATTGACCGCGTCGTCGCCGGGACCGCCGAACGAGCGCTCCACGACCGGCCATGGCTGCCTGCGACGGCGACGTTTTTTCAGGCGCTGGGTGTACAGCTTGGCGCGCGCGGCAACCCAGCTGGGGCCGAGCCGTTCGGCGTCGCGGAAGGCTCGCAGAGCGAGGCGTTTGTTGCGGGCAGCGCGCAGCGCGAGACCGTGCAGCAGCGCGAGGTTGCCGATATCGCGCATCGCCAAGCCGGGTTGCTTGGCCTGCCTGCCGGTGGTTTGACGTGCGGACTTGAGCAGCTTGGCGGCGTTGCGCGCCTTGCCTCGAACGACGGCGGCGATCGCAGACTCGGCCTGGGCCATGGCGTTGCCGCGGCGCATCACTTCCATGCTCATCTGGCCGTGCGTGGCTCGCTGCAGCAGCCGCCACTTCGTTCCGGCCCGATCGTAGGCAGCCAGCTGTTCGGCGGCGCGGGCCAAGGTTGCGTTGTCGCGTTTTCGATGCGCGCACAGGGCGGCGAGGGCGTGTTGACCGTCGCGCAAGTGGCCGGCGCAGTTGGCGGTCGGCGCGAGCCATCGGCCAAGCGGGCGTTTGTGTTGCGGCTCGACGATGCGGACCTCGGGCTCGGGCGGCCGGTGATCCATGAGTTCGTCGGCCGGGTCGCCGGCCAGGGGCGGTGGTGCGGCGCCGTCAGCGGGTGGCGGGGGCGGCGGTTCCGGTGTCTTAGCGGGCGCCCCGTCAGCTGCTGGAGGCGGAGGCGGCGCCTGGGAGATCCCGGCGACCGCGATGGCCGAGACGCCCAGGGCCGCGAATGCCGCGAGGAGCGTCGCGAGGCGCGGATGGTTTTGCTTACATCGCAGGGGCATGGTTCTGCTCGACATCGACGATGGGCCAGCGTTGAGGCGACCGAAGCTATGTAGCACAGCGGGGCGGACTTCCGGCAGTCTTTGCACCCTCGCCGCAGGAGCACCACCGTCGCACATGGTCACGATTCGCGTTTGCGACCGGGCGGTGGTTAGATCGGGGCATGAATAGCAAACGCCCGATTGTGATCGCCCTTGGCGGCAACGCGCTGATCGACCCGGACAAGCCGCCGACAGTCGACAACCAAACCCTCGTCGCGGAGCGCGTCGTGCGCCCGATCGCGGAGCTGATCTCCCGCGGTGAACGTGTCGTGATCACGCATGGCAACGGCCCGCAGGTCGGCTTCATGGCGCTGCGGTCCGAGGTCGGCCGCGACGTCGTCCACGAGGTTCCCCTCGACGCGCTCGTCGCCAATACGCAGGGCAGTCTCGGCTACCTGATGCAACGCGCGCTCCGCGAAGCGCTGTCCTTGCGCGGCATGAACATGCCCGTCATCAGTGTGTTGACCGAGGTGGAGGTCGACCCCGACGACGAAGCGTTCGGCGCCCCGACCAAACCCATCGGCGGCTTCTACACGGCGCTCGAGGCCAAGCTGCTCGCCAGCGAACGCGGCTGGACGATGATCGAAGATGCCCACCGAGGCTACCGTCAAGTCGTCGCGTCCCCCACGCCCACGTCGATCGTGCAGATCGAGACCATCAAGGCGCTGTCCGCGACCGGCACGGTCGTGATCTGCTGCGGGGGTGGCGGCATTCCGGTCGTGCGCGCGTCCGACGGGTCCCTGCGCGGTGTCATCGGCGTCATCGACAAGGACCGCACCAGCGCCCTTTTGTCGGTCGCGATCAACGCCAGTCAGCTCTTCCTGACGACGGCCGTCGATCGCGTCTACGCCAACTTCGGCACCCCGGAGCAACGACCTCTCGGCAAGCTCACCGTCGAAGAGGCCCTGGCGCTGATCGACACCGGCGAGCTCCCCGCCGGCAGCATGGGCCCGAAGGTCAAGTCCGCCACCCGCTTTATCGTTCACGGTGGACAGCAGGCCGTGATTTGCCACCCGTCGTCGCTCGTCGCCGCGTTTGAGGGACGGGAAGGCACCCGGATCTGCGCCGCCGAATCGTCCGACGGGTTGGGTTGATCCAGCCCGATGCGCCGCTCAAGTTGCCGCGAGAACGCCGCGATCCTGCCGCTGGTCAGCGCGCTTGTGGCGGCGGCAATGCTCGTTTGCGCAGGTGGTTGCATCGAGAAGAAGCGGCCTGACGCCGACGCGTCCGAGGCAGATGACTGCTGCGACCCCGACAATGACACCAAGGCCGATACCTCCAACGGCGTCGTGCTGCCGGCGTTCACCTGCCCGATCCCGCACACGATCGACGGCCGCTTCACCGGCTGGCCGGCGCAAAAGGACTGCGCGGAATGGGACGTCAAGCCGCTCAAGGGCGTCTACGGCGACCTCTACGTCCACTACGGCGACCAGCGGCTCGTGTTGCTCAACGACTGGCACCTGCGCATCGAGGACATCCCCAAGGATTGGTACAACCTGTTCACGATCGCGACCGGCGGCGGCACCCAGCAATGGGAGATCCGCGTCTACGCCGACGACCGAATCGAGGTGCTGCGCGATGGCAAGCCCTACAAAGCCCACGCCAAGGGCGCATACGGCTTCTCCGCGTCGCCCGAACACCCGCAACCGCACACGATCTTCGAGCTCGAGCTGACCGGTGTGCTGCCCGGCCCGATCTCCATCAGCGAATCCGATCCCGGCCCCGGCAAGTGGCCGACGCCCGAAAAGGCGCTGAAGAAGGAACCCAAGTCGTTCGTGGGCGTGCTGACCAACAACGGCGTGCAGGGCGGGACCGCTGCGGACGTGCCGATCCTCGTCGCGATCAAGCCCAACAGCGCGGTCGCCGGCACCAAGCTCGTCATCGATGGCAGCAACCTCGGCGACGAAACCGGCGAGCTCTACTTCGGGACGACAGAGGTGACCGTCACGACCTGGGCGGACACGGTACTCTTCACCGAAGCGCCACCGGGCGTCGGAAAGTTCGAGGTGTTCGCGCGGCGCGCCGACGACGTCGATTCCAACAAGCTGGTCTTCATGGCCCCGTGCGTGCCCAGTTGCAAGGGCAAGGCGTGCGGCGCAGACGGCTGCGGCGGGACATGCGGGACGTGCGGCGGCCTCGACGTCTGCAAAGGCGGGACATGCGTCTGCGTGCCCGACTGCAACGCGAAGACGTGCGGGGACAACGGCTGTGGCGCCAGCTGCGGAGACTGCAAGGCCGGGTTTATCTGTGTCGGTGGCGCCTGCGACAAGAAGCCGCCCAACTGCAAACCCAAGTGCACGGGCAAGACGTGCGGGCCCGACGGATGCGGCGCCTCGTGCGGGTCGTGTACAGGCAAAACCATCTGCAGCGGCGGGGCGTGCGCGTGCGTGAAATCCTGCGAGGCCAAGGTCTGCGGGCCCGACGGATGCGGCGGCCAATGCGGCGCGTGCGGCGGCGGCCAGGTGTGCATCAATGGCGTGTGCTCCTGCACCCCGAGCTGCACCGGCAAGACCTGCGGACCCAACGGCTGCGGCGGCTCATGTGGCAGCTGTCCCGACCAGCAGGCGTGCCTCGCCTACCAATGCTGCAAACCCCAGTGCACCAAGCAAGTCGACGGCAAGGTCATCAAGCTCGAATGCGGCTGGGACGGTTGCGCTTCCAGCTGCGGCACGTGTCCAAAGGGCAAGTATTGTCTCGCCGGAAGCTGCGTGTGTGAGCCACAATGTGACGGCAAGAAGTGCGGTCCAGACGGCTGCGGTGGCTCTTGCGGCAGCTGCCAGCTCGGCCAGGGCTGCAACAACGGCGTCTGCACGTCGACATCGGGCTGATCGCGCTGCGGGACGGCAATACGCCTCGCGATCGGGACACGACGGAGTTTGACCATGACCCGCTGCCCTTCGATTCGCCGTTTCTTCGCTTCAGCGTTCCGATCGGGGTTCGCCTTGTTGATCGCCGTCGCGCTCGTCGCGGCAAGCGGGACCGGCTGCGATCGTGTGCAAGCGCCACCGGAGGACGAACCGGAGGTGGACGCCAAGTCGATCCCGCTGACGTGCCCAATCAAACAGAAAAACGACGGCAAATTCACCGGTTGGCCGGCGACCAAGGAGTGCGCGGAGTGGCCCGAGGAGCCGATCAAGGGGACCTATGGCAACCTCTACATGCGCTGGGAAGAGGACGGCACGCTGCGGATGCTCAACGACTGGCACCTGCGCACCGAGCCGATCCCCAAGGGCTTCTACAACCTCTTCCAAATCACCACCGGCGGCGGCACCCAGAACTGGATGCTGCGCGTTCAACACACCCGCGTTCACGTCTGGCTCAACGGCAAGAAGGTCGGCGCCTACAGCAGCGGTGCGGCGGGTTTCGAGGCCAGCCCGACGTTCGATACGCCGCACACCATCTACGAGTTCTCGTTGCCCAAGGTCGCCAAGGGCGAGTTCGCGATGAAGATCGGCGACCCCGGCAATGGCAACTTCAACTCCCCCGAAGAGGCCATCGTGATGGACCCCAAGGGCTACACCGGCGTCCTGCAAACCGGCGCGGTTGCCGCACAGGCCACCGATGCACCCCTCGTGTTCTCGATCAACCCCGCGACCGCGATTCCCGGTGACCAGGTCGAGCTGGAAGGCAACCGGCTTGGCACCAAGCAGGGCGTTGTGAAGGTCGACGGAATCGACGCCGAGTTGGTTGGGTGGGCCGACGACAAGGTGCGCTTCAAGGTCCCGCAGCTCAGCAACGGCTTGCGACCTGTGCAGCTGCTGACCGGTGACGGAACCGCCGCCAACCGTGTGCATCTCACCATCAGCTGCACGCCTCAGTGCCAAAACAAACAGTGCGGAAGCGACGGCTGCGGCGGCACCTGCGGGTCGTGCACGGACGGCAAGCTCTGCTCGGGCGGGATGTGCCAATGCCAGGCCGATTGCACCGGTAAGATCTGCGGTGATGACGGCTGTGGTGGCTCGTGTGGCAACTGCGGCAAGGGCAAGTTCTGCAACAGCGGTCAGTGTGCGTGTTCACCCCAATGCAGCGGCAAACAGTGCGGCGATGACGGCTGCGGCGGGACCTGCGGGACGTGCACGGGCAGCGCCGCGCAGTGCGTCAGTGGGCAGTGTCAATGCACAGGCAGCTGCAAGGACAAGGCGTGCGGCGACGACGGCTGTGGCAAGAGCTGCGGCACGTGCGACCCCGGCGAAAACTGCAAAGCCGGCGTCTGCGGCACGTAGTCGTGGGGTTGCCGCTCGCTCAACGCCCTACTTCTCGTCGATCACGACCGACTTCATCACATCGCCGTTGCTGAGCTTGTCGAGCACGTCGCCGCCCGTGGTCAGGCGCCCGAAGACCGAGTGCTTGTTGTCCAGGTGCGGCGTCGCGCGATAGGTGATGAAGAACTGGCTGCCGTTGGTATCGGCGCCTGAATTGGCCATCGAGAGCGTGTGCTTTTCGTGCTTGCGCCCGCTGAACTCGTCGTCGAACTCGTAGCCCGGCCCGCCGCTACCGCTGCCCTCGGGATCGCCGCCCTGCGCCATGAAGTCGGCGATGACGCGGTGAAAAGTCAGGCCGTCGTAGAACTTCTGGCGCGCGAGGAAGACGAAGTTGTTCACCGTGCGCGGCGCGTCGTCGTCAAAAAGCTCCAACACGAGGTCGCCATGAGCCGTCGCGATGGTCGCCGTGTACGACCTGGCCTTGTCGATCGCCATCGCGGGCGGTGCGTCCCACTGTTGGTAGTCGACCGCACAACCGCCGAGTGCGGCGAGCATGCCGGTGGTCAGCAAGACGGTCCGCGAGACGGTTACCAGCGAAGAACGCACGCCTGTCAGCCCTGTCAGCCCTTTCGATCTACTTCTGCACTTCGATGGCGAGGTCGTCGATGAACCAGCCGAGGCCCTTGTTGTTTGCGAAGCTGGCGCGGAACTCGAACTCGACCTGGATGGTCTTGCCGGCGTAGGCCGTGATGTCGATCGAAGATTGCGCCCACTTGCCGCGGTCGTGCGCGTCCTTGGTGCGGTCGAATGTCTTCTTCTTGCTGCCCTCGTAGACGTACACGCGGCGGTAATCGAACGGGCTGGTCATGCTCTCCTTGGGATCGAGGCCGCCGAACGACCACCACGACAACATCACAGCTTTGCCGGTCGGGACCTTGATGGCCGGGCCCTTGACGCGCACGTATTTGCCCGTGTCGCTGGAGTTGTTGTAGCCCTTGCCGTCGTTGGCGTTGAGCGAGCACGACGCGGACTTGAAGCCGGGCGGGTTCGGGCTGCCGTCGACGCCCCAGCTGAACTTGGTCGCGCTGTAGGCGGGCGTTGAGACCCAGCCAGCGCCCTTCTTGGCGCAGTCGAACTTCTCGGTCCAGACCTTGGTGCACAGCTGCTTGGTGGCCGTGCAGTTGCCGGATTTGCAGTGTGAAGTCGTGCACTTGTTGCCATCGTCGCAGGCCGAACCTTCGCCCACCGCCGCGTACGAGCAGCCCTTGGAGTACTTGGTTCCGGTGTGGCACTTGTCGAGCGTGCACGGGTTCTTGTCATCGCAGGCGGGCGCCGCGGTCAGATCTGCTTCGCACTTGCCGCCCTTGCACGACGACTTGGTCGAGCACGGGTCGTTGTCGTTGCAGTAGGTGCCATCTTTGAGCGCGGTACCGCCCTCGCACTTGCCGCCGACGCACTTTTCACCTGTGAAGCAGAACAGGTCGTAGCAGGACCCGCCGTCGGCCTTTGGCGTGCCGACGCACTTGCCGGACTTGCACTTATCGGACGTCGTGCAGCCGTTGTTGTCGGTGCAGTAGGCGTTTTCGGCCTTGGGCTTGTTGACGCACTTGTTGGCCGCCTTGTCGCACGAATCGAGCGTGCATTCGTTGCCGTCGTTGCAGTAGTTGGTCGCGCCCTTGCAGACACCGGCCTGGCAGTAGTCGGCGATGGTGCACATGCTCTTGTCGTCGCACTTGCTGAAGTCGGGCGCGTTGCTGCCGACGCACTTGCCGCCCTTGCAGACGTCCTTGGACGTGCACATCGAGCCGTCGTCGCAGACCTCGCCGTCTTTCTTGACCACACCGATGCACTTGCCGCCGTAGCAGGTCGTCTTGGCCTGGCAGGGCGCGCCGTCTTTGCACACGGTGCCGTCCTTGATCGGGGTGTACCGGCAGCCAGCGCCCTTCTTGCAGCTGTCGAACGTGCAGGCCTGGTTGTCGTCGCACTTGAGCGGCGCGCCACCGACGCACTCACCGCCCTTGCAGAGATCGCCGGAGGTGCACGTGTTGTTGTCGGTGCACGTCGAGTTGTCCGCCGCGTTGTCACCGCTGCCGACGCACTTGCCGTCGAGGCACTTCTTGGTCTTCTTGCAGACCTCGGACTCGTAGCAGGTGCTGCCGTCGGACTTCTTGCCGCTCGACTTGCACTGGCCGGCGCCGTCGCACTTGTCGCCGGTGCTGCAGGAGTCGTAGTCGCTGCAGTAGGAACCGGCTGTACGCGGCTTGAACACGCAGCCGCCCACCTTTTCGTCGCAGGAGTCGGTGGTGCAGGTCTGACCGTCGTTGCAGCTGCGCGTCTTGCCGCTGCACTTACCGGACTTGCAGAGGTCGGCGATGGTGCACTTCTTGCCGTCGGAGCACTTGAGGCCGTCCGCGGCGGGTTTGCCGACGCAGCTGCCGCTCATGCAGACGTCCTGCAGGCTGCAAATGTCGCCGTCGGTGCACTTGGTCTTGTCCGCGACGTTGGTCCCGAGGCACTTGCCGCCCCAGCAGTGGTTCTTGTTGGTGCACGGGTTGCCGTCATCGCAGGTGGCGTTGTCGGCGGCCATGGTGAACACGCAGCCGGCGCCGTTGACGCAGGCGTCCTTGGTGCAGGTGTTCTTGTCGTCGCAGGGCTTGTTGACGCCGACGCACTTGCCCGCGCCGTCGCACGCGGCGTTGGTGCAGCTGGTCAGGTCGTTGCAGAGTGTGCCCTTCTTCTTCGGGTCGCCCTTGCCGGTGCACTTACCCGCTTTGCACTCGCCGTCGGCGGTGCAGATATCGCCCTTGGTGCACTTGGTGCCGTCGGACTTGAGGTTGCCGCCGACGCATTTGCCCTTGCCGTCGCACCGGTCGATGCTCGAACAGGTATCGCCGTCGGTGCACAGGTGGGTGGTCGGGCGCGGCTTGAACACGCACGCGCCGGTCCCCGACGAGCAGCTCGGGATGGTGCACGGGTTGCCGTCTTTGCAGACCTTGGCCTTGCCTTCGCACGACGCGCCTTTGCAGACGTCACCGAGCGTGCACTTGTCGCCATCGTTGCACTTGTCGGGCGTCGCGACCGCCTTGTTGGTGCAGGCGCCGGCCTTGGTGTCACAGGCGTCGACCGTGCAGGCGTTGCCGTCGTTGCACTGTTTGCTGTCGGTGCACGCGGCGTCGTAGATGATCAGGTCGTCGATGAACGGGCCGGGCAGGTTAATGCTCGTGCAGAACGTCGTGTAGAAGCGCAAGCGCACCTGGAAGAGCTTGCCCGCCGCCGCTGGCAGGTCGATCTGCTGTGGCAACCAGCCGTTCTTGTTGGACTTGTCGAACGTCTTGATCAGCTTGAAGCTCTGCCCGCCGTCGACGCTGAGCTCGAGGTCGAGGTTGTACGACGTGCCGTTGGACCAGCCGCCACCGAGCATGAAGCGGGTGCGGATCTTGGCCTTGGGACCGGCCTTGGCGCCGTCCATCACCGGCGAAGTGACGTAGCCCTGCACGCCGATGCTGCTCGACAGCTTCGTGTTGTTCTTGCAGCGGTAGTTGACGCCGTCGTTGTAGTTGAGCGAGCAGCTCGCCGACTTGTAGCCGGGCGGGTTCGGGCTCGCGTCGATGGTCCAGGTGGCGCCCTTGGACTGGTTGTCGAACTTCCATTCCTTGCCTGCCGCGCCGCCGCACTTGAAGGACGTGGAGTAGGGGAGCGCCTTCTTGATGACGTTGCAGCCGGGAATCGGCGCGAAGGTGCACATGCCGTCGCCGCCGCACTTGGGCGTGAGGCACTTATCGCTGCTTGCGGGGCACTCGTAGTCGATCTTGCACGAGACCTTCGCCGGGAACTTGCTGCTGCCGATCCAGACGTCGTCGACAAACCAGCCGATGCCGACGTTCTTGCTGAAGCTGGCGTAGAACTCGAACTCGATCTGGATCTTCTTGCCGGCGTAGGCCGAGATATCGATCTTCTGCGGGGCCCACTTGCCGCGGTCGGCGGTGACCTTGGAGCGGTCGAAGACCTTCTTGTTGCTGCCGTCGAAGATATTGATGCGCCGCCGGTCGAAGGGCGACGTCATGCTCTCGGTCGGGTCGAGGCCACCGAAGGACCAGTAGTTGAGCGACACACCGGCGCCCGCGGGGACCGTGATCGACATGCTCTTGACGCGGATCGTCTTGCCGGTGACCGAGCTGTAACCCTTGCCGTCGTTGGCGTTGAGGGTGCACTTGCCGGACTGAGGAACGGGCGGGTTGGGGGTGGCATCGACGCCCCAGCTGAAGGTTGTGGCCCCGTAGCTCGGTGACGAGGTCCAGCCCTTGCCCTTGTCGGCGCACTTGAAGGTGTCCTTCCAGGCGACGGTGTGAATGCACTTGTTGATGCCCTTGCAGGCGCCCTTGGTGCAGACATCGGCGGTGGTACAGGTCTCCCCGTCGTTGCACTTGGCGCCGTCTTTGACGAACGCGTGTTTGCACGTGGTCGCGTACGTCGAGCCGGGCGTTGGGACGCAGGTGTCGAGCGTGCACGTGTTCTTGTCGTCGCACTTGCCCTTGTCGAGCGAGCCGACGCAGGCGCCGGTCTTGCACTTGTCGCTGGTCGTGCAGCCGTTGCTGTCGCTGCAGTAGCTGCCGTCGCTCTTGTTGCCGGTGGTCAGGTTGCAGACGCCCTTTTGGCACTGTGAGACCTTGCAGCGCTTGGTCAGGTCGGCGTGGGTGCAGGTCGTTCCGTCGGCGCGCGGCTTGGGACCGACGCAGGCGCCCTTGCCGTCGCACTTGGAGCCCGAGCCCGCGCAGTACGTGTAGCAGTAAGCGCCCTTGGCCTTGGGCTTGAACACGCACTTGCCGGTCTTTGCGTCGCACGAGTCGGTGGTGCAGGTCTTGAGGTCGTTGCAGACCTTCGAGGTGCCCTTGCACTTGCCGGCCGCGTCGCAGGCGTCGTTATTGGTACACGCGTTGCCATCGCTGCAGCCGGCGCCCACCGCGGCCTTCTTGTAGCTGCACACGCCGTTTGTCGGGTTGCACTTGTCTTCGGTGCACGGGCTGCCGTCATCGCAGCCCTTGGCGTCTTTGCAGCCGCGATCGAGGATCTCGAAGTCGTCGATGAACGGGCCGACCGTGGCGTTGAACTGGCAGTCCTTGGTCCAAAAGTGCATCCGCAGGCGCATCGACTTGGCCTCGGCCTTGAGGTTGGCGAAGACTACGCCCCAGCTGCTCTTCTTGCCGCCAGGGATGATGCCCACGTCCTTGTAGGTCTTGCCGTCGTCCCACGACACCGCGAGCGTCAAGCGCTCCCAACTGGTGCCCGATTCCCAGTTGCCGTTGACGCGCACCTGCACGCGCAGCGGCCAGTCCTTCTTGAACTTGGACAGGTCAAAGCGCGGCGAAATCACGGTCCCTTCGACGCCGATCTTGCCCTTGTCTTTGTCTTTGCCGTCCGGGCAGTTGTAGTTCTTGCCGTCGTTGAAGTTGAGCGAGCACTTGTCGCCAAACGCGCCCGGCGGGTTGGGCGTGTTGTCGAACGACCAGGCCGGTCCCTTGTCCGAGAGGATCTGCCACGCGAAGTTGTACGGGTCGCTGCACGCGAACGTGGTCTTGAAGGGCACCTTGAGGGTGATGTCCTTGCACTTGTCGGTGAACTGGTTGATGCACTTGCCGCTCTTGAAGTCGCACTTGTCGATGGTGCAGGCGAGCTTGTCGTCGCACGTCTTGAGGGTCAGCTTGCACTTGCCGTCGGTGCACTTGCCGTCGGTGCAGGGGTTGCCGTCGTCGCACGGGTTGGGCTTGCCGGGTTTGCAGGTCGCCTTCTTGTCGGCGCCCATCTTGCATTTGTCGCCCACCGTGCACTTGTCGCCGTCGTCGCAGGCGATCTCGGCGTAGGTGAACGTGCAACCGGTCTTGGCGTCGCAGGCGTCCTTGGTACACGCGATGCCGTCCTTGCAGACCTTGGCTGTGCCCGTGCACTTGCCCGCCTTGCAGGCGTCGTCGCTGGTGCAGACCGACCCGTCGCTGCACTTGGCGGTGTTGTTGGTGAACTTGCAGCCCGCCTTCTTGTCGCAGCTTTCGGTGGTGCACGGGTTCTTGTCGTTGCAGTCGCTGTCCTTGACCGGCTTGCAGGTGCCCTTGAGGCAGCGGTCGCCTTCGGTGCACGGGTTGTTGTCGGTGCAGGTCGAGCCATCGGGCAATGGCGCCGCCTGGCAGCCTTTCACCTTGTCGCAGGCGTTGGCCGTGCACGCGTCGCCGTCGTCGCAGTTCTGCTTGGCGCCGACGCACTTGCCGCCCTTGCAGGACTCCTTGACCGTGCACTTGCTGCCGTCGTCGCACGGGCCGGTTGTCGCGGTGTGCTGACAGCCCTTGACCTTGTCGCAGCTGTCCTTGGTGCAGGCGTTCTTGTCGTCGCACTTCTTGGCGACGTTGCTGACGTTGGTGCAGCCCTTTGCCCCACTGATTTTGCCAAAGGGGTCGCAGCTGTCGTCGGTGCACACGTTGCCGTCGTCGCACGCGGTCGCGGCGATGGGCATGGCCACGCAGCCTTTCTTGCCGTCGCACTTGTCGTTGGTGCAGGCGTTTTTATCGTCGCAGACCTTCGCGGCGCCGGCCTGGCACTTGGCGCCCTTGCACTGGTCCTTGTCGGTGCAGACGTTGCCGTCGTCGCAGGGCAAGACGTTGTTCTTGTGCGCGCAGCCGGTGCCGCCTTCGCACACGTCGGTCGTGCACGCGTTCTTGTCGTCGCAGTCCTTGCCGTCGTCGGCCTTGCCGTTGCAGTCGTTGTCGAGGCCGTCGCACTTGTCGACCGCCGGGGCCTTGGCGGCGCACGCGGGGAGCTTGCCGTCTTTGGTGCACTTGCGCTCGGCCTTGCACGTGATGTCCTTGCCGCCGAGCTTGCCGGTGACCGAACACGTGGTCTTGCCGCCCTTGACGACCGCCCACTCGGTGCAGGCTTTGCAGTCTTTGGACTTGGGCTGGCACCACTTGGCCTTGGCGCCGTCGACGTCTTCGGCGTCCATGCAGGCGTAATCCTTGGGGCAATCCTTGTCCGCCTTGCAGGACTGGGCGCAGAACGCGCCGGCCACGCCGAGCTTCACGCACGCTTCGTCCGCCGTTCCCGGCACGAGGCAGTCGTTGTTGGACGAGCACGGGGCGCAGTTGATGTCCGCGGCGTCCACGCACACCTTGTTGCCGCCGAGCTGGACGCACGGGCCGACCGTGCAGTCGCCGTCGTTTTCGCATGTGCAGCCCTTCTTGCCGCCGCAACCCGCGTCGATGGATCCCGCGTCCGCGCTGCCAGCATCCGCGCCGCCGCCAGCGTCTGTGCCTGCGCCCGCGTCGCTGGAGCCACCCGCATCTGTGGTCGAACCGGCGTCGGTCGCGGTACCTGCATCGGTTGCGGTGCCTGCGTCTTTGACCGCCGAACCCGCGTCCTTGGTGCCGGAGCTGGAGTCGACCAAAGTCGGTCCCGCATCCTTGGACGACGCGCCGGAATCGGTGCCGCCGGTGCTCGTATCCGCGAGGTCACCGGTGTCGGTCGTGCCCACGTCGGGGCCCGTGTCGGGAACGGTCGTGCCGCTGCCATCGTCGGGCGTCGTTTCGCCCGCGCACGCAGCCATGAAAAGCGCGGTCGCGGCGATGAGTGCGATGCTGGTGCGACGCGGTGACGCGCTGAAGAGGTGCGCAAAGCGCGAGGTGTGGCGGTGCATATGGGCTCCGGAGGACGGGCGTCCAAACGAATCGAAATCGGCGAGTTGATTCGGGGCGGGCTGGAGGTCTGCCCGATTGGCGGGCATGGAGGGTACGCGATCTGCTCGGCGAATCCAACGTTTGCGCGGGTGTCCTCCGCCCTGGATCCGCCGCTGGTCGCGCCCCGGATCCCATACGCGATCAGGCCGGTTCGTCTGAGGGGAGAGCCTTTGGCTCGCTGTCAGTTTCGGCGCCCGAGCACGCCGCTAACGCGTCGTGCCGGTTGGTTCGGAGACGGAGTCGGCGGCCGCGGCCGAGTGACGGACGCGGAAATGGCGGAAAGCGGATTTTCGGAGCTCGGACGGCAGGAAAGCACGGGGCGCGTGGGTCGGGAGCACATTGGGATTCGACCCGAGGCCCCAGGGACGGTGGCGCGGTGCCAACGGGCGGATGGAAGGCGCGTCGGACCGGGCTGTTGCGTTGACCTGGGGCTGTGGCGCGGAAGGTCCTAATCGGCCATCGGCCCGTAGAATCGTCTCTACGGGCCGATCACGGCTCGAAGGTATTGATACCGCACCCCACCATCAAAACGGCTCCAGGAGCTTCTACGAGCCACGCAGGGGCATATGGCTTTAAAAAATGGCCCCGCGGAGGCCCCCTGCGCGCCAATCCGCTCGTCCGTGAGATTTCGGTCGGCAAACGCCGCGCTGCGGCCGCTGCCGTCCCCCGCCAATCCGCGATCTGCATCCTGAGCCGGTCATCGGCCGCCGCCACTGCCGCCGTCTGTTGACCGCGGCCTAAAACTCCCCACCTGATCGCGGCGAAGTCCCCCATCACCTCGCGACCCTGGCGTCCCAGGATCGCGGCGAAGTCCCCCACCCCACCGTGGCGCC
>Ga0209992_10001966_pt1 | contig 19990 bp, 32 predicted proteins | sample 2SBtaG_2_FD_182564 | JGI IMG/M metagenome (GOLD analysis project Ga0209992, IMG submission 182564) | Deep subsurface microbial communities from Kolumbo volcano to uncover new lineages of life (NeLLi) - 2SBTROV12_ACTIVE470 metaG (SPAdes)... | ecosystem: Environmental > Aquatic > Marine >... | reverse complement strand
CTATAAAATCATCTTTAGCTACGTCTCTTATTTCTAGCACTGTTCTCTGCTTTCTCCATCATTGCATAAAGTTTTTGTGCTCCTTGTTTTCTACTTCCTCCACCAAAGCCTTTTACAGCATCTGCTGTCATTACAAATTCACCATCAGATAACATTGCTGGTATTGAATCAGATGTTCCAGTACCAGGCCCACTAACACCACCACCACCAGTAAAGTCTCGTATTGATGCTATGCCACCTTCAGCTTTTTTGTCTCTATAAAAACCTTCTACCTCTTCTACATATTTCATCAATTCTTCTTGATAACTTGTTCCATTCTGATCTGCTTTTTGTTGTATAAATCTAATTAAGTTTGGATCATCATAATAGAACTCACCTTGACCAAATGTTTTACCTTCATCTTCTGGTTTCATTACTGGTCTAGATTCTGCTTCTTTTCTTTGTTGAAAAAAGTTTTTTATATTTCCTATTATGTCTGATATTCCTGCCATTACGTCATCTCCAATACTGATACTATGATGTGTACATCACTTCCTGTTGTTGTTGCCTTTAAAACCTCTGATGATTTTAATATTATAGGTGTTGAAGAACTAACAGAAGAATCTGCTGAATCTACTTTCATATTTCCTGCTGATAAAAGTTCTTGTGAACTTCCTTTTTGTATAGTTCTATTTAGTTCTAAATAGTACACTACAGAAGAACTATCTGTAACTGTAAGTGTTATATCTCTATCGTTTGACTCTTCTATATTTGAAACTCGTATAGATTTTATAATAGACGTTCCTGCTGATGGAGCAGTGTAAACAGTTGTATTACCTCTTAAAACAGCTTTTGCATTTGTATATGTATTTGTTGTTGCCATTTAATCTCCAAATAGAAAAACCATTCTCTCCATAACAAGTTTGTTTTCTTCTGCTGAATAACTTGTATTAAGAGTTAATATAACTGTTTCAATTGCTCTAATTAATTCACTCATTTGTTGGACATTATATTCTACAGATGGTGAAGGTAATCTTACGTTAGTTATTTTACTCATTTCTTTTTATTGTTTTGTGCGAATTTACGAGCCGCTTCTACAGATCCAAATCCCCATTTTTTAAGTGCAAGTGCTTTACGAGTTGGTCGACCTTTAGAATCTTTCATAGGGCCTTTCATACCAGCAAATCGTGCAGCAAAAGAAACCCTTCTTGGGTTTTTACCTTTAGCTACAGGAGGTTTTAAATTAGCACCTTCTGTTTTTTTAAAATGTGCTCTGCCAGCAGCAGTTAAGCCACCTGTTTTGCTCTTGTGTACTTTTCTCATTTTTTCTTTTTCTTTTTAAAAGCAGTTTTAGCTGATTGCTTTAATGCTTTATCAGTAACAGTGCCTTTGCCCGGTCTACTCGTTCCCTTTTTTTTAGCTTGATTTATATTATAATATAAACCTTTTTTGGCAATTCTGCCATCTTTAGTTCTGTGATATCCTTTTTTCATATTACCTCATTCCATCTGGTTGAACTTCAAAACGTAGAGTACCTAATCTCCAGTTTTCTCCTGTTGCATCGTTGTTAACTGCATCATATCCATTACTTTCTACACGAACAGCAATTTGTCTTCCTCTAGATCGAGGATTAAATCGTTGTGTAGAAGTAGATAAATAAAAAGGCCCTTTGGTAGTTTGTGAATCACTAGGATAATATCTTGATTTTAAACTTATATTAACATTACCTACTTGATCTTTAAAATCCTGTATGCCTCTTTTAATAAACATTATTTCATCACCATCACCTATATCAAAATCTCCACTTTCAATATAAGATGTTAAAGTAGAACCATCATCGTCAGTTCCATTTTCGTGTACATAAACAGTTGTATTTGCACTACCATCGTATTCAGTTGCATAAGGCAATGAATAAGTACCAGAGTCTATCCATGTACTTCTACCTAAACTACCAGTATACCATAAGTTTTCTTGATAATTGTAAATAACATATTTATCATTTTGGTTTGATGCTGTGGTGCAATATAACCACCAAATTTCACCAAATGCAGAGTTAGATCCTGCAAAAACTTGTTCATATTGTTTAGGCTCTATATTATCAAAAACAAAATCCTCTACTGTGCATGGTATCTTTCTTACAGTACCATCAAATTTATAAAAAGCATCACTACTCATCCAGTAAACAATTCCACCTACATCTACAGCACAACTTGGACTTATTGCTCCACAATTAGATCCTAATTGTTGAAAACCAAAAGTAAATGGTGCACCAATAAATGACATACCATGTGCTGATGTATCTGTTAGTATAAGTATTTGACCTCTTGTACGAACAGCAGTAACAATTTCACTACCATCAGTTATACGTTGTGACCCTGCTGTGTTTGTAGCTGTAGCAGTCCAAGAATTATAATCATCTTGATCTGACCATCTTATAAACATTGGATCTTGCGTTGATGTAGTTCCAATAGTTGTTTCAGTTCCAAAACATATTAAATGTCTATCTGGATTTGATACTAAAGAAAATTTAGTTTTTGTAGGAGCATTAGTTATTGCTGCAGCTATGTTAGAAGCAGTTAATACACCTCCAGATGTATCCCAAACATAAATTCCACCATCAATATCAAGTGCAATTAAATCTTCTCCCCAGTTATCTAAAGCCCAGTTTCTTAAAGCAATTGTTACACTAGAAGTTGCTCTTGGTGTATCCCATGTGCTTACATCCCATTTTCCAACACCCCATCCATAACCAGATAAAGCTTTATCTCTTCCTGCTGTAATTTCATATTCTACAGAACAATTTCCTGTAGTTGAAACTGTTGAAGATGCATTTGTTCCTACATCTATAGTGTAAGTTGAAGTAGTTGGAACAGATGCTATTTCATATTCTCCATCAACAGTTGAAGCAGAAACTCCACCTATACTTGCACTTGTACTTGATATAGTAACATAATCACCTTCTGAAGCACCATGCGAAGAATGAGTTACAGTAAATATTGATGAACCACTTGATGTGGTAAAAACACTTGTTATATCAGCAGATGAACGAGTTGGCGTAGCATCAAAAAAATTACCTTCATTATAAATGTATAATTTCTTATTAGTTCCAAAAGCATCATATGCAGTTCCATCTAATGAGTTCCAAGCTAATTGTGCTCTTGCTACTCCAATAAAAGTAGTTGTTGAAACTTTTTCCCAACCACCTATTTTTTCTGGAAAACCATATCGAAAACGAACTTTGTCTCCATCAATCCATTTACCCTTAGATGTTATCTCAGTGTTTTGTTTATCAAAACCCGGTTGAAATTGAATTTTGTTAATTGGCATAATTACTTTTCTGTTGCAATAAAGAAGTTTACTCCTGTAGCAGGGTTTGTAATTGCATAACTGTAATTACTACCAGAAGCTACGTTACTACCACTTGCTAAGTTTTCTGCACCAACTTTTGCACCAAGAGTTCTTGACGTTAATCCAGAACCTGCTCCAGCACCTATTGGCATACGACCTAACATGTCTGGTACGTTAAATGTAGACGATCCATCACCAGCACCAAAAGTTGTGCTAACAGCAGAAAATAATGCTGAGTAAGTTGAACGACTTACAGCTTGTCCATTACATAATAAATATCTTTTTGTAGAACCATCTGATTTAGTTGGCTCAGTTGCAAATCCTGCCATAATAATTCCACCAGCAGGAACAACTTTTGTTACATCTTGTCCACTACCACTAAATAAATTACCTGTTACAGTTCCAGAAGCAGTGACTGCACCAGTAACATCTAAAGCAACAGAAGGACTACTATTAAGTATTCCAACCTTGTCTTCAGAACCATCAACAAATAAAGCATGTGTATTACCATTTGATTCAACTCTAAAGTCTACACTAGCAGAACTTTCATTAATAGTTACATTACCACCATCTAATTCTACTGCACCAGCTACGTTAAGAGTTCCTTTACAAACTAAATTGTTAACACCAGTTGCAAATACATCTTTTACAAATGTGCCATTACTATACATTAATGCATGAGAACCTTGAACAACAGCAGTTCCAGTTCCTGTGTTTCCTGTAGTTGCTACAGTCAAAGAGTAACTACCTGCCGTATTATTAAATACAACATATCTTGATTCTGTTGTTGGTAATAAAACATTTATATTGCCAGTTAATGTACCAGTAAATTCTAATACACTTTGTCTTGATTCATCTGCTGTAGCATTACTATTTGTTAAAGTAACATTTGAAGATCCTGCAACACTTTTAGCAGCATAACCATAAATAGCTTCATCAATAAGATCAAAAGTATCATTTGTTTTGTCACCCCAAGTGTTTGCATTTTCACCTGTGCCTTGTTTTTCTAAACGTAATCTTGTTGTATACGTTGATGCCATATTATTATGCTCCTTCTTCTATTTTATTCAATCCTGCTATAGGAAAACTTTCAAATTCTACACAATATGAATCTATTACTGTTACTGATTTATATTCTGTAGATTTATTATTATATGTTTCGTGTAATTCATATCTTGCTACTTGGCATTTTTCTTCATCTGGATATATAAATCCATTATATTTAACTGAAGGTGCGTTTGGCATAGATACTAATACTAACATAAACCATATTTTAATCACTTTTATCCTTGTTCCATTTTTCTTTAGCTTTTAAAGTCCATTTTTGAAATGCTTCTACACTAATATTTTTTTTAACCATTGTAGCTCCTTCTGGTACTTCATTATATAAAGCTACTACTTCATCATTTTTAATTTCTACAATAGCAGGACTACAAAAAGCATCCTTATCATATCCTGTGTTTTTCTTTTTAAGTAATCTTACTTCTTTCATGCATGATGATAGTGATTGCATAGGAATATATTGTGTCATTTGATGTTGTTGGTCATTCATATTACCAAACATAAACATAACAATTATACTAATGACTTCCATTTGCTCTTACTTTGTCCTCTAGCTTTTCGCTATCTATAATTAATTTTTCTATATCCTGTTGTGCTCTTTTTATGTTTACAGTATTACTCATCATGCCTTCCATTTCTTCTTGCATTGCTTCAATTTGTGTAGACATAAATTCTATAAGCATATCCTGTTGAGCATCTGCCGGAAGCGACCCCATTTCTCCACGAGGCCATTTAATTCTAAACTCTGTGTTTTTATCAACATCGGAAATCATTAGTTTACCATTTGTCTCAATATTATTGAGGCGTTCAATGATACCAAAATAACTATACACACCAATTCCTACAGCCGCAAGTATGCTGAGAAGATTTCTCATAGGCATACTAACTGCTGTATTATCTGAAATTTTCATTATCCACCAAGAGGGTTACTTGTTGATGCTTTTACTTCTTCAATTAAAATATCTTGTAATTCATTTTCTTTTTTAACTACAGCAACATCCTTGCTTAATTCTTCAATATCTTCTTCTAATTCCCAACCATATTCTTCTAATTCTTTAAGAGCATCATAAATAGGTTTTGTATTAGCAGGTTTAGGTAGCATAGCTATTTGCTCTCTAATTTTACCTATTTCTGAAAATACTCTTGTTAAATCTACAGGTTTAATTTGTTCTTCTACTTCATTAATTCTGTCAATTACATCTACTTCTAATACTGATATTCTTTCTTCAAGTGGAGATAAGTCTACAGTTTCATTAATAACAGCTTTACGATTATCTAACTCATCTATTTTTGCCATTACTTTGCCGTATTGTACAAATCCCGCACCAATTGCTCCTACAACACCTAAGAGTGCCGCTACTGAACTTAATTTAGTTACCATGTTATTCATTTTTTAATGCCTCCAATTCAGCTAATAATTGTCTTTTCTTTGTGTTAATTCTTTCTAAATTTTTTTTGTGTACTTCTACAGGGTCATTACTTACATAACTGTTAAGACTTACAGTTGTGTAAATATCTTTTGAATAAACGCCTAAATCTATTTGATTAAAAAAATCTAGATTAGTGTCTGTATAAATATCTTTTGATTTATAAAAATCAGTTTTGAGATAGGCGTTTAAAGTATTATTCTTAAAAAATAAATCCTCTTTCGATAAGTTCTCTGTATTCTGTTTTGTTGCTTCTGCTATTTGTTTTGCTACTTTCTTTAAATTTTCTTTTAATTTACTTTCTACTTTTGCAACAGTCGTAGAAATATTTGTGTCGGTGTCAAGGTCTCCTTTTCCTTCCGATTGTACATCTTCTTGCTCTCCACCATCCTCTGTTGATACTTCGGATTCCTCAGTTCCTTTGCTATCGGATTCTGTTTTTTCTTCAGATTTGGTTTCATCTTGTTCATTACTTGCTACTTCTTTTTCTTCTTCTATAGATTCTGTTTTATTAGGCTCTTCCATTGCCTCTTCTTTATCTTCAATAACCTCTGGTAAGCTTTCTTCGTTTGTTGCGATTTCATCCATTGGTTCTTCAAACTCATCAAAAGATTCCTCAGTAAGTTCGTCATTGAACTCCTCCTCAGTTATCTCTTCAAAAAACTCTTCGGCTGTTATACCTTCTTCTTCTAAAAACTGTTCAAACTCTTCTTCCATGCCAGTTTCTTCTATAAAACTTGTAAAGTCCTCCTCAAACTCTTCTGTAAATAATTCCTCTGTCATCATTGGAGGTTCTTCCATAAACTCTTCTTCAAAAAATACTTCTTCCATTGAAGGCATATCTTCTGTGTTAAAATCTTCAAACATTGGTGGTTCTTCAAACACATCCATGTCAAAATCTATTGTTTCTAATTCCTCCTCGAAATAAAAATCATCGTTAAAACCTTCATCTATAATGACATATTCATCTTCAAAAGAATACTCATCTTCCCAAGTGTACTCTTCTTCTTCCCAAGTATATTCATCTTCCCAAACATACTCATCATTATTCCAATCAAAATCTTCTGGTAAATCTTCTACTATATCAATAATATCTTGGTCAATATCATCTATAACATCTTGCGTTTCTTCATTAATGGGTGGTATATATTGATAACCTATATTTAGTGAAACATTATCTACATCTGGCCCACGATGAGAGCCATCATAAGTTGTACCTGCTGTTTCATTATATACTTCTGCTCTAATTGTAAAATCTGTTTGTGTATTTGAGCCTTGAGTATAAACATTTGTATAATTTGTAAACGTACCCCCATTCATTGACCTATTAGGATGATGGTCATTTATTTCTCTAACTTGTGTAGATACTGAGCCATCAGAAGAAGTAACAGTTTGTTTAAGGGTAAATGTGTTTTCAATACTGTTCCAAAACCATACATCTGCCGACATAGTTGAGGTAAAGCCTTGATTAATTTCTGATTGTGTTAAATGACCATCACCAACTAAATCTACATCTTGATAAACATTATCTTCTTCGTGTCCTTCAAATGCTAATACACCACCAGTATCATCCATACCTGTTTGATATGGAAATCCATTCCAAGCACCATGAGTGTGAATACCATCGTCACCACTTGTTGACCAACCAGTTGTAGTTGTAGTGTTGCCTGTTCCAAAAGTAGAATTAGTAAGAATATTACCTGTATTTATTGTCTCTGCATTAAGACTAAAACTAATTAATAATAAGGCAAATAAATACCTTAACATTATATATCTAATGCTATAATAATTAATCCACCTGCAATACTAATTGCGTATGCCATTACTACTATTTCAATCATGTACTTGTATAGAAGGTTTTTCTACAATTTTTTTGTTTTCTTCTATCCTTTTAAGTCTTTCTTTTTCTTTCTTTGCTTCTTCTTCTAATCGTTGTTTTTCTGCTTCTTCTTTTTCTAATCTTTTTGCTTCTAATCTAGCTAATTCTTTTGCTTCTTCTCTTAGTATTCTTTCATCTATTTTAGCTATAGCTTCTGATTTTGCTAAAAACTCTTCATAGTCTGGTCGAAGTTCTGGGTATTTATCCCACATTTCTTGTGCGTCTTTTCCTATCTTACCGTTCCACGGACAAGGACTTCCAGCAGATTCCATTGCCGCATGAACTCTAGGATCTTGACAGAGAATTGAAACTGCAGCAACTTTCATACCGTAGTCATATAGTACCTTTGATAGCTTTATGCGTTCACAATTTAAATCTCTGACATGTTTTCCCATTGAAGCACCTACACCTAGTGTACTAATACTTCCACTTACACCCATGCTACATACATCTTGACTCATACTTGAGAAAGATGGAGCATTAGCTGAGTTTACAGGTATGGAACTCCCATTAGAAGTGGTCGTGTTTGTTGTTGTCGATGTCGTGGTGTTTGTCTGCCCATCATTATTATTTGTCGTTGTAGCCGTATAGCCACCTGTAATCTGCGTATTACTGCCTGAAGTATTTGTTTGATCGTTGTCATCATTTGTTGAATCTCCCCATACTGGTAAACTAATTATTACTAAAAAACTTAACATGAATACTAATAACAAATTATTTTTAATCATTATGCATCTTCTAATGCTTTAACTTTAGTCTCAAGAGTTTCTATTTTTGTTTGTGCTTCTTGTAATGCTTTGAGCATTTGATGATATAAATCAGTTGTATATATTTGTTTAAACTTACCATCTTTTTGTTCCTCTTCATAACCATATAAACCATTTTCTGAATTAACAAGATTTGAATCTACAGTTTCAGTTTCTTGTGCGATTAAACCCGTAACGACTCTCTCCTCACCATCTTGTTTGTATTTAAAATTTCTAACTTTAAGACTTTTAATTTTATCCCATGTACTAGGACAATCAACAATATCTTTTTTAAGTCTTTCATCAGATAAGTTTACATTATTAGACTGATAATTTGCTAAACCACCATTAGCTGTATAATATCCAACATTTCCTGCTGTTGAGTTAGCATCAGAGTAAAATAATAAAATTCCATTACCACCTGTGCTTGTATCTCTATAAACTGAAAAACCATCTGGAACTTTAAAAGTAGAACCATTAAAACCAGATGAACTTGTAACTCCCAAAAATAACTGACCAGAACTATCAATACGCATTCTTTCATTAACACCACTTGCATTTTCAACATGAAAACTCATTCTAGTATTTGCTGTTGAGCCTTCTGCCTCTCCTTTTATCTGTGTTCTATTTTCAGTTGGAGAGCCATCAGTTGACCTTCCACAAATTTCTAAAACACCATCATTACCATTTGTTGTTGGTAGAATTTTAAGTTTAGGGGAAGCATCAGTTAAAGTTAAAAGAGCCGCAGAACTTAAACTCATTTTTGCTGTAGCGGCTTCAGAAGAACCTGTCATAAATTCTAACCTAGTGGCATTAGAAGACGAACTAAAATCTCCTTCAGCAACTGCTTGTATAGCCGCAGATACTAATACTGCATCTGTGCCTGTACCTTCGTCTGGTGCTTGAAATTCTATTTTACCCATAACATCATTAGCCGCCATGTCAGTTTCGCCTGTTTGTAATGTTAATATAACAGGTTTATCATCAGCCGTAGCTGAGTGTTTAATTATAAGTCCTTTATCTGCATTATGTGTTAGTCTAATATCTTGGTCATTACCAAAATAAACTATACCACCATCAGCAAGATATAAATCTGACCATTCTAAAGAAGCTGTGCCTAATGAGTCACCATCAGCACTAGAAGGGTCTGAACCACCTACATAAGTTTTTAATCTTGAAGCTGTTGTTTTCCTGTTTGTTCCTCCTGCTCCATCATCAATAATAAATAAATCAGCATCAACAATAGCCGCTCCAATATCAGTACCACCATCAATATCTATTGCCGTTAAAGGAACTGAACCTGCTGTAGCAATTGCACTGTCCTTTATATTAACTCCATCAATAGTGATTCCATTAGCTGAAGTTTTTTCCGATATAGTATCTACTTTTATTTCACTTGCCATTATTTATCTCCTAATTTATCTGTATCCCATACAGATTTAATTTCATCTAAAGTAGTAGCACTATCTACTTGTGCAGGAAAATCTCTTAAGTCTTTTTTCTTTGCTACTATAGCAGAAGTATCTGAACCAGCTTCTTGTGCTTTAGTAAATTCAATATCTAATTCTTCTAACTTTGGTTTTCTAGCAACACGAATTTTATCTTTCCAAATATTTTTTGATTTTGTAATATCTATTTTTATAGGCATTATAAATTCTCCTTCATACCATAATTTTTTAATTCTGATGCTGTTAAATCTGCTGATGTTTTTTCATCACTTCCTGTTTCGTATTCCCAAGCATTTCTAAAAGTTCTATCAGTAGGGGGTACATCATCTGCTACTATTTCATATTTAGTACCAGTTGGTAAATCTTTATTTGCAATATGAATTAATTTTTCTTCGTCAGTTCCAGTTAACTGGTTTAAAAATTTAGGTGCAGGAATTAAAACTCCAACTATTCCACTTGCTTGTTTATAAATTATTCTCATTATCCATCTCCAAATACTATTGCGTTTACTCTATTAAAATCTGTATAAGCTGAACCATTTGATTGCACTGCTTTAAAAGTGCTTGTATTAATATCCATAGCACCAAAAGTAGCGGCATAACCTTGCCACGCATTTACTATTGGAGCATAACTTGTATTACCCATGCTAACAGTAAAATTCATTCCAAGTTGACCTGTTTCATGGTCGGATAAACTACTTACATTATGTGAATCTATTATTGCTACTGTTCCTTGTCCATTTGCAGAACACCACATTTTAGCAGTGTATTGAGATACTCCTCTACCATCACCTGTTAAAGATAGTGAGTCAGTAGCAGAACCAGAATTTGCTGTTTGAAATACTAATTTTGTTTTATTTACAGATGAACTAAAATCAGCTTCTGCTCTAGCGTATATTGACGCTACCGCCGTTACAGCATCTGTTCCAGTACCTTCATCTGGTGCTTTAAATTCAATTTTTCCTAAATAATCATTATCATCAACATCAGTTGAACCTGTATAAATATTTAAAGTAGGATATGTATCACTAGCAGTAGCCGCAGTTTTTAAAGTTAAACCTTCATCCGCAACATGAGTTAATGTAACATCTTGGTCATTACCAAAATATATTATACCACCATCCGCTAAATATAAATCACTCCATTCAGCAGAAGCTGTACCTAAAGAATCTCCGTCAGCAGAACTTGGGTCAGCACTACTTGCTGTTGCAAAAGATAACACACCAGAACCATTAGTTGTTAATACTTGTCCGTTAGAGCCATCCGAAGTTGGTAAACTAAATGCAGTTCCACCAGATGTAATAATTACTTTAGAACCATCTGATGCAATAGATTCATTAGCATCGTGTAATTGTAATGTAGGTGTTCCACCACTATCTGTTAATTTTAATCCTGTATCAGCTACATGAGTAAGTGCAATTTCAGTATCAGTTCCGAATTTAAGAATAGCTGAGTCTGAACCTAAAGATAAATTATCAGCAATAGTAACTGTGTCATGCCCTAGTGTTATAGCATCTACATTAGATGTAATAGTACCGGCTACGATTTGTGCATAATGCGAATTATCTGCATCATACAGTTTTAATCCTCCAGTTGTATTTACTCTTATTTCTGCCATTTATTTATCTCCTTAACTTGGTATTGTCCATATTGAGTTTGTTAATTTACCTTGTTCATTTCTAGCAAGTAATTCATCATACTTTGTTTCTGTTGTATAATCTTGAGGTATATCTCTTAAAGATTGTCGCCAAGTTTTTATATTGTCTGGCATTGTTACATCAGAGTTAGAAAGATAATCTGTTTCTTGAAGTTTTGTATTTCTTATATGTCTAATTTTACCAAGTTTTCTTGCTGGTTTTTCAGATACAGCTTTTGCTTGTCTATCATCAATTTCTTTTTGTTCTTCAACAGTTGCATCCCTAATTACTCCATTTCTCCAAACCTTACTCATACTATTGTTACTCCATAACAAGTTATTTCTCCTCTAGCTATAGAGCCAGAATTATAATAAAAATCTAAACCAGTGACTGCGGCTCTATCACTATCGGCATAATTTCCTCCAAAATGAGAAACATAACCAATACCAGAATCGCCAATATAACTAGCAGTACCACTCATAACAAAAGCCGCTCTATTAGATGCATCAGAAAGATGTGTGCTAACATGCATAATAGCATTATACCCACCTTTCCAACTTTCATTATCTACATCATGTGCTAATTTAATTTCTGTATCTGAAGCACTACTTTCATGTCCTTGTGAGCCACCTCCAGTATCAAGAAATTCTGTCATATAAATATATTCACTTGTTGATTTTTGTGTACCACTAACATTTACTCTAAATCTAAAATCATCTTCATCACTTACTGGAGTCATGTTTCTAATAAGAACAATATAATTAGTATAAGTAGTAGAAAATATATCATCTAAATAAATTCCTGCGGTATCAGAAGATATTATAGTCCTACCAGTTTGTACTAAACCCGCACCACCAATATATGTTTTAAGAGTTTCAACAGTAGTCTGTCGCATCGTTCCTGCATCATTAATTAAAACACCATCACCGTCTGCAATCGCTGTTGTGCCTCTAGCAGTGCCACCATCTATAAGATTTATTTCTGCGGCAGTTGCTGTGACTCCATCTAAAATATTAAGTTCTGCGGCAGTTGATGTAACTGCTGTACCACCTATTGCTAATTTACTTGCAGGAATATTTAATGTTCCATTATCTTCTACTGTTGCTACAGCAGTTCCATCATATTGTTGAAATATTATATCTTTAGCATCAGTTAATGGTTTAATAATTACATCAGAAGAACTTTGACTAATACCTAGAGTAGAGTTTGCAACTTTAAATGAACCATCATCATCAATTTTAGCTACTTCTGTTCCATCATATTGTTTAAAAATAATATCTTTAGCGTCTACTTGAGGTTGTAATACAACATCTGAAGAACTATTAGTTATTTTTAAAATATTAGTTCCGCCATCTGCAAATACTAAATCTGCACCATCAGCGTCTAATATAATATCACCCGGTACATCAAATGTTAAATCACCAGAGTCTACCTTTATTTTTTTATTTGCACCGTCTAATTCTATATTTGCCATTATACTACCACTAAGTTTCCTTCAACTGTTACAGTTGCGTTTATTGTTATCGGCCCTGCTACTACAGAATTTTTTATTATTTGACTTCTATCAATAGTAGAATCATGTTCTGGTAAAGATTCTCCACCGGGAGTATCGCCAATGTAAATTGGGCCACCTAATTCTGTTATCATATTATCTCCTTATTCGCTTATTGTATCAACTACACTAATCCACGCATCAATGCCGTTAGCTGTTCCACATAAACCTTTGACTACATCACCAGATTGAAGCACTAGTTTAGATCCGCCTTGAATCAATTCTACACTACTTCCCGGTGGTATGCTCAATGTTTTAACAAGATAGCGGTCAGTTGAACCACCCTCTGTAATATAAACATCTACTGTTACAGCCGCAGTTAATATGTTAGCTAATCTTAATCCAACAATTGCATCATCTGAGTTAGATGTGTAAATTGTTGTAGCAGAGTTTGTTACTCTTGCTCCATTGGATTCAAAATCTTGTGCCATATTATCTCCTATTTATTGTTAAACTAAAGGGCAATTGCCATTGCTGTGGCAAACCCTTTACTTGCGGCAGTACCTGCCATATAAGTTTTTACAGTGGTTACATTTGTCATTCTCATAGTACCATTGTCATTAATTAAAATACCATCTCCATCTGCTAATGCAGTTGTTCCTCTTGCTGTGCCACCATCAATTAAATTTAATTCTGCGGCAGTCGTTGTAACATTAGTTCCACCAATATCTAAAGTAGTCATGGATACTTCTCCTGCTACAGTTGCTATACCATCTGCTAATGTTATTAAATCAGTGTCATCAGTATGACCAATTGTTGTTCCATTTACAATTACATTATCTACAGTTAAAGTAGTAAGTGTGCCAACAGAAGTAAGATTAGGCATTGCTGTAATTTCATCATCAAAGTAAGCCGCTAAATCAGTAACTGCAACTTGAACCATTGTTCCATTGTCATTTAATACAACTCTATCAGCGTCAGCAACTGTTGTAGAAGTAGCACTTGTATTACCATCTACAATATTTAATTCAGCCGCAGTTGAAGCTATAGCAGTACCATTAAAATTTATTGCATCTGCATAAAGTGTACCATCAAAATATCCATCTTTAAATTCTAAGGAAGATGTTCCTAAATCAATATCATTATCAGTAGAAGGAACAATTGAACCATTGTTAAATGTAAATTGAGCATCTCCACCTGCTGTTACTGTAATAACATCAGAACCAGAAAAAGTTATTGAAGTATTTGTATCTCCATCACCTGCAATTGAATCTAATTGTAAAGAACCAACATTGGTAAAGTTTGAATCACTTAGGTCTAAAGTTCCAGTAACATCTAAGTTACCATCTACTGTTAAATTTCCTGCGGCTGTTACGTTTGCTCCACTAAAAGTTAATGCTGTAGTAGTACCAGATTTAATTATTAAATTTCCACTTGTATTTGTTGCACTACCAAAAGTAGTGCCACCATCTTTAAAAAATATGTCTCCACCATCAGCATCAAGAATAATGTCTGTTGTTGCATCTACAGTAAAATTACCAGAAGATGATAAATGTGGAGTTCCAAACATACTGTAAACTTCATCACTGCCATCTATGTAGATAACATCTTTCATTCCAGTTGGAATAGTAACAGTAGCCGCTCCAGTGCCAGAAGTACAAATTACTGAACTATCTGATCCATTAACAATAAAATAATTTATTTGTTTATCTGGAAAAGTAACTGTTCTAGTTGTGCCGGGAGATCCAGTAAATTTAATTACTGCGTGTCTTCCATTATTATCTGCTGTTCCATCAGCAAAAGCTAAAGTTACGTTACCAGAAGCAACACTAACCTCTACATATCCACCAATAGCGTCATCCAACAAATCAATAAGATTTTCATTAAGTGCGTCACCCCATGAACCCTCATTTTCTCCATCAGTTTGCTTTATAAAGCCTAGTTGTGTATAATTTGACATATTATTTCCTTAATTTGCGTGTCCTGTTGTCCAAGTTTCTGTTCCATCAGATGTTGTATCTAAAACAGTCCAAAATTTTACTGTTCCTGTTGCTAAAGTTCCACCTTGTCCAGTTGGTGAAACAAGAGAAGTTCCTGTAATAGCAGCAAATGATGCAAGAGAACCTATAGCCCCTAATTCTGGGGTAGTTCCTTCTGTTACGTCAGCATTAGCTGTAGGTGTTTCAGTTCCTAAAACTAAATCTGCTGCAATACCTGCTTCAGATATTAATGCTCCATCATTCCAGCCATTATCACCATAAGCAGCAGCATTGTATCCACCTGTACCAGATGCCATGTTTAACTAATCCTAATTATAGCTGTATTGTGAGCCGCTGAAGGTAATTGAATTGTAAAAGTGCCTGCTGTTGATGTAAAATCAGAACCAAAATCTAAAACTGCAATAGATGCATTTGATTTAGAATTATTATAAATTAAAGCACCACGAGCAGTAATTGTAGCTGTGGTAAATGCAGGATCTGCTGCATCAAAATATGCTACGTTATTTGATGAATCAAAAGCAACAGCTTGACTTGAAAGAGTTGCTCCTCCTGCTGTATACCCTGTTCCACTTACTTCATTTGAAGTAGTATATGCTGTTGTAGTTGCACCTAAAGTTGCACTTGATGTGTATAATGCTATTTTTAAAGTATTTCCACCATTTCCTAAGTTATGTCCACCATCTAAACAATCTTGCAAGAAAGTGTCTGTTAATGTTTGCGTTATTGCCATTTAATTTCTCCTATGTAGTCGCTTGTTGTATATTATTTTCTCCCAGTACGTTCATGGGAGCATTGTAATCATCTCTTCTTCTTCGTCTTGCTTGATTATTTATTGAATCAACAGAAGCTTTGTATCTTGATGAATAAATTTGTAAATCTTCTCTATTCTTACTAAATGTACAAGCCTCCATTAATGCTCCAAACAAGATTAATTCTTGTGCATTTGTTGTTAACCAATTTGTTGTATTGGTACTTGATAATGGGTCTAATCTTTGAACATAACTCATTTCTATTCGTAATGCAGCACTTGGTGTTGGTGCTACTAAAATTTCTGTGTCATTGTAATTAGCAAAATATTTTGGTGTTCCTGTTGTTGCTGCTGTCGGCCAATAATCATATATATATTCGTCTGTTCTTTTTTCTAAAAAATGTCTTTTACTGTCAGAATCAAGATATAAAAGATGTCTTATAACTAAAGCATCAGTTGGTTTTGTTACAAATCTGTCATTAACATTAAAAGATGAAAAAGCACTTTTTGTAAAAGCCTGTGGATCTATATCTCTTACAATTCTTTGTTCAGCTAATCCAATAAAATTATCTGTTTCATTAGAAAATTCTGTTCCATCATTTTCCATCCAATCTTTAAGGTCTTGCGTTAAAGTCGCATATGTCATTGTTGCCATGTTATCTCCTAACCTACATCATCCAATAATGCTGCTACTATACATGTTACAGTAGAAGATGATGAAATTGCATGTATATCAGCAACAGTTGTGTTTGGTAAATTTGCAAACCAAGAATGACCTGCGGCTATTTTAATTCCATCTGTTACAGAAGTAGAAGCAGTTCCTGCATCTAAAACAATATAAACATCATTAGAAGAATCAGTATTTTTAATAAATAAAAAATTAACTTTATCTCCTGTAGCAACAGCAGTTGGTGCTGTATCATCATCTACAGCAGTATAATCTGTAAAATATCCTGCAATTAAATCTGTGCTTGCATTAGAAACACTTGTTAATTTATAATACCATTTATCATTTGCGTCAGCAGGACTTATACTCACGCTACCAGAAATAGTTTTGGCTATTTCATCTGGTAATACAGTTGCTGTAAGTGTTATTGAAGCATCATCAGCCATTATTTTTTCCTTTTTCCTTCTTTAATAAGACGTTGTTCTCTTTCTTCGTATTTCTTTACTTCTTCAGAAGATAATTTTCTTATAAAACCTTTTTTAGGGTTTTTTATTACTACTGTTGATTTTATAGGTGTAACTGTAGCGTCAGCCATTATAAATCTCCTCTAAATATTTTTGATTCTATTCCTGTAACTTTAACAGTTACGTCTTTACTTTTTTTTGTCGAAGTGTTTCCAGAGTTGTCCTTGAAACTTGTATTGTCCGTAGTGGATGAGTTCTGATGAGAGGTCTGCCCAGATTGTTCCACCAATTTTTTGCCATCTTCTTGAGAAAGCGTAATCTTCTGATAAATACCTTCCATCGTCATCCTTCATTGTATCAAAAAACAAATAAGTGTTCTTTGAATTATATTCTTTTCCATTTAATATTTGATCTGTATTGTAATGTAACTCTGGATACTCTTTTACCATTTTTAAAAGAGCCTCTTTCTTAATTAAAAGAAATCCAGTAGCCGCATCTAATACATTTGCAAAACCTTGTTTAACTTCTATGTTATCTTTATCTTTAAAATTTAACACATAAGGTAAACTAAGTGTTTTATAGTCTAAATCATCTTTTACTAACTGTGGTATAGCACTCCAATTAATTAATTTCATTGGATATGGTGCACAAACTACCTCATGATCAAAATCTAACATTCTTTTGACAATTTGAGGTTTAAATCCTATGTCAGCATCAACAAACAACAAGTGTGTAGCATCTTCATCATCTAAAAAGTTTGCTACTAACGTATTTCTTGCTCTAGTAACTAAAGATTCCATTCCAAGTGTTTGTATACGAAAAGGAATCTGTTCTTGATTACAAAAAGTTTGTAATTCTAACATAGAATGGAAGTAATCTTCACACAACCATCCACCATAAGCTGGTGTTGCTACAAATAATTTTACTTTATGAGACACTAATTGATACACTACCTAAACTTGCACTAGATGTCAATGCTGTAGCTAATGTATTGCCTGTCGCTAAAGTAAAACTACCTCTTATTCTTTTATCTTCAGCAGTAATACCTAATCTTTTTTGTAATGTATTAATAGATCCATTATATAATTGGTCAGAACCATACAATTTTACTTGTGGACTAGCATCTTTTAATGCCTCTGCATCAACTGCATGTCTTTTTGGTTCTAATTGAGGATGTTTAGGTTCAAATTCTGATTTGTGTACTAAAGAACCATTCCATTCCTTAACCATTTCTGTGTATGGATATGCAAAACCACTTCTATCTGATATAGCTTTAGCATATTTACCTTTTGCAAATGCCATTTTTAATCCTCAGACTCATAACAATTACATTTAGGACATCCTTGATCTGATGTGCATTCACAATCATCACAAAAACAAGTACATTTAGGACATTTTTCACTGTCTGTTTTTTTTATGTTATCCATTAAGCCCTCGCTAGTTTAGGATAAATTTTTAAATCAACTTTTTCTCTGCCATCATCTATGGCTCTTTTAAATTCTTCTTCGTATTGTAATTTTAATTCTTGTCTTCTATTAATATCTACTTGTGGTCTTTTTTGTGCCATATAATAAGTAAGTCCACTAACTGCACATGGTAAAAAACTATCTGGTATGTCTATAGTTTCTGTAGAAGCAGTAATATCTTCTATTCTATTTCTTCTACTATAACGAAAAACGTCTGTAGAATTATCTGGTGTTGGATATAAGTATATTACAGGTGCTGCTCTTTGCATATCTAAGAAAAACTGTGATGGTCTTCCTTTAGTTGCTTTAACAGGAATGTTTAAATAATCTTCTCTGTTAATTCTATCCATTTGAAAATCAGTTCGTTGACTGTTTTCTGTTCTTGATATGACAGCTTCTAGTATGTCTAAAGTATAAGAATCTAATGTATAATTTGATGTGCCTTCAGTAACAGTTTGTGTAGCTTCATCTATTGTCCATAGTTGAATGCCTCTGTTAGCCCATTCACGCATCATTATATTAAGAGTTCTTCTTGCACTACTTGCTTCTTTTCCTGTAGTAGGCTCACTGCCTATACGAGATAAAGCCTCATCGATAATTTCATCAACATATAAAGTAGAAGTTTTAGTTCCAGAAGTTGCCATATCTTATTCCTAGTATGTTTTCTTTAATTTCATTACAATTGTGTAATGATCTAAATTAGTGTGACCACTTGTTGTCAAATCAATATCACCATCGTATCCAGATGCTTCAGTATTTTTAATTCCACCAAACTCTGAAAAGTTTAAGTGTCCTTGAACATTACCTGCTGCTGCACTGCCACCTAGAACTAATGCTTTAACATTACTTGTTGCATTCCATTCTATATCAACACGCATTCCACCAATGTCATACCAAATTTTTTCTATGTCAACTTTTGAACAAGCTGTTCCATCTCTTCCTGCTGATAAAGCTGATACATCAACTTTTTTAACAGATGATTCACCACTACCATCAGAAATATTAGTAAATTTCATTATGGCGTGTTTCGATCCAACAGCGTCATATATTGTTTGACTTGTAACTGCGTCTGCCATTTTGTTTCTCCTATGTAAAAAAAAGGCTAGGGCTGTTACACCCTAGCCGTTATATTATTCGTATACGTTTCTACTACAGCAAACATAATGTACGTTTACTGCTTCAGCCGCCGCTGCTCCTGCTTCAATACCAACGTATGGAATTAAATCAATATCGTCAGTTAAAGCCGCAGATTTAGTAGTACCAGTTGTTACTGCTGTACCACCAGTTGAGCCAGAAGTAGATGTTACATTATACTGTTGACCATTTACAAAAATTGATGCTTTTCTATTTGAATCAATTGTAATTTTTAAATGATAAGGCGTGTTTGCCGCAACAGTAATAGGTAATTGACTTATGTAGTCAGTACCACCAATACTGTGAACAAAATGCCATTTAGTAAAATCAGTAAATGCTTCTGAGTTAGTAGCATCAGTTTGAAATTTAAAAAATACTTGGTTAGCATCAGTTGCAACTAATTGATCATTAGTTAGTTTTAATCCTGCCCAAACTTTTTGGTTATCAATTGCTGGTAGCATAATTGATGTTTCAAAATGAGTTTCATTTTCTGT
>Ga0209992_10001965_pt1 | contig 19993 bp, 24 predicted proteins | sample 2SBtaG_2_FD_182564 | JGI IMG/M metagenome (GOLD analysis project Ga0209992, IMG submission 182564) | Deep subsurface microbial communities from Kolumbo volcano to uncover new lineages of life (NeLLi) - 2SBTROV12_ACTIVE470 metaG (SPAdes)... | ecosystem: Environmental > Aquatic > Marine >... | reverse complement strand
GCCCGCGCACTGAAGAACCGCTGGAGTGGTGAGACAGGAGTGATTGGTGACCTGGTGTACGACGGAGACACCGGACGGTTGAAAGCTGAGGAGCTGGCCGACTTTGACAACTCAGGAGCCCCAACAGGGGAGGACTACTAGATGAAGTTCCCGAAACCGGAGCAAGGCGTTGATAGGTACGAGGTGTGGTCTCATTCCAGTGGATGCCCCTCCAGACCAACATGCTACGCATGTCTGCAGTGGGACTTGAGCGAGTGTTCCAGGCTTATCAAGGATGCGCGACGAGCTGTTGGCGACGAAACGGAAGATGATAATTGGGCCTACATCTACGACCGCCGCACCGGGACGGTCATAGAGACCAACGAAGAGGCCCTGAAGAAGGCCCTGAAGAAGGCGGACTCCTGTGGCTGATCGTGTCACAAAGGTTTGTGTTGGAGCCGAGAGGGCTGGGGCGAAGTGTGATGTCTTTATTGAGCTCACAGCTGACGAAACATCTAAGCATTGGCAGGAGCGCGACAATCTGGTCAAGGCGTCTCATGTTGTCTGTGAGATTCTGATGCGCGTGCTGGGCCCCCTCACATTCAGCATCACAAAGGATGGTGAGACCATTGGCTGACATCAGCTACTGCTCCAACACGGAGTGCCCTCTGGCAGACAGCTGCTTCCGTGCGGATCTATCCACCGCGCCTGAGTACCACATTTCGATGGCCCACTTCGAGCCTGACAAAGAGACGGGCAAGTGTGACTACTACAGCAACAAGGAGCTTTCCGCCCGTGTCTGAACGCCCCCTCTGTGCTGGCTGTGATGCGCCCTTCAACTCCATCTGTAGGCCTGCACGAATTCTGCTCTGGCGTGACACAGGAGAGGTCGTGCGTATCTGCCAAGGCTGCGTTGCACAGGTCCTCCTGTTCGACGGAACCATGCCCACATCCAACCCGGTGCGTGTTGCATCGGAAGAAGAACTAGACGAACCCGAGGAAGAGGAACATGAGTAACACACCCATCATCATCGGCCTGGTAGGCCACGCAAGGACAGGTAAGGACACGGTCGCGGAGCGGCTGGTGAATCAGCACGGATTTACCCGGTTCGCTCTGGCGGATGCTGTGCGCCACATGGCGGGGCGCATCTGCGGGCCAGCCCTGAATGGTGGAGGGCCCCCCTACACTCCAGAGTGGTTGGGCTATTGGGAAAAGGCGAAGGATGACTTCCCAGAGCTGACACGGAGGGCCCTCCAAGACACCGGCATGGCCGCCCGCAAGATCATGGGCGAGGACATCTGGATCAAGGTGCTCGAGCGCCGGATGGCTGAACAACCAGAGCTCAAGCGCGTAGTCATCACCGACATCCGCTTCGTGAATGAGGCCGAGTGGCTCTCCACCAAGCCCGGTGGTCAGGTCTGGGAGGTACGCCGTCCTGGTGTTGTAGCCATCAATGGCCACGCCGCTGAGGCCTCTGTCGATGCCGCTGCCGCCCTATCACACTGCGTGATTGTGAATGACGGAACTACTCAGGATCTGGCGGATGCCGTGGACAAGATGGCCAGCCTGCAGCAGGTGTCCGCATGAACTGGGGCTGCTTCGACCTGGAGACCGATGGCTTCCTGCACAAGGTCAGCCAGACTTTCTGCATGGTGATTCGTGACGAGCACCAGGTGATGTCCTTTACGGACGACGAGCGGTTTGATGTTGCTGGGACCATCGAGGAGGGCATGGAGCACCTCAAGACCTACGACACCTTGGTGGGCCACAACATCCAGGGCTACGACATCCCGGTGATGAAGAAGCTGTATGGGTGGGAGACGCCCAAGCACATCGCGGTTAGGGACACACTGATCCTCTCGCGGCTCATCTGGTCTGACCTCAAAGAGCGTGACCACAAGCGCCGCGCCAAGGACCCGTCCTTCCCTAAGGAACTGATTGGGAAGCACAAGCTGGAGGCCTGGGGTCACCGGCTGAGGCAGCACAAGGGTGGCTGTGATGTGTCCAACCTCACGGAGCTCACACAGGAGGTGCTCGACTACTGCGTGCAGGACACCAACGTGAACGTGGACCTGTGGAAGCTGCAGTGCAAGCGCATGCCTGAGTTGTTGGGGGTGCCGGCGTGAGCTACCGAGACCGACTTGACCGGATGGTTGCGGCGATTGCGCTTGCTGACTGGTCGCCCGGCCCCGGATATGGTGGACAGGCTGCTGGAATCATGGTGGAGGAGGCTGAGTACCTCCTCGATGCCATCGACGCCCACTGTGCGGAGCGGGAGGCGGAGGAGCCCGACGAAGAGGAGTTAGACGCCGTGCGGGAGTGGCTGGATTCAGGTTACTACGATTGCTCAAGTGGTAAGCCCGTTTGGGTAGACGGTCCCGGAGAGCCCGAGCCCCCCGCCCCGTCAGCGCAAGAGACAAAGCCCGGTGTGATCCTGCCGCCGACCCTCGACGAGATGGCTGAGAGGGCCAAGCAGGCGCGGGAGGATGCGATATTCCTACGGAAGTGCGCCAACGTGTATCACCCGCACAAAGCGGAGCTAGACGCCGTTGCCACCCGCATCGAGCGGGGCTTGCATGGCTACGCGGGGGGTGGGGAATGAGCGCTGTACTTGTAATGGCCCTTATCGTGGCAGGATTGCTCCTGTTGATTTGCTGGGTCTTCATGTTCACCCTTCCGATAGATGCCCTCCACGCCTTCCACAGCGTAGTTGAGCGGAGCAGTCGGGATGAGGAGAAAGGCCAATGACTGCCCCCAACCCGAATCCACGCACGCCGGAAGAGTGGGTGACGCTGTTCTACGACAAGCTGGTTGACCCGAACCGACAGATCCTGAGGGTAGATGAATTGGTCCGCCAAGCCATGCAGCAAGCCCGACGCGAGGGGATGCGGGAGGCTTTTGATGAGGCGGCTGCGGCAGCCAAACTCGACTCAGTGGTGATGTGGGAACCAGACGGGGACCGCATTGCCGACGCAATCCGCGCCCGCCGCGACGAGTTGCTGGGGGAGACTGAGTGATCTCCTGCATCGAGACTGAGCACCGCTTCGCTGCCATCCTGGACGGAGCCATGCGCCGTGGCTGGTGCTTCGACATGGCGGCAGCGGAGAAGCTGGTCACCTTGCTCATGGAGCGTAGGGCAGAGCTGGACAGCCAGGTGTCCGACTACTTTCCTCCGCGCCAGGTCGTCTACTACACGCCCAAGAAGAAGCTGCGCCGGGAGAAGACCGAGGTGTTCAACCCGAACAGCCGCCCGCAGATTGAGGCGCGACTGAAGGAGGTCCACGGGTGGGAGCCCTTCGAGTTCACACCCACAGGCCGAGCCAAGATCGACGAGGACATTCTAGGCGAGCTCGACTACCCAGAGGCCAAGTTCTTGACGGAGCGTCTCATGGTCCAGCGCAGGCTGGGTCAGCTGGCAGAGGGTAACCAGAACTGGATGGATGCCGTGCAGGAAGACGGGAGGATCTACTACCAGATCCTGCACATCGGAACGGTGACCCACAGGTGTGCCCACTTCCACCCCAACCTCGGCCAGGTGCCCACCTTCGGTAAGCCCTGGGGTCCTGAGTGCCGTGCCTTGTTCATGCCCCGCCCTGGATGGAAAGCGGTTGGAGCAGACGCCAGCGGGTTGGAGCTCCGGTGCCTGGCCAACCGGATGAATGACCCGGCCTATACCGAGGTTCTCTTGGACGGGGACATCCACACACGGAACAAGCAAGCGTGGGAAGTAGACAGCCGGTCGTTGGGAAAGACCCTGACCTACGCATGTCTCTATGGAAGCGGTGACGCCAACCTGGGCCGTCTCCTGGGTGGTGGTGCAAAAGAGGGTAAGGCCGCCCGCGCCCGGTTCATGGGCAACCTGCCTGCACTGGCCCGGTGCGTCAAGAACGTGAAGGCTGCGGCCACTCGTGGGTTCCTCAAGGGGATAGACGGCAGACACATCCCCGTCCGCAACCAATACAGCGCACTGAACACCCTGCTGCAATCCGATGGTGCCGTGGCGATGAAGCGATCCACCATCCGTGCAGAGGAGCTCGCAGATTCCGCCGGCCTGACTGCTGATGACTTTGGGATGGTCGGTCACATCCACGATGAAATGCAGTACGAGGCCTCACCTGAAGCTGCCCCTGTGCTTGCCGAGCTACTCCCCAAGTCCTTCGCCATGGCTGGTGAGGACCTCAACTTCAACCTACCCCTAGATGGAGAAGCCAAGATTGGAAAGAACTGGTCAGAGACTCACTAAGCCTGAGCTGGGCTACCTGGCTGGGTTCCTGGATGGCGAGGGTTCCTTCGGCTTCTACGGAAGCACGGCCAGCGTCAAGGTGTCCAACTGCTATCCCCGGGTTCTGGAGTGGATGCAGTCGATCTACGGCGGCTCCATCTACTCCGACCATGGTGCGCGATCTAGCAAGCACCGCCTTGTCTTCCGCTGGACTGTCAGTGGTGAAGCTGCCCGACGCCTGTGCAGCGATGTCATTCCCTACCTGCAGGAGAAGGTCCGCCAGGCCGAGACCCTAATGAAGATCCACAAGTACCCACCCCGCAGTGCCATGCGCGTGCGGCTCATCAAAGAACTGAAAGACCTGAAACACATCGAGTACGCCCTATGATAGACCGAGTCCTACTTATCGACGCCGACATGCTTGTCTTCTCCGTGGCCATTGTGGAGCAGCAAGAGATTGAGTGGCAGCCGGACCAGTGGTCCTACAGCTGTGACCTGAACGTATGCAAGCAGCGGGTGGATGCCAAGATCGCCAACTGGAAGGAGCGACTGAAGGCTGACAAGGTTGTCCTGTGCTTCAGTGACCCCGATCACAACTTCAGGAAGGAAGTACTACCCAGCTACAAGTCCAACCGCAAGGGCACCAAGAAGCCTATGGGATACCTGGGCCTGGTGGGCTACTGCATGGAGACCTACCCCTCCAAGCGTTGGTCCGGTCTGGAGGGTGACGATGTCCTGGGCATCCTTCACACAACCAAGAAGAAAGGCCGCCAGTCCATCGTGCTCAGTGGGGACAAGGACTTGAGGACCGTGCCAGGCCTGCATGTGGGCATGGCTGACCCTGACCTGGCCATCGAGAAGGTGACCATCACCCAGGCCAACCTGATGTGGATGAGCCAGGTCCTGACTGGGGACGCCGTGGATGGCTACAAGGGCTGTCCAAGTGTGGGCCCTGTGGGTGCAGCTAAGGCCCTGGCTGGGTGCCGCTCCCTGGCTGCCATGTGGGCCAAGGTCGTGGAGACCTACGATGCCAAGGGGTTGACCGAGAAGGACGCCCTGGTTCAGGCCCGCGTTGCCCGCATCCTGCGGAAGGGTGACATCTTCATGGCCAGCAAGCGGGTGAAGCTGTGGAAACCCGCCAGGCGGCGCAGTGCGGTGAAGGCTTGAGCTACTCCCCCCACATTCCTGATGACTGGGACGAGACCTGTTGGTGCATCGTCATCATCGCCGCCTTCCTCCTCTACCTGAGATTCGTTCTCAATTAGATACCCTTATGGAACAACCAGAAACAAGCCCTCCGGTCCACAGGTCCCTCCTGGACAAGCTGGAAGAGGTCTACCCAGACCGTACCCCCAAGGAAGAGCACTCAGACCGCCGCATTTGGATGAATGTGGGCGCGGTCAAGGTCGTGCAGAAGATCCGCCAATGGTACGAGGACTCCCTCGATTCTGACCCCTAGAGCCACCCATGTGCAAATCCCCGAAGCTGCCCGCAGTACCTCCCCCGGCCCCGCCCCCGCCCGAGAAGGTAGCCAAGGCAGCTTCGGTCAATTCTGAGGTTCAAGCCAAGCGCAAGCAGGCGGCCCGCCTCGGCACATCCCAACTCCAGATCCCCCTCACAGTGAACGTCCCTAAGTAAATTGCAAGAGTCACAAGCCCGGGCTGTCTACACGGACCTGGAAACCCGCCGAATGGGCTTCCTTCTTCGAGGCCGCCAAGGCTCGACTCTCACAATCCCCACCTTGCTGCCCCCTGAGGGTCACCAATCGAACAGCGACTTCTCCACCCCTTACCAGGGGCTAGGGGCCAGGGGACTGCGGAACATCTCAAGTAGGTTGCTCCTGTCCCTGTTCCCGCCGAACGCTCCCTTCTTCCGGTTCGTGGTGGACGACTACGCGCTGGAGCAGGTGGCTGGATCAGCGGACGCCAAGACAGAGATCGACGAGAACCTGGTGAAGATGGAGCAGGCCGTCATGGCCGAGCTGGAGACCAAGCACGTTCGCATCCCTGCGTTCGAGGCCCTGAAGCACCTGGTCTGTACCGGCAACGCCCTGATGTTCCTCTCTGAGGAGGGCACGGTCCCCAAGGTCTTCCCCCTGTCCCACTACGTTGTGGAGCGGGATGGGGAGGGCAGCGTGCTGCAGATCATCACCAAGGAAGAGGTGTCCCCCTCTATGCTCCCGCCGGCCCAGCGTGCAGCCCTGAATGTGGCGATTCAGCGGGACAACACCGACCCGTCCAATACCAACAGCGTTGAGGTCTTCACCCACATTCGCCGGGAGGTTGGCGGGGACTTCTACACCAGCTACCAGGAGATTGTGGGCCAGGTGGTCAAGGGCTCTCGTGGCCGGTACCCGGCAGACTCCCTGCCCTGGATGCCCCTCCGCTTCCACCGTGTCTCTGGTGAGAGCTACGGGCGCGGCCTGGTCGAAGAGTACCTGGGAGACCTCAGGTCCCTGGAGGCCCTCACACAGGCAGCCGTGGAGGCAGCTGCAGCATCGTCCAAGGTGCTCTTCCTGGTTGACCCGGGCAGCCCCACCAAGCTGTCTGACCTGTCAACGGCACCCAATGGTGCCTTCCGCACAGGCCGTTCTGAGGATGTCACCACCGTACAGACGGACAAGCTGGCCGATCTGCGGATCACCAACGCAGTCATGGAGCGCATCGAGGAACGCCTGAGCTTCGCCTTCCTGCTGAACAGTGCAATCCAGCGGAGTGGCGAGAGGGTCACCGCTGAGGAGATCCGCTTCATGGCACAGGAGCTGGAGAACGCCCTGGGTGGCGCGTACTCCGTGCTGGCCCTGGAGATGCAGCTGCCGCTCATCAAGGTCCTTACGGCCCGCATGAGGAAGGCTGGCCGCCTGCCGGAGGTGGACAAGGACATCGTGCGTCCGTCGATCATCACAGGACTGGAGGCTCTGGGCAGAGGCAACGACTTCACCAGGCTCACCAGCTTCTTGCAAGCAGCTGCGAGCTCTGTTGGACCTGAGGCTGTCACCCAGTTTGTGGATGGCCGTGAGGTCCTGTCCCAGCTTGCCAACTCCTCAGGTCTGGACGCATCCACCCTAATGAAGAGCCAAGAACAGATCGCCCAGGAGCAAGCCGCTGCCCAGCAGCAGGCACTCGTGGGTCAATTCGGGAACCAGGCGGTAGACAAGATGGTTGCCAACGCCGAAGCAGCAAACCAACAGTGAGAGACAAATGACACAGGAAGGCATCGTGGAGACACCCATTGAACAAACACCAGCCCCCGCTGCCAGCGGAGAGAGACCGGCCTGGCTGCCTGACAAGTTCGAGACGCCCGAGAAAATGGCCGAGGCTTACTCGGCTCTTGAGACCAAGATGGGTCAAGGAGGCGATCCTCCTGCTGGCGATGATGCTGGAGCTCCTGCGGCAGAAGAGACGCCGGCACCGGCAGAAGGCCTAGAGATTCCCGCCCCCGAGCAGGGGTCCCAGGAGTTCGACTTCGCCCCCTTCTTCCAGGCCTACAACGACAACGGCTCCCTGAGCCCCGAGCAGTACGGCGAGCTCAAGGACGCGGGCTATCCCCAAGAACTGGTGGACAGCTACATCACCGGTCTCCAGGCCACCCAGAGTCAGCAGGCGAATGCTGTCTTCGAGAAGTTCGGAGGGGCCGAGGAGTACGCCAAGGTTGTCCAGTGGGCATCCAAGAACATGGACAAGTCCTGGCTGGAGAAGTTCAACGCGGATGTGTCCACGGGTGACCCCAACACAACCACGTTCGCCACCGAGGCCCTGCGCTCTGCCTACCTGGCGGCCAACGGTCAGACCCCTGAAGTTCAAGTCAGCGGCTCCTCTTCGGGACCGGGCGTGACGCCCTTCCGCAGTATGGAAGAGCTGATGACGGCCCAGAGGGATGAGCGGTACAAGTCCGGCGACCCGGCCTACCACAAGGAAGTGGAAGCCCGAATCCTCGCATCCCCTGACATCTTCTCCTGAGGAAACACAGCAGCATGAAAGCACGAAGCAAACCCGGTCCCATCGTGGACGCAGTCAAGTTTGACCCCCGCACTCCCCCTCCGATGTGCATGCCCAACCGCAAGAACATCGGCACCTGGTTGGTTATGTTGTCGGTCAAGGACGGTGAAGCCTGCGCCAGGGTGAACCCTGGGCAATACATCATCACCCCACTGGACGGCGGCATGCGTTCTGTCCTGGATGCCCGCCAGTTCCATGAGGGCTACGACATCCTGGAGGAGGACGGAGAGACCCCGGCCCCGAAGGCAGACCATCCTAGAGGAAAGGCCGCAGCTGTGGTCCGCCCCGGAGTCAGTGAGTCACCTGAGGAGCTGACTGAGAAGCCAAAGAAGAAGGCCAAGAAGAAGCCCACCGAGGAGGCAAGCTGATGAAGGTGCGCCTACTTCAATGGGTCCTCCTGGCCATCATCTCACTGGGTGCCATCGCAGGGTGCGCCACCAGCCCCCAAGCCCAAGCCCAGCTGGACGAGAATCAGCAGCGCCGTGAGGAGCTCATCGAGCAGCGCGTGGCCATGGATTCCCAGCTGGATCAGATGCGCTCCATGAATGCTGAGCTCCAAGAGAAGATCGAGGACGGCCAGGCAGTTGATGAGCAATTCCTGGACGACACTGGAGACGCCGTTGAGATGCTGACCGAGGGCCTGTTGGCTGTTCAGTCTGCACTGCAGGAGCTCTCCACGGCAGACGAGACCATCAAGACCGAGGACAAGAAAGACCAGGGCATGTTCTGGGCGCAGCTCGCAGGGGTTGCTCTAGGTGCCGGTGGTCTGAGCTCTAGGTTTGGTCCGAGTAGATCGAAGGCGGCCATCGAGGCACTGCAAGCAAAGGTGGAATATGCCGAGCGTATGCTCACCACCATGCAGGCTGGAATGTCCCAGACTCAGCAGGCACCCCCCGCCTCTCCTCCTGCTTGAGTTCGCCTCCACCGTGTAGCTCATGGTGGACGCACGCCACTTCCTGGTTCCGGCGTAAAACGAACCAGGACTTCTGGCCGTGTAGTTCAAGCGGGCGGGTCTCTGCAGAGATGTCGTCCCGGCAGAACACCCGTTTGAAATACGGGAGATGGGGCGTTCGATCCCCCCCACGGCCTCCATGCAACCAGACGCGCTGCGTCTGAGTCGCCACAGACCCTCTCTCTTCCCAGAGGACTGCGGCCCGGGTACGCCCGGACAACCCAGAGCCAACCGGCTTGACGAGCGGTGAGTGACACCAACTCCCCCTCACCCCAGTTTGAAGGAGGTGGCCAACCATGGCTGCCATTACCACGTTCCCGAGTCGCCTCGGTGACATCAACGTCGGCGCTGCAAGTGCAACTGACGAGGCTAACTTCGCCCTGTTCCTCAAGAAGTTCTCAGGCGAAGTCCTGACCAGCTTCCATGAGAACCAGGTCTTCCGTGGGCTCCACAGAGTCCGCACCATTCCGAATGGCAAGTCCGCCCAGTTCCCTGTGATCGGGACGGCCTCTGCCAACTTCCATGTCCCCGGTGAGTCCATCATCCAGAGTGATGACGGTGCCGGTGGTCCGAAGTACCTGTCCGAAGTCAAGCATGCAGAGCGCATCATCTTGGTTGACCATGCTCGTCAGTCGTCCGTCCTCGTGTCGGACATCGACGAGATGATGAACCACTACGAGACCCGTGCGACCTACGCGATGGAGCTTGGGGAAGCGTTGGCCAACAAGGCCGACACGACCTGGGCAATCGTCGCTACTCGTGCGGCTCGTGCTGCTGCCACCCTGACGGGAGGTAACGGTGGTGCTGTGTTGACGCATGACCTTGTTACCGCCACGGGCCAGACCCGAGCGGACAACTACATGACTGCCTTCTACGAGGCGGCCAAGACGTTGGACAACAAGAAGATCCCCAAGCGGGATCGCGTCATCGTTATCGACCCGGACACCTTCTACCTGCTCCTGCAGTACCGGAAGGATGACCTGATCGACACCGATCTGTCTCCCGGCAACGGCCATGTGGCCAACGCCACGCTGAAGAAGGCGGTTGGTATGGACATCGTGGTCTCCACGAACCTGCCCACCACCAACATCGTCACCAACGAAGTGGGTGCCCGAAACACCTACACGGGTGACTTCACCAAGACGAAAGCCTTGGTGCTTCAGAAGCAGGCGTTCGGTACCGTCCAGCTCCGTGGACTCACTGTTGAGTCTGGCTGGGAGCGCGAGTACCAGGCGCACCTCACCATCGCCAAGGGCGTGTGGGGTTCCGACATCTTGCGCCCCGAGTGCGCCATCGAGATCGAGGACGACGGCGTCTAGCAGTTGAGTGACCACTCGCACTTCGTGTGCGTGTGGTTGCTACTTTGCTGTGGACCTCCTGAGCACCTTCCCGCTCAGGGGGTCTGCACTTCATTCACCCAACCCCCACCCCACCGAATCCTATGGTACTAGCCCGCTCCACTGAGCTCGACGCGCTCAACACGATGCTGTCTACCATAGGTGTTCTCCCTGAGACCGGCACCACGGATCTCACAGGGGAGCCGTCGATGGCCTTGAATGTGCTGCGGGAAGTCTCCCGGGCTGTTCAAGCTGAGGGTTGGCACTTCAACACAGAGAAGGAGGTGACCATATCTCCCAGCGAGGTCGAGGGGTACATCGAGCTGGGTACCAATGTGGTTCGTGCTGACCAGACGGATGGCAAGTATTCGACCATCGATGTCTGCCAGCGGGGCGAGAAGCTCTATGACCGCAAGGCCAACTCCTTCGTGTTCACTGGTGATGTCGAGGTGACCCTAGTGGTTCTCCTTGACTGGGAGGACCTACCGGAGCCCGCCCGCGCCTACATCTTCCAGCGGGCTTCTCGAATCTTCAAGGACCGCCAGCGGGCAGACAATAAGACCCGCGAGTCCGCGCCCACCGCTGAAGAGATGCGTGCCCTGGCCACGCTCAAGCACATGGAAGGGGACACTGCGGACCACTCCATCTTCGACTCCCTGCTTCCGTGGCAGGTGCGTAACCGCGACGGGCGAGGCATCCTCTAGTGAGTCTCGTAGGCTACCCCACGCCTTCCCTCATCGGTGGCGTGTCTCAACAGCCTGATGCACTTCGCTTCGACAACCAGGCGCGTGTCTCGGACAACGCTTGGATGTCCCCGGTTGATGGCCTGGTGAAACGCTGGGCCACTGATCATGTGGGCACGTTATTGACGGGGCGCTACGAGAGGGACCCCCTGGTTCACGCGATCAACCGTGACAAGGATGAACGGTACGTCTCGCTCATCTCCTACAAGAAGGTGCGGGTCTTCGGCCTGGACGGTACGGAGCACGGGGTGTATGCCCCCGGCGGTGGCGCTGCTAACTTCAAGTACCTGAACAGCCACATCGAGCTAGACAACCAACTGACCAACTTCGAGGTGTTTGGGCCTGGTGGGTGGACGCCCGATGCAAACGCTATTGCTCCTGCAGCTAGTGGCATTGAAGACCCGTGGCGCTTCGTGGATTCGGTGGCGCTGCGAAACAAGGTGGGTCCGGCTGCCGGCGGAGTGTACGAGCACTCCACTGGTGTCTTTGAGGCTGATGGTACCTGGCAGGTGTTCTACTGCCACATGCGCGTGGAAGGTATCTCTGGTGCCTCGGACACGATGATCCTGAAGCTGGATGATCCTACAGCCGGTACCTCCGCACAGATCACCTGGGACACCACGGACGACACCTACATTGTTGCGGGCGATCCTAACGCCATCGGTGGTGTAGACATAATGAAGGACGGGGACTGGCGCAGGGTCTGGATGGCTGTCCCTTCAGGGGATGGAACCGGCGGCACAGTCAAGGCAGGCAACGCCCGCAAGTCCCAGATCATTATTGGAGACGCGGACACCAGCGAAGGAGCTCTAGCATTCGGCGCTGTCCTGCTGCCTGGTGAGCAGGCCCCGAAGGACTATGTGCCCGATGACCAGCACTACAAGGCCCTCACGGTTGCCGACTACACCTTCGTCCTGAACAACAAGAGGACGCCCGCCATAAAGGCCACCCTGTCCAACACGGACTCAGGCCTGACCAATGCGGAGTATGGGGAGACCCTGCTGTTCTGCAAGGCTGTGCTCAACTGCTGCCACTACCGACTGCGGGTTACCATGGATGACGCCACAGTCCATGACCTGGACGAGTGGACCCGTGGTGTGCGCTACATCGCAGCAGGTACAAACAACGAGGCATGTGGCTCTACGAAACCCTCCACGGCGGCCATCATCGCGGGCCTGGACACGGACATCACCACAGCTGAGGCCAACATCACCACGAAGGTCAGCACCTTCAATGATGGTGGATCTGACAACGACGACGGCGGCCCTGTCCTGTGGATGACCGGCAACGCCACCAAGGCCATCGACCAGGTGGACGCATGGACAACCAAAGGTGACCACCTGCTGGCCATTCGTGACGAGGTGGAGTCCATCACCGATCTGCCTGTCATGGGCATCCATGACTTCCGTGTGAAGGTGGCAGGGGACCAGGAGACTGGTGCTGACGACTACTATGTGAAGTTCGTGGGCAAGGATGCTGCGTCCGACCTGATTCAACAGGGCAAGTGGGAGGAGACTCTCGCCCCCGGGATCGCCTACGAGATCGACGAGGACACCATGCCGCACCAGCTGGTCCGCCAGCAGGATGATGCAGCAGGCACGGTCACCGGCACGCCCTACGAGATATACTTCGAGTTCGGCCCCGCCGCTTGGGACGACCGGAACGTGGGTGACCTGACGACCAACCCTGACCCCTCCTTCATTGGCCGGCAGATCAGCGACATCTTCTTCCACTCCAACCGCTTGGGATTCCTGGCTGACCAGAATGTGATCCTGAGCGAGGTGGGCCAATACTTCAACTTCTGGCGCACCTCAATCACCGAAGGCACCGTGGACTCTGACCGGGTGGACGTTGCGTCCAGCACCACCGATGTGGTCATCCTGGAAGATGCTGTGACCTTCGAGGATACCCTGCTCCTGTTCTCAGATCGCTCGCAGTTCCTTGTGACGGGTGAACCCTCACTCACGCCCAAGACCGCAGAGATTGTCCCCGTGTTCAACTACGAGACCTACTCTGCGGCTCCCCCCGTAGGCGTGGGCAGGGGCACCCTGATGGCCTACAAGAAGGGCCTCTTCAGTGGACTGCGAGAGATCATCCGGGCTGGTGAAGAGGACTTCCAAGACATCGACACCTCTGGCCAGATCCCTGCCTACATCAGTGGAGACATCACACGCATCGAAGGGTCGTCCCTGGAAGACGTTGCCGTGGTCCGCTCTGACGGAGACTCCAGCAAGCTCTACATCTACAAGTGGCTGTGGAACGGGAACGAGAAGGCCCAGTCGGCCTGGTTCCGCTGGGACATGGGCCTGGACGCGGACATCCTGGATGTGGCATTCATTGAGAGCGACCTCTACCTGGTCGTGCAGCGCAACGATTCCCTGTATCTGGAGAGCTCCCGCCTGTCCACCGATGTCAAGGACTCCAGCTTGGGCTGGCAGGTGCGGCTGGACCGCCGCGTACAGGACGCTGACTGCACCACCAGCTACGCCGCAGGTGTGAACCGCACAAGCGTCACGGTGCCCTATGGACTGGACAAGGCAACCATCACTGGCGAGGCCAACAAGATCCCGCTGATCGCTGTGGACGCATCCACCGGGGAGCAGATCACTCTGTCCAACCTCGTGCCCGCCACCAAGACTGTGGACCTGGAAGGGGACTATGACCTGGGCGGGGGTGGTGGAGACTTCTTCCTGGGCTTCGAGTACGAGTTCATCCACGAGTTCGGCCAGCTCTCACTGCGTGACAGCCAGGGCAAGAACGAGGTGCCGCGCCAGGGTCGTGTGTCTCTACAGGGCTGCATCCTGGACCTAGAGGACACCGGATATCTGGAAGCCCATGTCACGCTCAAGGGCAAGTCCACGAGGGTCTCCGAGTTCACGCCTGGCATCAGTGGTGACCTGGTCATCGGCCAGCTGGCCCTTGCTGACAGCGAATTCCGGTTCCCTGTCGGTGGGCGATCTGACAAGGCCACCGTGGAGCTCCGTTCAAAGTCCCCACTACCCTGCCGGATCATGTCGGCTGAGTGGCAACTGTCATTCTCTTCGCAGAGTACCCGCTTCACGGGGTAACTGTCCGGTCTCCCGAGGAGGGGGACCTGGAGTACCTGGTGGCCAACCTTCGGCAGGCCGATGTTCAAGAGGTCGAAGCATACGGTGGGACCGTGGCCGAGAGCTTGGCCGAGGGCCTGGCACCGGGACGCTCCACCTATGTGGTGACGCTGGACGACGAACCTGTCGTGGTGTTCGGTGTCGGCCCTGACCCAAGCCAGATGGATGTCGGCGTCATCTGGCTGCTGGGCACAGACAAGATGCGCTCCATCTCTCGCCTGTTCATCCGCGAGTCCAAGACCTGGTTGAAAGACTTGGGGGAACCCTACGACCTCCTGCACAACCTGACGGATGCCCGGAACAAGCTCCACCACCGATGGCTGAAGTGGTGCGGCTTTACGTTCGGGCCCCTAAAGAAAATCGGACCCCAGAAACTTCCCTTCTACCCCATCTACAAAAGGACTGACCTTGTGTGACCCCACCATGATGGCCATGATGGCCGGCGGTTCTGGCCTGGTGGACTTCATCGGCACCAACCGCATGGCCAACTACCAGGGCCGTGTTGCGGAAGTAAACAACCAGATCGCCGCCCAGGACGCCATGGCCCAATACGAGGCCACCGTGCGCCGGGAAGACCAGGAGAACCTGTCTGCAGCACAGGCCCTAGAGGAGACCCGCCGCGCATCCGCGCAGGCACAAGGGACTCTTCGGGCTGCTGCAGGCGGCACCGCAGGAACCGATGTCGGCGTGCTAATGGATGACTTCGTGGCCCAAGAGGCCAAGCACCGCGTGGCCACCAAGAGAAACCTGGACTTCCGACGTGAGGAGTTCACCGCGCAGCGAGAGGGCATCCGCCTGGGTCTCCAGAGTCGCCAGATCGCAAACACACCCCCTCCCATGCCTGACTTCTTCGGGGCTGCCCTTAGGATTGGTGTGGGTGCTGCAGATTCCTACTACCGGGCAGGTGGAGAGTAATGGCCAAGCGTGGACAGCAGCAGCCGAGGGACCTACAGAGCGCCCAGCGGATCACCCCGGTAGCCACACCCAGGGGCAACACTCCCCTAGCTTCCCTGCCCCGGGCAACCCTGACTGCAGCCCAGCAGCTCGCCCCCCTGTCTCAGACCTTGGCTGGCATCGCTGGCCATGTGCGGAAGCAGGACGAGGAGAAGAACCTGGGTCTAGGGTCTGCCGCGTTTGACAAGGTTGAGGCTGACGCACTCAAGGCCCTCCAGAAGAACCAGACAGAGTGGCGTAAGGCTGTCCAGGCGGGCGCTGCAGAACTGTCCAACCCTCACCAGCTGAAGAGCTACTGGCGGGACGCTGGGGCCCAGATGGCCGCTCACGCGCAGCGCCAGGCACAGGACCAGTGGTCCGACCTAACGTCTGTCCTGGGGGAGGATGGGATGCTGCGGGCGGACAGGTCAACCCCGGACCACTTCGCCTTGGCCGCCCAAGAAGCCGTGTCCGCTGCCTTCGAGTTCGATGGTGAGGGTCTGCCCCAAGAAGCACAGCAGGCCTTCGTTCGGTATCGCCAGCGGTTCGAGATGGACTTCGTCCCCAAGGTCACCGCGGCAGGTATCGAGGCGGCCACCAAGCACAATGATGAGCTGAAGTCTAGCCGCAACCGCCAGGCCTTTGACACTGTGTTTGAGGCTGGCAGCTACACCGAAGAGGCAGCCATCGGCCTGGTCGAGCAGGTTGAAGAGGACTTCCGCCAGGGGTTCACCTCCGCAGAGAGCCCCGGCAAAGCCCGGCACCTGTTCGCAAGCGCAGGCATCGACGCACTCCAGCAGTTCATGGAAGCAGATCAGCCTGAAGAGGGCCTGGCAGCTCTGGACTTCTTGCGCTCACTGGCACCCGGTGGGGCGCCCCTTGGAGAGGACCCGAAATACACCGGCATGTTCGAGGACCTGGAGGACCGCTTTCAGGCTGCAGAAAGCAACGTGCTCGCCAGGGAGAACAAGCGCCATAACGATGGAGTCCGTAACGCCACGGACGAGGCCTTTGAGACGCTGGGCCCCAGGGTCCGCGCTGCGGGTACGCCCTACGAGCGCAGCCAGGAGCTGGAGAAGATCGAGCGCGAGCTCACCGAGGACCAGCCGTATGGCGAGCTCAACGAGGCAGTGATCGAGCAGCTGCGGGCACGGCTCACGCCCCTCACCCGGGATATCACCCAGCACGACGACATGATGGGCCGCGAGCTGATGAAGGAGATCCACCTAGGGTCACCTGAAGAGCTGGAGCTCATGTCCGAGAAGCTGCGTGGTGCTCTCGCGGAGAACCGTATCTCAAATGAGGTCTACTCCAACCTGACCAATACGCTGAAGGAGAAGCTGTCCCTTGATCCTGTTCGGGGCTCTGCTTCGGCTAAACGTCTGGCTCAAGAGCTAAGGCTCTCGGTGAACATGGAGCACCTGGACCCCTCACTGGCCAAGGAGTTCCAGGACGAAGCACTGGTCATCTATGACGAGGCTGCGCGTCGGCTGGAGGACCTAGACGACCAGGCCGACCAGGCACCGGATCGTGAGCGGTTCCTGCAGGACCAGATGCGGGAGTTCTTGCCTGCCTACAAGGAGCGCATGGCTGCTCTAGACGAGAAGGCCACTCAGCACCAGGAGTTCATGGTGGATGTTCAAGCCGGCTGGGCCAGGGGACTGGATCAGACTCCTGCGATTGAGCAGGCCCTGCAGGACGGAAGCATCAGCCTCTCCCGCTACACCGATCTCAGGAACCAGAACAGCAAAGAAGCGGACATGGAGTCCAACTTCTTCTACCCAGGTGGCCCGGCTGACATAGCCATAAAGGGAACCATCGACACTCTGCTGTCCAGTGATAATGCAGAAGGTGTGCTGATTGAGCTTGGAATGGGCGGCTTGTCCAAGGACAGGATAACCGACGAGGGCCTTCTGATCCGCAATACGATTGAGGAGCGCGTCAGAGAGAGGATCACCGCCCGCCTGCATGAAGAGCTCCCCCAAACAGAACCGCACGCGGTCAAGGGCAAGGCCGCACAGATTGCCCGTGAGACAGCCAAGGAATTCCTGGACGAGATAGTGAAGCCCACTGCCCAGCGTGGGGCTGAGTCCTTCGATGAGGCAGACGGCCTGGGTGAGGGTTTGGCCAACGTCGCGGATCGTCAGGAAGACGACAACCTGCGAACACTACACCCGCGCCTAATCAGGGACATCCTGGCAGGGAGGGCACAGGACAACCAGCTGAACCCCATCACGGTCAAGGACTTTGGAGAGGGTCTCGCGGACTCTACAGGCCTGGCGGAAGCTGCCGCCCCCCCGGGCACCTTCATGTCCTCGTTGATCCCGAGCCAACTCTGGGAGCGCAACACGGATTACTGGAAACTGCTACGAGGCTATGTGTCTGGCGTGGACGATACACCTCGCCCGCTTCAAGCACAGAAGCTGCACAGAGCTCGATTCCTTCACGCCCAGCGAATCATGCACCTGGAAGATGTGGAGGACAGTCAGAAGCACGAGGCTGTGCTGGAGATGTATAAGCACCAGGGCCTGCAACCTGGCGACATCTTGAAGGGCTCCTTCAACGTCTCCATGTCCTCGCACCGTCTCACGCAGATATGGCTGCAGGAACGTGGCACACCTGTCACCCACCCGATCAACCCTAGGGAAATCACTGCCTCCAAGGAGGAGTTCGAGATCCCGTTCAAGCCAGCGGACATCAACCCCTATGAGGTCCCCATCTGGCAGAGCGTCCACGCCCTAGAGCTGGACCTGAGAAACGACCGCGCCTTCGTTGAGAAGGTCCTGTTGTCTACGGGCAACATCTCCAAAGCCGAGCTTCAAGATGTCATTGAGGCACAGAAGGCCGCCATCCAAATCAACTACGGACTATGAGCTACAGACCTGACCTTGTACGCAAGGACGATCAAGGCTTCCTGGCTTCTGCCGGGGACTTCCTCGCTGCCCCCTTCCGGGGGATCGAAGCTGCAGCCCAAGATATCTATGGACTAGCGGACACCCTGACGGGTGACTTCCTTCCTGACTGGGACAACCGGTTGCTGGGCGAGTCGTCCACCACTGCCGGTGCTCTGTTCGAGGGCATTACCAACTTCGCCACCGGGTTCGTCCCTGTGGTTGGCTGGGTGGGAAAGAGTGCCCGCGTGGGTCGTGTGCTTGGTGCTGGTGGCTCCTTGAATAAGGGCATCACTGCTGCACGCGCCGCAGGGAACGCCAAGAAGCTCGCAGGACTGAACGTGGCCAAGGGTGCTGTCGCGGGGGCCATCACAGACTTCGCGGTGTTTGATGGGAACGAGGAACGCCTGGCCAACCTGATCCAGTCCAGCCCCGGACTGGCCAACCCCGTCACGGAGTTCTTGGCTGCCGACAAAGACGACCCTGAGCTCATCGGGCGGATGAAGAACGTACTGGAGGGCGCGGCTCTTGGAGCCATGATTGACCCTCTGGTGGAGGCCCTCAGTGCTCACCGGGCTGTGCGGAAAATGCGAGCCGAGGGTAAGGGCCCACGGGAAATCGAGGATGCGCTGGACCTGGAGCAGCCACTGGAGCGCACCCGCAGCTTCCTAGACCCGGACCGGAATGCTGTCCCAACCGAAGCTGATGACTTTACCCTCACAGCACAGGAGACCCAACTGCGGGAAGCGGAGGGCCTGGTTCCTGTTGGGGGCTCTGCGCTTAGACGCGGAACCATCACCCCGGAGACCATCGAAAGGGGTGCCGAGGCCATCTCCAAGAGGATCAAGGCTGCCACAGGTGGGTCTGAGGATCTGGATGGGTTCTTGCAGGCGATTGGTCCGCGACTCTTCGACGACGTTGGGCTGGCTATTGAGAAGAACATGGGCCCGGAGGGTGTCTTCGAGTACGGCACTCAGGTCGCCACCATCGCGGAGCGCACAATCAAGCAGGGCACGTTCAAGCGGGCCACGCTGCACGAGCTGTGGCACAGCCTGGACCAGCACCTCCCCGACAGCACGCGGACTGGGCTTCTCAAGGAGTACGACAGAGAGCTCCAGGTCGCTGTCCAAAAGGACCCGTCACTGGGAGCAAAGATCGAAGCGGGGGAGTCTCTAGGAAAAGATCGGTACCGCTACGGGAGCTTCGAGGAGTGGTTCGCGGAGACGATGACGGACAAGTCCTTGGCCCGCCTAGAGCAGATGGACGCAGCGAGCCAGTCCGTGTTCGCTCACGCCAAGATGGTCTTCTCGGACATCATCACATCTGTCAAATCAAAGTTCGGGTTCGCCAAGACCCAAGCAGCACTCAACGACTTCTTCAACGGGCGCATCGACGCCAAGGTGGGGGACTACAAGGTGGGGCGTACAGGCGCGGCCTTCATGGACCCCGCCGGCCCCTCTCCGAAGAGTGCCTTCCTGACGCGCCTTGGGATGGACCAGGCACAGGCCGATGACATCATGCGTGGCGTGCGCGAGCGTGACTCCCAGGGGCTGCCTTCGGACATCAACCCGAGAGCAAAGAACAAAGACGGCTCCTTCGTCCACTCCACGGAGGACCTACTGTCCCTGCGGCTGGAGCGGTCGGACCTCAACCTGTCCGCCTACGACGGGCCGGAAGGTGCGCTGCAGCTGGTCCGTGAGTTCGAGGATGTCTACCGAGCTGTGATGGAGGACGAGACGCCTGGCCTCCAGAGGTCGGTGTCCTTCGATGAGCAGAGCACGGAGACCCTGGAGGAGCTGTCGGGGATGCTCCAAGCAAAGAACACCCAGA
>Ga0209992_10001964_pt1 | contig 20007 bp, 19 predicted proteins | sample 2SBtaG_2_FD_182564 | JGI IMG/M metagenome (GOLD analysis project Ga0209992, IMG submission 182564) | Deep subsurface microbial communities from Kolumbo volcano to uncover new lineages of life (NeLLi) - 2SBTROV12_ACTIVE470 metaG (SPAdes)... | ecosystem: Environmental > Aquatic > Marine >... | reverse complement strand
GGGTGGTCGAGCTCGAGGTGCTCTCGGTCACCTATCTCGTGACCGAGTGGCACTTCGGCCCCAAGCCGCCGGACAGCTCCTCCCCAGTGGGGTGGTCGGTGCAGGTGTTACGTGATCGGCATGCGGCCTGACGAGTGGGGGCATCGGTCGTGGGGCGAGCAGCTCGTTCGTGGGCTGCTCGCCCTGCTGGCTGTGGCGATCGTGGCTCGGGTGGTGGCTGAGGTGCTCGCTCCCCTGATTCCGGTCGTGATTGGCGTGCTGATTCTGATGCTGATCTTCGGTGGGCTGTCGGGTCGCCGGAGCAGGTGGTGACGAGCGTGTGGGAGGCCCGGTCGGTGTTGTGGAATCGACAACGAAGTCTTGACTGCTGCGTGAACGCAGCGGATAGTGGGTTCAAGATTCTGCTGCGTGTGCGCAGCGATCCAGTGGTGGGCGTGATTTTCAACGTGAGCACTGGAAGGAGGTGTGTATGAGTGGGCGGAGTCGTGTTCGTCGGGTTGAGGTGTCGCCGGTTCGGCACCCGGAGCCTGATGTGAACCGTGTGGTGGGTGTGTTGGTGGGGTTGGCGTTGGAGGTGGAACACCGAGCTGCCAACGGGATGGAAGAGTCGAAGGAGCGGGTGGTGGCTGCGAAGCCGGCGCGTCGTGGTGGTGGGTCGGTGGGGAGGGCGGCGTGAGCGCCGTCGATCGGTCCTGGGTCGAGGTCAGCTTCGGCCGCGAGTTGGATTCCGAGGCGGTGGGGTCATTGGCGCGGGCGGTGGTGTCGGATCGTCGCCGTGAGGCGGTGGTGTTCGAGACCGAGCTAACCCCGAAGTCGACCATGTTTCGGGTCGGTGGCTCGACCGCGTCCGTGGCCCGCGTGACTTCGCTGTTGCGGACGTTTGTGCCGACCGCGGTGACCAACGACATCGACGAGCCGCAATTCGGCGCGGACGAGGGGGTGTGGGTCCGGCGGGTCCGGCTGAGTCGGGCGACGCGTTCGCTGGATGTGTCCCGCGGGGAGTCGGTGTCGCGGTCGCTGTTGTCGATCAGCTCGCAGCTGCGGTCAGGCGAAAGGTCAGGCGAAAGAGTGACGGTGCGGTGGGTGTTGGGTCCGCGGCTCGCCGCGACTGCGGTGCCGAACCGACTCAAGTCCGCGCCGGCCGATTCTGTCGGTGATGTGGTGCGGCGGGCGGTGTTCGGCCCGGGCGATCGTGTGGATCCGGAGCGGCGTCGGGCGTTGGCGGACAAGGTCAACGTTCCCGGCGCCCGCGTGCTCGGTCAGATCGTCGTGGAGGCCGGTATTGAGATCCGAGCCCGTGAACTGGTTCGGGACGTCATCGAGGCCCTCAACGGTGCCCAGGCCCCCGGGGTGTCGCTGTTCACATCTCGGGAACCCGGCGGACCGGTTGTGCGGGTGCCGCGTTGGCGGTGGCCACTGAGCCTCAACGCGGACGAGCTCACTACGGTGCTGGGCTGGCCGTTCGGGGATGCTGCGTATCCGGGGGTCGATCGAAGCCAACCTACACCGACCCCACCTCCATCAGGATCGAGTCATGGCCAGCGGGTGGTGGGGGTTTCGACGTTCCCCGGCGCCGAGCACGACCTGGCCCTCTCCCCTGCCGACGCCCTCATGCACCTCCTGGTCACCGGCCCAACCGGTGTGGGGAAGTCGACGCTGCTGGCGAACCTGGCTGCGGCTGATATTGCGGCGGGGCGTGGGGTGATCGTGATCGACCCCAAAGGCGACCTCATCGACACCCTGCTCCGCCACATCCCGTCGCAACGTCTCCACGATGTGGTGTTGATTGATCCGGCCGACGACCAACACCCGGTCGGCCTCAACCCGCTCCGGGCGCCGGGGGTGGTGTCTGAGGTGGTCGCCGATCAGGTCCTCGCCGTGTTCCACGGTCTGTATCGCGATTCGTGGGGACCACGGACCCAAGACGTTCTCCACACGGCCCTGTTGACGTTGTTGGCCCATCCCGGGGCGACCCTGACCGCGTTGCCGGTGTTGTTGTCGAACCCTGCGACTCGGCGCTCGTTGACGGGTGCGGTGGCCGGTGATGTGGCGGTGGGGCCGTTCTGGGCGTGGTACGAGCAGCTGTCCGCCGCGGAGCGTTCCCAGGTGATCGCCCCGGTCATGAACAAACTCCGAGCCTTCCTGCTGCGACCCCGGGTGCGAGCAATCTTGGGGCAGGCCGAACCGCGGTTCGACATGACCACCCTGTTCACCCGGCGGCGCATCGTGCTCGTGAACCTCGCCAAAGGACTCATCGGGCCGGAGGCGTCCGCACTGTTGGGGTCATTGGTGGTGTCACAGCTGTGGGCGGCCACCCAACAGCGCGCCGCGATCGAGCCTGGGCGCCGGCATCCGGTCATGGCGTATGTGGATGAGTTCCAGGACTACCTCCACCTCCCCACCGACCTGGCCGACGTCCTCGCCCAAGCACGCGGTCTCGGACTCGGGTTGACGTTGGCGAACCAGCACCTGGACCAGCTCACGAAGTCGATGCGCTCGGCGGTGATGGCCAACTGCCGATCCAAGGTCTGTTTCCAGCTCGACCATGACGACGCCACCGTGCTGGCCCGCCACACCACCGGCATCCTGGAGGCACGCGACTTTGAGGCGTTGGGGCGGTTCGAGATCTACGCCAGCCTCGTCACCAACGGCCGAGTCACCCCGTTCGCCTCGGGGCGAACCACCAACCTGCCGACCGCAGTGTCGGACTCGGCGACGGTGCGGGCGGCGAGTCGGGAACGGTTCGCCCGGCCGCTGGTGGAGGTGGAGGCCGAGATCGCCCGCCTCACCCAACCCCCAGGCCCATCCGATGATCCGGGGGCCGGTTCTGGTGAGGTGGGTCGGCGGCCCAGGAGGCGACCATGACCGCTGTCGCGCCTGTACCGGTCGCTGTACCGCTCGCGCCACCGAACATCGACCCCAAAGGCCATGTTCTCGGTGTCTGGGATGCGGGAGAGGAGCCGACTGATTCCGCACATCAGCGCTCACTCGCTCATCCGGGCGAGGGTGTGCGATGAGTCCGGCCGAACGAGTCACCGCAGCCGAACTCGCCGTCATCGGACGCCGACTCTCCGAGCGCGAGCTCGCAGTGATCGAGACCCTTTCCCGCTGGAAGTTGGCGACCGCGATCCAGCTCGAACAACTCCACTTCGCCGACTACAAGACTCCACTGACTGGGGCGAGGGCGGCCCGTCGGACCCTGGAGCGAATGACCGACCAGCGGCTACTGGTTCGTTTGGATCGGCGGATCGGCGGGGTGCGGGCCGGATCGGCTGCGTTCATCTATGCGTTGGGTCCGTTGGCGCATCGGATGTTGGAGGGGCATTCGCGGCGACGCTGGCGTGAACCGTCGTTTCCGTTCGTGGCCCACACCATCGCCATCACCCAACTCGCCACCCAACTGCAGACCGAGACGCCGGGCGGCTGTGAGGTGCTGGAGCTGGAACCCGAGCCAGAGTGCTGGCGCACCTTCACCTCCGGACACGGGACGGCAGAGATCCTCAAGCCCGACCTGGCCGTGACCACCGCGGACGCTGACTTTGAGACGGCGTGGTTTGTGGAGATCGACCTGGGCACGGAGTCCTCGACCGCTATTGCCCGCAAAGCGAACCGCTACTGCAGGTACTTCGAGACCGGCATCGAGCAACACGAACGTCAGGTGTTCCCGCGGGTGCTGTTTGTCGCCGACACGTCGCGGCGAGCCCGAATCATCGAAGCCGCTCTGGACCGCTCCCGACGAGCGGAGTTGTTCACCGTGTGCACGAACCACGAGGCCCTCACGGTCCTCTTCGGCACCGAGACCCAGAACGGAGGTGGCGATGGGTGACGTGTTGGTGCGGAATGAGATCTTGGCCGGCGACGCGCTCGAGCAACTGCGTCGCCTGCCCGACCACTCGGTCGACTGCGTGGTGACCAGCCCGCCGTACTTTCAGCTGCGCAACTACGGCCACACCGGCCAGCTCGGCCTCGAAGCCACCGTCGACGACTGGATCACGAACCTCCGGGGAGTGTTGGGCGAGGTGGCGAGGGTGCTGGTGCCGACCGGTTCGCTGTGGCTGAACGTGGGCGACTCCTACAGCCGCCACCCCCGGGCCGGTGCCCCGCCGAAGAGTCTGCTGCTCGGTCCGGAGCGGTTGGCGTTGGCGATGCTCAAAGACGGGTGGGTGATCCGCAACAAGGTCGTGTGGGCCAAACCCAACCCCACCCCCGCATCGGTCGACGATCGACTGACCGCGACCTGGGAGATCGTGTTCTTCGCTACCCGCCAGAGTGACTACTTCTTCGATCTCGACGCCATCCGGATCCCGCACCGCAGCGCGAACCGGCGGCGCCCGGCCGGGCCACCAAAGACCGCGGCGCGATCGCGGCCACCCGACTGGGCGGGACCGCTGGCGGGAAACAACTCAGGGCTGAGCCGCCTCAAGGCGGCCGGACTGCCGGGCCATCGGCTCGGGAAGAACCCGGGCGATGTGTGGACAGTCGCCACGTCCAACTATCGAGACGCCCACTTCGCGACCTTCCCGCCGAGGCTCATCACCCCGAGCGTGCTGGCGACCTGCCCACCCACCGTCTGCGCCAACTGCGGACACCCCACCCCGCGACGACCCAAGCGCAGCGGCCGCCCCGACGCCTGCGACTGCGGGACCGAGACGCGTGCCGGGGTGGTGCTCGACCCCTTCCTCGGAGCCGGCACCACCGCCCTCGTCGCCGAAACACACGGGCGGGACTGGATCGGAATCGAACTGAACCCGACCTACATCACCCTCGCCACCAAACGCCTCGCAGACGCAAGAACCGCGGCGAAGGCGGGGACATCAACCTAAACGGAGACCACCACCATGGAGGACACCACCAACACCGAAAACAACAAGAACAACCAACCCGAACGCGAGCCGAAGCAAACGGGGCCGCAGATCTACGTCGCGTCACTGACCGACTACAACTCCGGCCGACTTCACGGATCCTGGGTCGACGCCACCACCGGCGCCGACCAGATCCATACCGACATCAACGAGATGCTCAACCAATCGCCCGAGCCTGATGCGGAGGAGTGGGCGATACATGACCATCAAGGCTTCGGCCCCTGGACACCCGGCGAGCACGAATCGATCGACACCATCGCCCGCATCGCCGAGGGCATCGAAGAACACGGCGACGCCTACCCCGCCCTCGCCGCGGAGTTGGGCACCGACGAACTTGAGCGCTTCGACGACATCTACCTCGGCCACTGGCCATCAATGACCGCGTACGCCGACGAGATCCTCGACGATCTGATTGATCTCGACCGCCACATCCCGGACTGGATCGCCCCCTACGTCCGGGTCGACACCGACGCCTACGCCCGCGACCTCGCCACCGAACTCCACACCGTCACCGCCACCGACGGCGGCATCCACATCTTCCAACCATGACCACACCAATCCTCCCACCCCTGACGAGCAGCCTCTTGTCCACAGCGTGGGCCACATTTCGTGCTGCGCATGCGCAGCATTGTGGTAGACTGGGTGCAAGTAATGGAGGGTGGGATATGGATCGCGACAAGGCCGTACTGGTCGGCGAATATCTAAAACAACAACGCAAAGCAGCCCGGCTGTCCACGCGACAGCTGGCGGGGCGGGCAGGCCTGAACAAGTCCGGGACCACGGTCAGCAGGATTGAGGCCGGGGAGTTCACCAACCCCAAAGCCGAAACCCTCGCCGCGATCGCAGACGTGCTCGACATCTCGGTGACCGACCTGTTCACCCGAGCCGGCTACATCACCCAACAAGACCTACCTGGGCTCGGTGTGTATTTGAAGGCGATGTTCGTGGGGGTCCCCCACGACGTACTCGAACAGCTCGAAACTCACATCCACACCACCACCCAACCCCACCTCGAGGGAGGCACCGCATGACCACAACAGCCGTTGCCACCGAAACCGAGCGTCGCGCCACTGCAGTGATTTACCTGCGGGTGTCGACCTCGGCCCAGGCCGAAACCGATCGGGACGAGGATGGGCTGTCGATCAAGGCCCAGCGAGACGCGTGCGTCGCCAAAGCCCAAGCACTCGGTGCCGAGGTGGTGGAGCAGTATGCGGACCGGGGCGAGTCCGCGCGCTCAGCGCACCGGCCGGCGTTGCAGTCGCTGTTGGAGCGGCTGCGCACCGAACGCGACATCGACTACGTAATCTGCCACAAGCTCGACCGCATGGCCCGCAACCGCGTCGACGACGTCGAGATCGCCATGACCATCAAACGAGCCGGCGCCACATTGGTGTCGTGCTCCGAGAACGTCGACGACTCCCCCTCGGGGAAGCTGATGCACGGCATCATCGCCTCAGTTGCCGAGTTCTACTCCGAGAACCTGGCCCACGAAGTCCGCAAAGGCATGGACCAAAAGGCCAAAGGCGGCCGCTGGCCCGGACGCGCACCCCTCGGCTACCGCAACAGCCGCGAGGACGTGAACGGCAAAGAGCTCCGGGTCGTTACCACCGATCCCGACCGTGCCGACCACGTCATCTGGCTGTTCGAGCAATACGCCACCGGAGACTGGACCCTCCGCACCCTCAAAGACGAAGCCAACCGCCGCGGGTTCACCTACCCGGCCACCCGCAAACAACCCGAACGGCCCATCAGTCTCAACGGGCTCAACAACGTGCTGCGCAACCGGTTCTACACCGGACGTTTCACCTACAAGAACGTCGAATACGACGGCGACCACGAACCACTCATCTCCGACGCCCTGTTCGCCCGAGTCCAACAGGTCCTGGATGCGAACAACACCGCAGGCCGCAACAAGACCTGGCGCCACGGCCACTACCTCAAAGGCATCCTGCGCTGCGCCCGCTGCAAGAGCCGGCTCGCCTACACCGTGTCCCGGGGCAACGGCGGCACCTACGAATACTTCTACTGCTCCGGCCGCCAACAAGGCACCGGCTGCGACCTTCCCCACATCCCGCCCTGGGAAATCGAACCCAAAATCATCGACCTCCACCGCCAACACCGCCTCGAGGACGCGGCCTCGGACCGCCTCGAAGAGCTGCTGCGCGAACAACTCGCCGCGCTCACCGCGTCCGCGCAAGCCGAGATCGAACGCCAACAACGCAGGCTCACCCGGCTGGAGAAGGAGCGCGACAAGATGCTCCAGGCCTTCTACAACGACGCCATCCCCGTCAAACAACTCAAAGCCGAGCAGTCACGACTGGCCGACGAAGAACTCCACGCTGAGCAGCTCCTCGAACAAGCCCAGAACGCGATCGGGGACCCCAAAAAGATCATCAGCCGAGCGCTCGAGTTCGCCCGCGACACCGCGACCGCCTACGAACACTGCTCAGACCACGACCGTCACGAACTCAACCACGCCTGGTTCGACGCCATCTACGTCGACGACCTCGAACCCGTCCAAGGCGAACTCCAACCCGCCATGGCCGCGTTGCTGGACCCCGAGCTCCCACAGAAGCTCGAAACCCAGAACACCGCCTACTCCGACGACGCCACCGGCATCGACTGGGACCACGTCATCAACCAAATCAACAGAGCCGACACCGAAAAGGACCATGGTTCGAAAGTCCCGTTAATGGTGGGCACAGAGGGACTCGAACCCCCGACATCTTCCTTGTAAGGGAAGCGCTCTAGCCAACTGAGCTATGTGCCCGGGCGCCTCGCGGTCAGAGCAGCGAGGCGAGGCTCAGAGGTTAGCTGCCTGCTTTCGGCGGCCCTCACGAAGCTCGTCCACCCACGCCAGCATGTCGACGGTCTTGGGGGCCAGCGCGGGCGGGTCCGATTCGGTGAACCAGCGCACCTCGTCGATCTCCGGCGAACAGGGTCTGGCATCGGAACCATCCACGCCCTCGGCGAGTGCGAGCTCGTAGACGAGCTCGACCCGACGTGGCCGGCGCAGCCAGTACATGTACGGCTCCGCCGCGAGGACGGTTCGTAGCCCGACCTCCTCTTCGATCTCACGCACGATCGTCTGGTTGGGGTGCTCGGACCAGCCGAGCATTCCACCGGGAAGCGACCACCCGCGCCGATAGGAGTGTCTGGCGAGAAGGAAGCGGTCACCGTCGCGCACAATCGCTGCGGTGCCGACTCGATGCGGAGGCGACGTGCGTCCCACGATGAAGTGCCGCCACGACTCGGGGAGCCGCCCGAACTGGCGGTAGAGGATCCCGAGGAGCGCGGCCTTCATGCTGTTCCGTGTCGGCCGCGGAGCTGGTCGCACAATGCGCGAGTGGCACCTGCGACGGGGCCCCGCCGGGCCTTGTGGTCGAGGTGGTAGAGCTCCCGGCCCCGAAGCTCGGCCACGGACGCACCCGCCTCCTCGCAGATCAGCACCGCCGCGGCGTAGTCCCACACCCCATGGTGCGCGATCGGGTCGATGTAGCCGTCGAGGCGACCGCAAGCCACATAGGACAGATCGAGCGCCGCGGCTCCGAAGGAGCGGAACTGCCCGACGCCGAGCGGCTTCGACGGCCAGCCGGCGAGCCCAACAATCGCCTTGTTCATCTGATCGCAGTGGGTCGCGGCGATCGGCCGTCCGTCGAGCGTCGCTCCCCCACCCCGGGTTGCCGCAAACGCCTCGCCATTCGCGAGGTTGACGACGAGGGCGACGAGTGGGCCGTCGTCGTTCACCACGCACAGGCTCGTGCAGTAGTGGGGCAAGCGCCGAGAGGCGTTGGTCGAACCGTCGACCGGATCGACGATCACGATCTCGTCGGAATCGCCGACGCTGACGCCTGACTCCTCGCTGAGGATCCGGACCCCGGCGCCGGTGAGCACCTCGAGCGCTCTGGCGTCGGTGACCTGGTCGAGGGCGTACTGGTCCGAGCGATCACCGCCGTCACCCCACCTGTCGAAGCCGTCCAGCGCGTCGCGGATCTCCTCCGCCGTGCGCCACAGAAGGGCCTGCCAGCCAGCGACGTCCATCGGGCCCGACGGTACCGGTCCCACGCGACGACGCCGACATGCCGGGGGTGAAGTCATCCGCAGAGGAGGCGAGCGAAGCGAGCCGACGATTGCGGCAAGCGAGAGTTGGTGAACGGGCTCGCAGAAGCCGGGGTGAAGCCTTCCGCAGAGGAGGCGAGCGAGGCGAGCCGACGATTGCGGCGATGAGACTGTCCCACCCTGTTCGCATGATGGAGCGTGCCGGTTCTTCCCCACGGCCGTTCGGGAGGCGACGTCACGCCACCCCGCATAACGGAGTCCCTCACACGAGGAACGGGAGGGTGCATGACTGCACTCATGGAAGAACGCGGGCGCGCTGGGCCAGATCCCGGCGCAGCGCTGACCGAACTGATCGGCTCGCTCAAGCAACTGGCCGACGCCGACATTGGGTCGCTGCCTGGCGAGGACCTGATCGCGCTGGCGGTCGCAGCCACCGAGGCAGCGGCACGCCTGGAATCGATCGAGACCCGCATCGCCGGAGCCATCGACCAGTCGGGCATTTGGGCTGAAGAACAGCACAGGTCCGCGGCAGCCCTGCTGACCAAGCGATGCGGCAACCGGGATCCCGAGACGCACCGACGCGACGTGACCGCTGCTCGGCGCCTCGCCCACATGCCCCTCGCCCAGAAGGCGTATGCCGACGGCCGGATCACCATCCGGCATGTCAAGAAGCTGGGTGAGTGCGTGCAGTCGCAGTTCGACGGCCAGTTCGAGGCCTTCGAAGAGGAGCTGGTCGGGTACGCCGAGGAGCTGCCCTACCCGGACTTCGTGCGGTTGGTCGACCAGTGGAAGCGCTGGGCAAACGACGCTCTCGACGAGGAGACCGAGCGCAAGGACGAACGAGCTCGCGAACTCCACCTTGCTCGCTCGTTCAAGAACCGGGGGATCCTGAAGGGCGTCCTCACGCCCTTGGCTCGCTCGATTCTCTCGGCGGAGCTCCAACGGCTCGAGCGGAAGCTGTTCGACGCCGACTGGGCCGAGGCCACCGAACGACTCGGCGAGGGCAACGTCAAGGCCTCCGACCTCAAGCGCACCTCGGCCCAGCGCCGGCACGACGCGATGGTCTGGATGGCGAAACGGTCGGGTGTCGCCGACGGCATCGAGCTCGCATCGCCGACCGTGTACGTCCATACGACACCCGAGGACGTCGTCGAAGCGTTGGAGGCCGACGCCGGAATCGGACCGGAGGCCCGGACACGATTCACCGACTCGATGCGCGAGTTGGAGGACGGCACGCCCATCAGCCGCCGACTCCTCCTCAGACTGCTGATCCAGGCGAAGGTCCGCCGGCTCGTCTTCGCTCCCGACGGCGAGGTCCTCGACATGGGCCGCACCGCCCGCTGGTTCTCGAAGGCCCAGCGAGAAGCGATCGCCGCCCGAGACCGATGGTGCACCTGCATGTGCGGCCTGTCGTCCCGATTCTGCGAGATCGACCACGTGATCGAGTACCGCGATGGCGGCGAAACAGACGTCAGCAACGGCAAGCCGCGGGACCGCACCTCTCATCGCCACAAGACCAACCAGCGCACGCGCCGCGGTCGCCTCTGAGAATCGATCGGTCCAAACCCAGCTATGGCGAGAGCGGTTACCCCAACGCGCCCCGAGGCGGGACCGCCCGCTCATGCCCATTAGCCTCTACCGTCTGAGGAGGATCACCAATCCATGGCCGTGATCGACATGTCGGGATACGTCGCCGACCTCAAGGAGCACGCCGCCGAGCATGGATTCCACATCCATGACGAGCGGCACTTCCTCGAGACCTACAGCATGCGCCAGGCATGGGAGGTCGACCTCCACCCCGAGGAAGCCTGCGGTGGTCCGCTCGACCTCCACCTCACCCTCGAAGCCGATCCCCGCACGATGCTCACTCTCGAGGACGTGCTCCTGAGCCTTCCCGAGGACGAGCTCCCGCCCGACGAGTTCTGGGCACCGCTCACCTTCACCTGGGCGCTCCCCCCGCTCGACAACGGTCCCGACCTTCTGGTCCTCGCCACGGATCTCGCGGGGGTCGGGAGCACGACGCTGCCGATCGAAGTCTCGGCGATCGACTCGTTCCCGTCGGTCACCGACCCAGCACAGCGGACGCTCACGATCATCGCCCGCCTCGACCTGTCGCTGCGTGCGCTTCTCGACGGCGACGACGGCATGTGCGCCATCTTGGACCGCTGCAAGGAGATCTGCGGCTACCTGCTGGACCGCGCGCCCGTCTGGTACGACTGACTCAGCTGCTCAGCTGACGCTCACGCCGGCGACCACCACGCCGACCTCGCTCACCCGCCCCGAGGCCATATTCACCTCGAGCGCAGCCTCTGCCTCGGGAGAGCCCACCGGGTTCCAGCACCGATACTGATGCCCCACGGCCGTGGCCTCGGCCAGACCTGGCTCCTCGGACTCACATTGCGTCGTGGCGTACTTGCACCGCGAGGCGAACTTGCACCCGGTGGGGGGGTGCACCATGTCGGGCGGGCTGCCCGGAATGATGTCGAGCTTGGTGTGGCTTCGGTACTCGATCTTGGGGATCGACTTGAGCAACGCCTCGGTATAGGGGTGACGCATCTCGCTGAACAGCGTCTTGGTCGGCGCCCGTTCGACGATCCGACCGGCGTACATCACGATGATCTCGTCGGTACGACCGGCGACGACGCCGAGGTCATGCGTGATGAGGATCAGCGACATGTCGCGGTCCTCACGCTCCCGCTGGATCAGATCGAGGATCTGGGCCTGCACGGTCACGTCGAGCGCGGTGGTCGGCTCGTCGGCGATGAGCAGCTTGGGGCCGCAGGCCAGGGCGATGGCGATCACGATGCGCTGGCGCATCCCGCCCGAGAGCTGATGGGGGTACTCGTCGAGCCGACGTTCCGGCTCCGGAATCCCAACCTCACGTAGGAGCGCGAGCGCAGTGGCGCGCGCTTCCTTCTTCGACATGCCCAGATGAACCCGGAGCCCCTCGCCCACCTGGCGACCGATGGTCATCACCGGGTTGAGGGAGCCGAGCGGGTCCTGGAACACCATCGACACTTCGGGGCCCCACATCTTGCGGAGCTCCTTGCGGTCGAGGGCCATCATGTCGGTCCCGTTGAAGTCGACATGGCCCGTCGACAACACGTTGGACTTGGGAAGCAGCCGCATGATCGAGCGCGACATCACGCTCTTGCCCGACCCCGACTCGCCCACCACCCCGAGGGCACGCCCCCGTTCGAGGACGAAGTCCACCCCGTCGACCGCGGTCAGCGACCCATTGGGTGTTGCGAACTGGGTGCGTAGTCCCTCGACCGTGAGCATCGCGTTGTCCGACCTCACGGAGCCACCTCCCCGATCAGGGGGAAGTGGCACGCGACGAACTGGCCATCGGCGACCTCGCGCATCACCGGTTCGTCGATGGAGCATCGCTCCTCGGCGCGGGGGCATCGTGTTCGGAAACGGCACCCCGACGGCGGGTCCATCGGTGACGGCAGCTCGCCATCGAGTCGATCGAGACCCATGGGATCCACTTCGGGATCGGGATGCGGGATCGCGCTCAGGAGAAGTTGGGTGTAGGGGTGCGCAGGAGCTTCGTAGAGGCGATCAGGATCTCCGACCTCGCACAGCTTGCCCAGGTACATCACTGCCACCCGGTCGCTGACGTTCTTCACCACGGCCAGGTCGTGCGCGATGAACACCAGCGTCAGCCCGTACTCCTTCTTCATGTCCTCGAGCAGGTTGAGAATCTGGGCCTGCACCGACACGTCGAGGGCCGACACCGGCTCGTCGCAGATGATCACCTTGGGGTTCATGATGAGCGCCCGGGCGATCGAGATGCGCTGGGCCTGGCCGCCGGAGAACTCGTAGGGCTTACGGTCGAGAGCGTTGTCGGGGTTGATCCCGACGGTCTCGAGGACCTGACGGACTTCGGGCTCGACGCGGGCGTGGAGTTCGGCCCGTTGCTCGGACAACTTCTTCCCGACGAAACGGAAAAGCCACACGTCGATCGCAACCGCGAGAACGAGCACGAGCAGTTTGCCCGGTCGCTCCGAGCCCAGGGACAGGAAGCCGTCCCCGGCGTCGCCCCAGATGGTGCCGTCCTGGCTGGCGATGTAGCGCGCCTGGATGAGGACAAAGGCGGCCAGCGCGGCTGCGAGCCCGGAGGCTCCCGCTCGGCTCGGATCCATCAACGATGCGATCAACCAGATCACCAGAACCGCACACGCCAACAAGATGACCGTCGTCCACACCCAATGGGCCAGCGCTCCGAAGGAGTTGCGGGTCACGAGGAACTGGAACACGGCCATCGCCAGCGCAAAGCCCACGCCCAGCACACCGAGGGCGGGCTTGACGTCGCCGACGAGACGACCGACAACGCCGAACGGCACCATCAGCGCCATCAACAACCAGGTGATCCCGAGTACGGCCAACACCGCGCATATGGCAACGAGGACGGCGAGCACGGGGAACCCGATGATCTGCGCCGGAAGCTGCGTCCAGTCGAGGGCGTCCTCCCAGGAGCGTTCCTCGACGGCTTCGCTCACGATCCACAGCACCATCGCAACCGCAGCGAGCGGCATGATGTAGCGCACAGGCCGCAGCGCAAGATCGGCGGCCCGCTGGAACAGCGCACCCATCTTCTCGAACCACACCGAGGTGGTCGGGCGGCCCTCTTCTTCCTCCCACCAGATGTACCGGGGCTCCGCGACCACGTCGCGAATCGACCGGCGCGGGTTGAGCGACGAGATCGGATCCTGGAAGATCATCTGGAGCGTGGGCCTGGTCAGGCGCATGTCCTCTGGACCCAGCTCGGTGAGCTCGACGTCCTCGAGCTTGATGGATCCGTCGGTCGGGCGCGGCACCTGCAGCACCGCCTTGCCGGTGGTGCTCTTGCCGCAACCGGATTCGCCAACCAGCCCGAGCGTTTCGCCTTCCATGAGGTCGAAGGACACATCGCTCACCGCGTGGACCGTGCGCCCCCCTGCGCCCGTGAAGTTGACGACCAGATTCTCCACCCGGAGGAGCGGCTTCTGGTCGTCGCGCAGGTGCGCGCTACCACTACCAGCCACGTGGGGCTCCCTTCGCGCCGTCGTGCTGAGAAGGCGCAGTCGCGACCGGCCCGGTCACAGCACCGACTCCCTCGTCTCGAAGCGTTCCTGCAACTTGTCGCCGATGAAGTTGAGCGAGAGCACGGTGAGGAACATCATCATCGCCGGAAGCAGGCTGATGTGGGCCGCCGTCTCCAGGTTGTTCCGGCCCTTGTTGATCATGTCCCCCCAGGTCGGCGTTGGCGGCGGAACGCTCAGCCCCAAGAACGCCACGGCTCCTTCGACCACGATGAGGTTCGCCATGATGATCAGCGAGTAGCTCACCAGGCTCGGCGCCACGTTGGGAAGGACCTCGCGGAACATCACCCGGCCGCTGCGGGCCCCGATCGTGCGCGCGGCGAGCACGAAGTCGCGTTCGGCCCAGGACAGCGTTGCCGCCCTGATCACCCGAGAGATCGGGGCAATCGACAAGAGGATGAACGAGAAGATCAACACGGGGATTCGGTAGTTGGCGAACGGATCCAGGAACAGGATCAGCGCCAAGAAGAGGATCAGGCCCGGGATGACCAGCGTGGCGTTGAGGAACGCCGTCATGTACTGGTCGACCCGCCCGCGGTAGTACCCCGAAGCCAGCCCGACGAGGCCGCCCAGCGTGAGGGCGAACAGCGTTCCGACCGCCGAGATGAGCAGGGACACCTGGGCCCCGTAGATCGACCGGGAGAAGATGTCGCGACCGGCGCCGTCGTTTCCGAACCAGTGGGTGAGGCTCGGGCCATCCTTCGCCGTTCCCCGGAAGGCTTTCGTCGGATCCTTGATCGGCAGCAAATCGGCGAAGATCGCAGCGAAGAGCAGCAGGCTCAGGAAGGTCACCGCGGCCCAGAACATGAAGCCGAGCTTCTTGCGCTGCCGTTGGCCCACGTCGGGGCTCGACGCCCCGGCGACGCCGGCGTCGGCGGCGCCAATGCCTCCGAGAACTTGCGGATCATGGGTATCGGTCATGACAGTCCCCTACCCCTCGTTCGACCGCAGCCGCGGATCGAGGGCCAGATACAAGAAGTCGGACATGGTCAAAAGTGTGATGAACAGGCTCGAGATCACGAACACACCGCCCTGCACTGCGATGTAGTCCCGCTGGCTGACGCCTTGGAAGATGTAGGCACCGACACCCGGCAGCGTGAAGATGGCCTCGATGATGAGCGTGCCGCCGAGTAGGGCCCCCACCGTCAGACCGACCACCGTGAGCAGGGTGAAGCTGGAGGGGCGAAGAGCGTGGCGCCACAGGATCCGGGTGGTCGACACACCCTTGCTGCGAGCGAGGTCGACGAACGGCAGCCGGAGTGTTCCGATCATGTCCGAACGCAGCAGGCGCATGAACACCGCGGCTTGGCCCATCGCGAGCGCAATCGCCGGTAACAACAGGTGCTTGAAATGCAGGAACCAGTCATCACCGAAGGGCACATAGCGCGCGGCAGGCAGGATCTCCCAGCCCACCTGGACGCCGAACACACTGATCCCGCCGATCGACAGGAACAACACGAGCACCACAGCGAGAACGAAGTTGGGTGTCGCGAGAAAGCCCAGCATCGTGTAGTTGGAGATGCGATCCACAGATGTGCCCTGGCGATAGGCAGAGAAGATTCCCAGGGGAAGCGAGATCGCCATGGCCAGGACGAACGAATAGAACATCAACTGCAGCGTCGGGGTGATGGCATTCGACATGCCGATCGCGATCTCCTCGCGACGCTGGATCGACTCGCCGAGATCGCCCAAGACCGCGTCGCCGAGCCAGTTCCCGTAGCGGTTGAAGAACGGCTCATCAAGGCCCAGTTCTTCGTTGACCTGTTCGACCGCGTCCGGGGTTGCGGCGGGCCCCAGGATGTTGATGGCCGGATCGCCCGGCAGGCTGTTCATCAGCGCGAACACCAGAAACGAGACGCCGAGCAGGATCGGGATCACCGCAGCGATGCGTCGCAGGGCGTACTTGCCGTCGGTGACCAGGGCACCGAAACACCCCACCGCGACCACCAGACCAAAGGTCCAGGACACCGGCGGGCGCGCAAACCACGCATACAGCATCACTGCGACCAGGAGCCCCACGACGACCCGGCCGATGTTGTCGCGAACGAACTGCATCACTCCCCCTCATCGGGACCCGCGCCCCGGCGGTCCCGAAACGACGGGCGCCCCCGCCCGCTGAACGGGCGGGGGCGGCCGTCACTCATCAGGTGATTCCGTTCGGAATCAGCCCTGGCAGTCTCCGTCGGTGCACCAGATCTGGGTGAGGTGGTGCTTGCCCGCGATCACCGGGAACGACGTGTCGTCCGATCCGGGGATCGTGAGCTCTGTGAGGTTCTGCAACCTCGGGTTGGCCATGATCCCCCAGAGGGTCCAGGTGGTCCACCAGTTCCAGACGTTGCGACCGAACAGGCGGTTCACCTCTTCGGCTGCGGCCTGGCGGGCTGCTGGATCGGGGTTCTGTCGGATCGTGGTGAACGCTGCGTCCATCTCCGGGTCCTGGAACCGACCGAAGTTGAGCGCCAACTCGGGAACAGAGGGATCGATCGGGCTGGCGGTAGCCGAATGCCACCAGTACCACTGCTCGCTCGGATCCACTCCGGCGTGGTTGCGCCATCCCTGAGCCTGGAAGGTGCCCACCAACGCAAGACCGATGTACTGGCCCTGCTCGATCGGGGCGATGGTCACATCGACCTCGTCCCCGAATGCGTCCTTCCACATGGAGGCGATGAGCTCGTTGGTCTCCACGTTGAACGCGTCGTTGGTGGTGTTGTAGCTGAAGGTGACAGGGTTCTGGCCCGAGTCGGCCTTACAGCTCTCCCAGTCGACGGCGGCCTGATCGAGATCGAAGCTCGGGTAGCCGCTGTCCTCGAGGTAGCCGATGCTGCCCGGCGGGAACGGTCCGTTGGCCACGTTGACGATGCCAGCGTTGCGCTCGTCGGCGACCCGCTGCTGATCGATGGCGTGGGCCAGGGCCTTGCGGCAGGACAGGTGCACGAGCGGATTGCTGTCGTTCAAGCCGCCCGGGTCCATGACGACCTCGTCCAACCCCCGCACGAACGCCAGCGTCGGGTTCGTGCCCGTGGCTGTGTTGAGCAGGATGTAGCTCGTCTCGCCGAAGTCGTTGGCCCGCAGAAGCGTGAAGTCGTCATCGATGTACTTCGCCGTCTCGTCTGCGTTGGCGGTGTGCATGATGTCGAACTGCCCGGCGCGCAGACCGTTGCTGCGGCCCTGGATGTCAACCGCAACCACCAGCTCGATCTCGTCGAGATAGGGCAGATCTTCGCCGGTGATCCCGTTCTCACCCCGCCAGTAGTCGGGGTTGCGAGTGGCGATGAAGCTGTTGCCGTTGCCCGGCGAGTAGGACTGGTACACGAAAGCACCGAGACCCACTGGAGCCGATGGGTCACCCGAGAGGTCGAGCGCCGCCTGCTCGTCTTCGGTGACGAACGGCGCGTTGTTCAGCGGGTTGTTGGCGAGCGTCGCCATCCATGTGGGGCTGAGCATCATGCCGCACACCTCTGTGCGCAGCGACCGGGGGCCGAGCGCTTCGGGTGCGTCGTAGGTCATCGTGACCGTCTGACCCTCGGCCTGCACATCGCCGAGGCCGATGAAGGCGGGACCGGTGAGCGGGCTGAAGCGGCAGGTGTCGATGTTGTACTTGACAGCGGCGCCGTCGAGCGGAGTGCCGTCGTGGAAGGAGATCCCGTCGCGGATCGTCATCGTCCACACGGTGTAGTCGTCGTTCGGCTCGACCGTTTCGACGAGGTAGGGCACGATCTCGCCGTCTTGGTTGGTGACGAACAGACCATCGGTGATGGTCCGAAGCACCATTCGGCAGCTGATCGCGCACGAGGTGGCGTAGTGGGTCCAGGGGTTCGCGGAGTCGGCTTCGAGCCCGTACACCAGCTTGCCGCCATGGACGGGACCGGTGTCGGTCTCGCGCTCATCGGCGCCAGTGGCGTCGTTCTCTTCGACCGCGGTCGAAATCTCTTCTTCTGCTGGATCGTCGCTCCCGGAATCAGCGGTCCCTTCGGAGCCTCCGTCGCCGGAGCCCCCGCCGTCGCCACTGTCCGAGTCGCTGTCTCCACAGGCTGCCGCGATCATTGCGAACGCGAACAGAGCGGCGAGCAGCTTCAGCAACGTCTTGCGACGTCTTGCCACTATTCCCTCCCCCTTCTGGACGCCCGTAGGTGACGAACGTCACATTGGTTGAGGCGCAAGCTACGGGGCGGTAACCGGTGAAGTCAATCACCGCCGATGACGATTGGGTACCAACCCCTGTCACAATCGACATCGCGGGGGTGGGTAGGTGCCTCGCGCCCGAAGAGCCCGAGGCCATTCGGTCTGGAGCTCCTGAGTGAACGATCGACGAGTGACGACTGAACAGTTGATCATCGACGCCGCAGGCGAGCTCACGATCGGGCGCTACAAGGCCGCCATCGCGGCCTACACCGAAGCGTTCGCCCGGCTCGACTCAACGGACGTCGATCCGGACGCGTGGCTGGGCCTGGCCCGGGCTCACTACGGCATTCGCGAGCGCGCCGAGGGTGACCGCGCATACGGCCGCTACCGGGAGTCGCACGCGGGGCTCGCGTTCGGCGACGCGACCGCAGAGCTGATCCGATATCGCGAGGCCGTCGACGTGAAACAGCGCGGCGCCATCGCGGCCGACCTCGCCTGCAGCTCGGACCCTCAGGTCGATCCGGTTCTGCACGACTTCATCGTGGAAGTCGCCCGCGATCGGACCGGACCGCGCCGCGGCACCGGCAACCCGTTCTGGTCCGGCGTCGCCGCAACACTCGTCCGCTTCGGCATCGCCCCGCACATGGACTGGTACACCGACGGGCCCGCTCCCAGCGAGACCTGGCTCACCGACGACGTCGGGAAGTACCTGCGCAAGAATCGCAAACCGCCCCCACCTCGAAAACAGCAACCGGTCTTCTTCGGCCACATCGACGGCCGACACTGAGCAGCAGCTTCGAAGTCAGGTTCAGAAGTCGAGGGTCGCGTTGCTATCCTCATCCACCGCGCTGGTTTCGGCCGGCGCCTGTCGCGTTGCGGCAGACCCTTCCGGGGTAGCTCAGTTGGCAGAGCAGCGGACTGTTAATCCGTTTGTCGTGGGTTCGAGCCCCACCCCCGGAGCACTGTTTCCTCGCTGCGAGATCGCAGCGCTCCGCGCCGCTCTTGCGCAGATTCTCGCTGCGAGATCGCAGCGCTCCGCGCCGCTCTTGCGCAGATTCTCGCTGCGAGTTCCTGACGCTCGCTGCGCTCCCATCACTCATGCGCAATCTCATCGCTGCGAGTTCGTGACGCTCGCTGCGCTCCCATCACTCATGCGCAGATTTGTTCATCGCTGCGTCACCCCGCCGGAGCGCGAGTCGGCGGGTAGCCTGCGGCCGGGCCGGTAGCTCAGTGGTCAGAGCAGGCGACTCATAATCGTTCAGGTCGTGGGTTCGATCCCCACCCGGCCCACGCCCGTCTCAACCATCTTCTTCGAGGAAGTCCTTGAGGCGCTGGGAACGCTGGGGGTGGCGCAGCTTGGCCAGGGTCTTGGCCTCGATCTGGCGAATTCGTTCGCGCGTCACACCGAACGCCTTGCCCACATCCTCGAGCGTGCGCGGCCGATCGCCATCGAGGCCGAAACGCATGGCCATCACCTCACGCTCGCGGTCGTTCAGCTCCCCGAGAACCTCGCGCACCGCCTCGGCCAGCATCGCCCTGGTCGCCATCTCCGCCGGCGCCGCAGCATCGATGTCCTCGAGGAAGTCGCCGAGGCTCGCGTCCTCGTCCTCCCCACGCGTTGCATCGAGAGACACCGGATCGCGGCTCACGTCGAGCAACTCCCGGACCCGCTGGAGCGGAAGGTCCGCCGCCCGAGCCGTCTCCTCGATCGTCGGCTCACGGCCGAGTTCTTGCACCAGCTCGCGTTCGACCCTCGTGATGCGGTTCACGAGATCCACGAGATGGCTGGGCAGGCGGATCGTGCGCGACTGCTCGGATGCCGAGCGCGAGATCGCTTGGCGGATCCACCAGCTGGCATATGTCGAGAACTTGAACCC
>Ga0209992_10001963_pt1 | contig 20018 bp, 24 predicted proteins | sample 2SBtaG_2_FD_182564 | JGI IMG/M metagenome (GOLD analysis project Ga0209992, IMG submission 182564) | Deep subsurface microbial communities from Kolumbo volcano to uncover new lineages of life (NeLLi) - 2SBTROV12_ACTIVE470 metaG (SPAdes)... | ecosystem: Environmental > Aquatic > Marine >... | reverse complement strand
AACAAGATTAAGATTTGCAGCATTGACAATAATTTCAACTGCAAATAACATTCGAATCGCATTACGTTTTACTGCTAAACCATAAATTCCAATACCCAACAATGCAATTGATACTAATACAAATTCAATTAACTCATTACTCATTTTCTATTGTATCCTCCCTTCTTGCCAAAACTAATGCCCCCATAACAGAGCCTGCTAAAATTAAAGCCATCATGATTAATGCAGGCCAATAATATGTGAGAAAGTCCCCTCCAATTTCTCTAAAGTCAACAGGATCAGAATCCGTGGTAATTGTTTTAATTCCAGAATCCATAATGATAGCGCCTAATGCAAGAATCACAATCAACATTAGGCCAATTCCAGCAAGCTTTCTTTTCGGGTCTTCAATTTTTTTGAAAATTAATTCTCTTTTTACAAGCATTACAGTAAATAAAATAAGAACTGCAATGGAACCCACATAAACTGCTAATTGGAACATTGCAACAAATGGCGAGTCCAACATTACATAGAAAGCAGCAACACCACCAAGTGATCCCATTAAAGCAATTGAACCATAAACTAGTGAACGCATTTCAAGTGCTGCAATTGCAGAACCAATAGTTAGTACAGATACAGCTAAGAACAGAGCATCAGCCATGTCTGGCGCCCCGTTTATCAATAATGAGTTCCGAATCCTGCTGAATTTGTGGTTTTACCTGTAGTTGTGCAGGAGTATAGATTAAACCCTCTTTGGTGAATGATGATAATTCATAGTCATTTGACATGTATAATGCATAGAAAGGACATGCATCAACACATAATCCACAAAAGACGCACTTTCCATAGTCAATTTGTGGCATGATTGCTTTTTTGTTATGTCCCCAAGTATCTGGAACTTTAACCATTGCGATTGCTTCTGCTACACCTTCACATGCGATTGAACATAGATTGCATCCAGTGCAATGATCATGAAATAACATGTGACGACCTTTTAGACCAGCAATAGCTACACCTGAAGCTGGGTCATATTGATATCCATCACCAACAAATTTCAATTTTTGTTCAGGATATCTCAAAGTGAAACGTTTTATTGCTAGATGTTTAATTCCAGAGTTTAATGCTTTGATAATTCCAGTTGCAGTTCCCATTACAAAATTCCTCCAGGTCCTATAACTCCAGCATACACCAATCCGAGTGCAATAAAGATGTTAACGAAGGATAAACCAATTAGTTTGTACCAGCCAATGTGTAACAACATATCAATTCTAATTCTTGGGAATACACCTCTTGGCAAAAGTATGAAGAAGATGACTCCAACTGTTTTTAGTACAAACCAGATAACACCACTAATCAATAACTGCCCGCTCGTGTACATCAGTTCACCCTGCTGCTGCAGCACCCATTCATTTGGATCTTTATCAAATAATGGTAAACCAGGTGTATTAACTGTCAAAATTGGATCACCAGCGTAGTTTGGAATTGGAATACCCTCAGTGATTAATTCAGTCTCTAATGGAGGCCAGAATACTGGACCAGTCCATCCGCCTAAGAAGATTATTACAAATAATGCAGCAAATGCATAAAGTTTGAGATAGGAACCAAGTTGTACTAATCCATACATCATACCAGAAAATTCAGTTAACCATCCTGCAACAATCTCACTTTCTGCTTCTGGAAGATCAAATGGAATTCTTTCAAGTTCAGCTAGCATTGCAATAAAGAATACAATTGCACCAATTGGCATGAAGATGATCCATGGGAAGCTGCTTTGTGATTCAACAATTTCACTAAGGTTCAGAGTTCCAGTCAGAATTACAACCCCAAGAAGTGATAAGATGAGAGGAATTTCAAATGATACCATTTGATGCAATGCTCTAATTCCACCAATGAATGGAAACTTGCTGTTAGCAGACCAAGCAGAAAGGATTGTAATGATTGGGAAGAATCCAATTACAGCAAATACTGCAAGGAGACCAACATCTAAGTCTGCTACAACCCAGCCTCCAGGTGCTACAGGGATTAATGCTACAAATGCCGCAGCAGCCCCAACAAACAACACCGGTGCGGCCCAGAATAATGGTTTGTCAGCCTTTGCAGGAATAATAATTTCTTTTGATATTAGTTTCAGGCCATCTCCTGCTAATTGTAAAATACCCTCAACTTTTCCACAGTAAAATGGACCTACACGAAGTTGTAGTTTAGCCAACATCTTTCTTTCAACAAAGATTGTTCCAGCAGCTATCAATGCTGCAAATCCAAATCCAGGAAATGCTGCAATTCTAAATAAGTCAGAGTAAAGAAGTGCCTTGATTAATGGGATCTGCATTGTTGGGTTGAACAACCAAGTAAATGCTAAGAAGGCGGTTAAAAGTTGACCATCAAGTATAGGTAATGGTATGAAAAAGAGTGCGATTTGAATTGCCGGAATTCCCGCTAATGTAACAAGTGTTATTATCCAAAATAAATTATCAAAAATTCCTTTAAGGAAATATCCAAGTCGGAATTTTGGTGCAATAACTGACATTTATCGGTCAGCCTCCACTGGCCAGTAGTTTAGACTCCAGTAAACTGCCGGCATGTTTCCAAGTTTTTCGCCTTTAAGTAAATATGGTAACGCAATTAGATTTCTAAAAGAACCAACGCTTAATTTTAGACGATATGGTTCTGGTTTGCCTTGTGAGATTATATGACAACCTGCTGCACCTCTTCCACTTTCAACTCTACGATACACTTCATCATCTTTGCCTTTTGGATTTGGTTTTAATTTTGTTCTAATTGAACCAGACTTTGGCATCTTCTCTAATGCTTGTCGTATAATGTTACAACTCTCTATCATATCAAGCCATGGGATTTTGGAACGTGCGTATGAATCACCTGCTTTTAGTACGTTTGTGTGTACATCAAGTTCATCATAAACATCGTATGGTTCTTTGATTCTAACATCATAATCAACACCACTTGCACGTAGAACAGAACCAGTTGTACCTAAACGAATTGCATCTTCTCTAGATAGTACGCCAGTATCCTCTGTTCGTGCTTTTAAGATGGGATTATCATAGAAGACGTCAGCATATTCTTTGATACGTTTTTCAAAGTAGTTGACTTGTCGTAAGCATACATCTTCAAAGTTTGCAGGAACATCATTTCTGACGCCACCTGGAATAAAATATGAATGGGTTACTCTAGCACCAGTTATTTTTTCCATTAAATCAATTAAAAGTTCCCTGTCACCTGCAGGCCACATGAACATTGTGGAGTGACCAAGAAATATTCCGTATATTGCAAGCCAATACTGGATGTAAATACATCTGTTTAGCTCAGCTGCAATTACTCTAATGTATTTTGCACGTTCTGTAACCTCAATACCTACTAGATCTTCAACACCTAAAACGTAAGGATATAGAATATTGCAAGAATCATGGATTACAGGTCTTTCTAAATGAGGAATATTTAAAATATAATTTCTTGCTTCCGCCATCTTTTCTTCACCACGATGAACATAGCCTGGATCTGGATCAGCATCAACAATATAATCACCATCAATTCTTACGATAATTCTCATATGTCCAGAACCTGGGTGTTGTGGACCAACATTGAGAGTCATTATACGGTCGTCTACTTGGTCAACTTGTAGACCAGGAGGCATTTGTTTGGTTGGTATTAGTTTGTCAGTCATTTTATCTTCCTTTATTTGTAAAGTCCTTTCTTAGTGGAGGTAAATCAGCCCAGTCTTCAGGCAGTAATAAACGTCGATTATCAGGATGCCCTTCAAAGTAAACACCGAGCATTTCAAATATTTCGCGTTCATGGAATTCAACACTGTAAAATATTTCTCTCAGACTAGATAATTTTGTAGAATCATTTCCTGGATTTGGATTTTCTTCACGTGGAACTCTAGTTGCAAGAGCTAAGACTTGTTTTGAATAAGCAGGATCTGTGTAAGAGCCCAAGTGATATATGACACCAATCTCTTTGTCTTCAGGGAAATCAACTCCAGTAACAGATTCTGCATGATCAAATGGAGTGTTATCTTTGATAAATTTAGCAACATCTACAATTTTTTCTTTTTTCACATTTATTCTAGTTCTATTCTCTTTGATGTATTCTACTTCAACATGATCAGAAAAGTGATTTGTGATTTGATCAATAAAAGATTTTTCAAATGCAGGTGCAGGAGCTTCAACTTTTTCTGGAGGAGTAGCTTTTGGTGGCGGTGTGGCTTTTGGTGGCGGTGTAGTTTCAGCTGTACTCATAATTTTTTACCTATCTAGCCTTCATCCTTTTGATTTTTTCTTGCAACAACATGCATCCTTGAATCAAGGTCTCAGGTCTAGGAGGACAACCAGGAACATACACATCGACTGGAAGAATTCCATCAATTCCAGGTAACACATTGTATGAATCAAAATACAGACCACCAGTAATTGCACATGCACCCATGGCAATCACATATTTTGGTTCTGGCATTTGATCATAGACTAATCTTAGTCTTGGTGCCATTTTTCGTGTAATTGTTCCTTGTACTACGACAAGATCACACTGTCGTAATGATCCAAAAGCTTCGATAATACCGAATCTTTCTACGTCGTATCGAGGACTTGATGCTGCTCCAAACTCAACACTACAACATGCTGTTTCAATGTGTACAGGCCACAAAGACCACATTCTACCCCAGTTGATTGCCATTCCTAATGGTTGATCAATTGCTTTGTACAAAATGTCGCCAAGTTTTCCAACAAACACATTTGCGTTTTGCGGTGTTATGAGTTCTTTTAACAACTTAGTCCCTCACCTTGATAGTTGTAACTAGTATTTAGAATTACCATATGTCTTTCCTCTTTGATAGGTTTAGCGCAAATGCCATTGCAGCAAACATAATTCCTAAAAATGCAATAATTGGTAAAGTTGCAGTCCGTGGTAGGTCTAAAAGTGAGCTACCCCAAGCATACAAGAAAATTGCCATAACATCAAAGATGACAAACATCAAGACATATGCATAATACTGCATCATGAAATGGGTACGACCAGCACCAGATGGAACTTGACCACATTCCATTGGAAGTGTTTTAACCGGATTTGGTTGTTTTTTGTTCTCTGGAGAGATCATTCTAGATATGATTAAAGCAGGAATCATGGCAGCACACGCAAAGCCAAACATGAGTAATACATTACTGTATGATGCTACACTCTCGCCAACCAAGTTAAACCGACTCCCTTCGTTGAAAATATAAAGCTATAGAGAATTTTTTCGATCTAAAATTGATTTTTTCCCAAGTCCTCTAAATTGATATACGACAAAAAACGAGCATTCCTATGGCAGTTAACGTCGGAGATCAAGCACCAAAATTTGAGTTAGTTGATGGAGATCTAAAATTTAGATCATTAGATGAATTTAAAGGCAAAAAAGTTGTTATCTCATTTTTTGTTGCAGCAAGTTCCCCAGTATGTGAAGTTGAACTTTGTACATTTAGAGATTCATTAAATGATATTTCAGAATTAGGTGCACAAGTAATTGCAATTAGTAATGATGGACCATTTGCAAATAAGGCATTTGCAGAAAAAAATAATTATAATTTTCCAGTATTAGGAGATTATACAAGTAAAACAATCAGAGATTACGATATTTTATTACAAGATTTATTGCATGTAAAAGATTACAATGCTGCAAAACGTTCAGTCTTCATTTTAGATGAAGAACATAAAGTAATTTGGAAATGGGTTTCTGAAGATCCATTAAAAGAACCAGATTATAGTGAAATTATGAATGTGCTAAAATCAAACTAGTTATTCGATTTCAGCAATAATATCATTTTTGTTAACAGAGTTTCCTTCTTTAATTTTGATGGTTTTGACAAGACCATCTTTATGCGATTTTACTGAGACTTGCATCTTCATTGATTCTAAAACACATACTACATCTCCTTTCTTTACTTCAGTACCTTCTTCCGCATTAATTGATACTACCTTTCCAGGTATTTGACTACGTAAATTCAATTGTGCAGTTCCAGTTTCAGCCCCACCAGAATTTTGATAAACAATTTTATCTAAATGAGAATTCATATTTACGGACATTGATGAACCGTCAACAATGAAATTCATCTCAGAAGTTTGGCTATCAACATATCTAACTGAATGAAATTCATTGTTCAAAACAAATTCCATGGTATTTGAATCTGTGCTAAGAATTTTCACCACATATTCATTATTTTTGATCTTAATTTTGTATTCATCCTGAGATAATTTCTCTAAGATTTCACCATCTACAATTTCATCGCTATCTTGAACTTTGTATTTCATTTTTAAACACTATCCATCTTGTTTTTCCAATTTTGATTTCTGGAATTTTGTGATTGTACTTTACTTTTATAAAATTCAGAATGCATTATTGCAGAAGCAATAGCAGGAATTTGTTTGTTTTTTCTATCTTGAATTAGATCTTTTTCCAATCTTTCGATCATTTCAAATCTTTTCAAAAAGTCAGTTGTTAATTGGCCATTCTTGTATTCATCTGAATTTAGAATGGTTTTGTACAAAGGAATTGAAGTTTCTACACCTTGAATGTCAAAGTCATCCAATGCACTTAACATTCTCAATCTAGATTCATCAAATGTTTTTCCCCAAGTACAAAGTTTTGCCATTAGTGAATCATAGTATGGAGATACAGTACATCCAGGATACAGATATGTGTCACACCTAACACTTGGTCCTGAGGGAATAGTAACATATGGAACAGGACCCGTGGATGGTGCAAAGTCTAAGAAAGTATCTTCAGCGTTAATTCTACATTCAATTGCATAACCATTCATTTTCAAATCAGATTGTTTGAATGGCAGTGTTTCTCCATTTGCAATATCTAGTTGAAGTTTAACAAAGTCTAATCCAGATACCATTTCAGATATTGGGTGTTCTACTTGTAATCGTGCATTGATTTCAATGAAATAAAATTCTCCAGAATCGGCTCTGAGAAATTCTGCAGTTCCTAAATTAGTATAATCAACAGCCTTTGCAGCTTTAACAACTAATTCACCGATTTCTTCTCTTTTTGCTTCATCTACTACAGGAGAAGGGGTTTGTTCAATTAGTTTTTGATTCCGTCTTTGAATGGAGCATTCTCTTTCAAAGAGATGTACAGTATTACCATGTTTGTCCCTACACATTTGATATTCAATATGTCGCGTTTTCTCTAGGAATTTTTCAACAATAATTGCAGATTTTCCAACAGCAGCTATAGATTCAGATGTAACGGTTTCAAAACCTTCTTGTAGCTCTTTATCATTAGTAACTAATCTAATTCCACGACCACCACCACCATAAACAGATTTCAACAGTACGGGATAACCAATATCATTTGCAATTTTTTCTGCTTCATCTGCATCCTTTACTAAACCTGGACTCCCAGGTACTGTTGGAACTTTAGCCTCAAGCATTGCTTCTTTACAACGCATCTTATCACCACAAAGATTCATTGAATCAGCAGAAGGTCCGATAAAGTTGATTTTATTTTTTTCACATAATCGTGCAAAGTCATCATTTTCTGAAAGGAAACCATAACCAGGATGTACAGCATCAGCACTAGAAGATAACATAACGTCAAGAATTTTTTCTTGATTAAGATAGCTCTTTGCAGGAGCAGCCTCACCTATGTAGTATGACTCATCAGCAGTTTTTACATGAAGGGAATTTACATCCTCATCAGAATAGACTGCTACAGTCTTTATTCCTAAAGCCTTGCATGTTTTCATTACACGTAATGCAATTTCTCCTCTGTTGGCTATCAGTACTTTTTCAATCATATGTAATCACAGGTTGATATTTCCATGTTTTCTAGGAAGTTGTTTATCACGTTTATTGCTCAACATTTCAAGTGCTTTAATGAGCATAGGACGTGTTTCAGCAGGATCAATTACGGTATCAATTGTACCATTTGATGCTGCAACGTAAGGATTAGCGAATTTTCCTGTAAATTCATCGACTAATTTCTTTTTTAGTTCTTCAGGATTATCTGAATTTGCTAATTCCTTTCTATTCATAATTTTAACAGCACCTTCAGACCCAAGAACAGCAATTTGTGCAGTTGGCCATGCGTAATTCACATCAGTTCTTAGATTTTTACTTGACATCGCAATGTATGCACCACCATATGCCTTTCCAATAACAACCGTAATTTTTGGAACAGTAGCTTCACAATAAGAGTATAGTAATTTACTTCCATGACGAATTATTCCGTTGTGTTCTTGATTTGAACCTGGCATGTAACCAGGAGTATCAACTAAAGTAATAATTGGTATACCGTAACAATCACAGAAACGAATGAAACGTGATGCTTTGTTTGATGAATCAATATCTAATGCACCAGCTAAGAACATTGGTTGATTTGCAACAATTCCTACAGTTTTACCATTCATTCTACCAAAACCAACGATAACATTTTGTGCAAATAATTCGTGAATCTCAAAGAATTTGTTATCATCTAAAATTGAATGTATAATTTCTTTCATATCATATGGTTGTAAAGCATCGTCAGGTAGAATGTTTATCAAATTATTATCCAATCTATTAGGATCATCAGATGTTTTAACAGAAGGCGGAGCTTCAGAATTATTCTGCGGAATGTAAGAGAGTAATGTTTTGATATAATCCATGCACTCATACTCATTTTTAGCTACAAAGTGTGCAACACCACTCTTGGTTCCATGAGTCATTGCACCACCTAATTCATCAAATGATATTTCTTCTCCAAGAACTGTCTTAACAACATCAGGACCAGTTACAAACATGGTTCCAACTTTGTCAACCATTATAACAAAATCAGTCATTGCAGGAGAATAAACAGCACCACCTGCAGAAGGACCAATGCTTGCAGTTATCTGTGGAACGACACCAGATGCCAATTGATTATGATAAAAGATATCTGCAAAACCATCTAGACTTAAAATTCCTTCTTGAATTCTTGCACCACCAGAATCAGCAATTCCAACTATTGGACAACCATTTCTAGTAGCATGATCCATTAATTTAGTAATTTTTTTGGCACCCATCTGACTAAGCGTTCCACCTAAAACAGTGAAATCATATGCAAAAACGTAAACCTGACGGCCATTAATTTTTCCATATCCACCAATTACGCCATCAGTAAAAAATTTCTTTTTCTGCATGTCATAATCATGATAATGATGAGTAGTCATAGCATCTAGTTCAACAAATGTTGCTTCATCACAGAGCAAATCAATTCTTTCTCTAGCAGTTAATTTGCCCTTGTCATGTTGGGCCTTAATTCGATCTTGACCTCCACCTTGAAGTGAAGTCTTTTTGTTATTCAGATATTCATTTAGTTTATCAGAATGCATGTCCGCGATTTCTTGTCTTAGATATCATATATTAATTTAAGTCAGACAAAATTTGAGTTCACTAATTTTTGAGATTCAGTAACGAAAACTTGGTTTTAAGAGATTTTTGGTATATCAGATATGAGTTTCCCAAACCTTCACATTTTTTACAAATGCATAATTGTGAAACAATAGAACGATCGCAATCATCTTGAAATTCGCACTGCGAACAACCAGCAGAGCCATCACATATTAGACATTTTAGATCTTCAGTCTCAACACATTTTTCATGTTTTACTCCAAGACCTTTTGACCAAAGACCGATTTCATTTATGTTAATTTTTTCATTACAGACTATACATGTACCTTCAAATTTCATTGCAATTTTTCGCCAGCTCATTGTAACAATTCGATCTCCTTTTCAATTAATTCCTCATATGTTTCCTCAAATTCTAATTCAATGGAATCATTTTTCTTTAATATTAAGAGTAATGGAAAGAAGAATGTTGCAAACGTGCTGTTTGATACATGCAGTTTTTTAGATAATGTTGAACTAATCGCTTTAATTTTTGCTCCATCCCATCGTAATCTATTCAACAAAGGCCAAGAAAGATTATACTTAGTGTATCTAGCAGAAGAATCTTTTTCATAAAGTGACAGTAAGATTGAATCAAGATATCTTAGTAGTCTCCAGTTTTGTGTTTTCATTATTTTTCCATAAAGTAAATCAGCTTTCGAAATAGTTTCTAGTGATTTAGATATTTTTTCTGTAGATAGATTACTAGTAATAATACTTGAATAAAACGCATTAATTTTTTCTCTAGGATCAATTCTTAAAGAAAATAATACAACTCTAGCCTCATCTAGTGATTGTGATTTGAAAAATGCATTTAATCCATCCTCTACATTGAGAGATTCAAATGATTTTTCAGTATTAGGTTCAAATCCAGTAACTAATGCTTGTGCAGAATTTATCATAGAACGAATGTCACCTTTTGAATCAGTGATAAGTTTTACCAATCTACCAGGATTAATTTTTGCTTTTTCTTTTTCTAGGATCATATTAAGATACAATTTGAGAAATCGAGGTGATAAAGGACTAATTTGTAGAGTTTTTACAACTTTTTTAATTTTTTTCATTTTGTCAGAGGAATCATAATTCCCAGCAAGTACAATTGGAACTGTTGGTTCTTTTAAGATGTTAATGAGTGCTTCAACACCTCCAAAATCAGAACGTCCATGAATTCCATCTACTTCATCAATGAATATCATAGGTTCACCAAGAACAGTTTGATTTCCAAGTACAGGAGTTAGTATCTCTTGAATATTTTTTTTATTTCTTACATCACTTGCATTAAGACTAATCATATCATATCCAAATTGTTTTCCTGCAAGAAAACACATAGTTGTTTTTCCAATTCCAGGAGGGCCAATCAATAAGAGAGGTTTTGTTCCTTTCTTCCATTTTCCAAACCACTCAACAAATTGTTTTCTAGCATCTTCATTTCCAACCATATCAAAAATATTTTGAGGTCGATATTTTTCGGACCACATCATTTGTATCACTTAGTAGGAAGGTTTTGAGTCAAATCTGACCAAATATTTTGCTCTTGCAGCTTTTTGTACCAAAATAGATTATAATGTTCAACGGTTAGGAATAAAAATTCTAAGAATTTTCTATGTGAGAATTCATCTGGAAGTTTTTCAAGAGCGGCTCTAGCATCATTTAGGTATGATTCACTATGTTTCATTGTTTCTTCAAATCCACTTTTTACATCATTCATTTTGAGAGAATAAAAAAGTGGCCAAGATGGAATTTTTGCTGCTTTGTCTCTAATACTATCTTCGATTTCATTTCCACATCCAACTGATTCAGCTGCTTTTGCCATTCCAGTGTAAAAGATGTCAGCTAATGGTGGACGAGCTAATGCCATATTTCTGCCTGCAGTACCCATTACAGAACGATATTTTTTATAACTTTCAACTAATTCTTCTTCAGTAATTGATGCAGGTTTGTCTTTTAATTTTGTATCAAGATATTGACCAATTCTTGCTTGCTTAAATCCTTCTTCAAATTCTTTTAGTACATCTTCACCACCTTTTGAAATTTTTTCTCTAGCAAGTTTTAGAATATATGGATTCATCAATTTGTAATCATCTAGATACTCCAAATCTTCATCTTTGTCAACGATTCTATCCATTGGCTCACTAAGATCTATTGCAATTATGTGACCATCGACAATATCTTCTCGCATTGTAGTACTTTTATCATCTTTGAAGTAATCCGTTGACGCATCAAAAAGACCATTGAATACAGGAAATGTCATTTTTACAAAATTTGAGTTTAGGATTCTGAGAACTCGATCATGTAGCGTATCAAAATCTTCAAGTTTAGATTTTATAGGATCAATTTCAGAAGCATTTAAGATAATTTCTGTAGAACCAACTTCTTCTGCAAATTTTTGTTGTGTTGTATTAGGAGAATCATCAGACTTTATTTGATCAAAGAGATTTTTTGCAAATCTCTTAGCAAACTCAGGAAATGTGTTTTCTGCTTCTTCTTTATAATGATTAAACTGTTTGAAACCTTTTGATTTGAATAGACCTTGCTTTATGATTTGTTTTCCAGGTTTAGTACCCATCAAAGCACTTTTGCTAAAAATTGATTCATCTTTTCCACTCACAAAAAGTTGTTAACAAATTGCTATTTATGCGTTCAAAGAACTAAATCACAGTCGTCTAAACTCTGCAGCACCTTTTTCTGTAATTTTTAGTTGTATTGATTTTCCAAAAGGACCACTTTTTTCTACTGGCATCATGAAGCGTTTTTTCTCAAGATCTTGTAAAATAGTATCTAAATTATTTGTTGAAAGGTTTGCTCTTTTTTGAAGTTCTTCAAATTTTGAAATATTTGTCATTAGTAAACCAAGCACAATTTTTTCTTTAGACCAATTTTTTGTTGAGAATTCTTCTTTACGTGGCGATTCTCGGAAATTATCAGGAGAAGATTCTTGGAAATTATCAGGAGAAGATTCTTGGAAATTATCAGGAGAAGATTCTTGGAAGAAATTTCTACGAGGACTTTCAGGACGAGTAGATGTATTTTGTTTGAGACCAGCACGTTTCAATACTCTAGGAAGTATTCTGGCGAGCGGTATAATCAGAAATATGAGTAAATAGATCCAAGAATAATTTTCTTCCATGTTATATCATTCCAATTCGAAAGTAATAATGTATGTGTTGATTTTCTATTGAGATTGTGAAAAAACACGATATTCGCCTATAATAGAATTACATTTGTGACATGTATATTGGCCTCTCTCAATGAGAATTAGTCCATTAGCAACAGGTTCATTTGGTTTTTCTTCTATCTGTATTTTAGTTGGCCCATCAAACTCAGAGTCACAAGTTTTGCAGAAATGTTTCAACATTTTTCCTAGATCAAGTTTCTCAAGTGATGCCAAGAAATGTTTATCTATGTTTGGGACAAGTTTTGATTTTGAAACTTCTTCATCAGTAAGTTCTGCACTAACCCATCCACCCGAACCTTGTAATTCTATTATCGTCATAATAATTCATTTTTTTATGCATAAATAAAGAGGTTTTGAAAAAAAAACGAAAATGTTATTCAACTTAAATTATCCACAAATTGGAAAATCATGATGGACACAAATCAAATTCTCAAAGAGGCATCAAGAAGAATTTACGAGGCTGTGAAAGATATGGCAGGTACTGAAAAGGCTGCAGGCAATTTTGGAAGAGGCGCTGGAGGAGATATTTCAAGAAATATCGACATTACTGCAGAAAACACTGTTTTAGATTATCTAAAAGAGATTAATTTTGATTGTGTGGTTTTAGGAGAAGAATGTGGTCGTGTAGAATTATCAGATGAACCAAAGGGTTTTGTCATCATGGATGCAATTGATGGTTCTGCAAACGCAGTTAGAGGAGTGCCATTTTTTTGTTCGTCATTAGCATTTGCAACAGAAAATAGACTTAGTTCTATAACAGATGGTGTAATTACAAATCTTTCAACAGGTCAAATGTATTCGGCATCACAAGGAAAAGGAGCATTTTTGGATGATAAACAAATTTCAATTCACAAAGAAACACCACTGTATAAAATAGTTGGAATAAACACTTCAGGTGCAAATCAAGAGATAATGAAAAAATTACAACCAGTTATTCAGAATCATAGTCATCTAAGACATTTTGGTGCAAATGCATTAGAAATGGCAATGTTTGCACAAGGATTAATGGATATCTTCATTGACTTGAGAAATAAGATAAGGATTCAAGACATTGCAGCAGGATACATTATTGTTAAAGAAGCAGGAGGTTTACTTTTAGATGAAAAATTTAACACATTAGATGCAGACTTGAGTTATGAAACAAGAGTTTCTTTTGTGGCAGCTGCTAATCAGGAAATTTTAGACGATATATTTCCAAGAGAAAAGTAAATTTTATCCGTATGATTCGTATTTGACTTCAAATGTTCCATCTTCATGTGGATTATCTCTATTAACAAATCCTCTATCAGAAATATAATCCATTACTCCATCAATTGTTCCTTGATAACCACAAATGTAGATTCTAGTATTCTCAGGAGTTACTTTTTCTCCAACTAATTCATCTAATGGAGAAACACCTTGAGCATTTGCTTTGAAAAATGATTCTACACGTCCAGTATGACCGATCCAAGATCTGTTAAAGTATTCTTTAGGTCTACTAATTGCAGCGCGGTAAATAAAGTTCCATTTATCAGGTCCTCTCTCTTTACTTTCATTTTGAAGGTCAGTAAGTAGACGTTTGTAACTTAATTCATCTACGTAACTTGCTCCGTGTAAAACAACAATTTGTCTTTTATCATTTGTTTCATGAAAGTGATTTGCAAAAGCAATGAATGGTGCAAGACCGGTTCCACCTCCAACACAAACAATTCTTCTGTTATCTGGTTGTCCATTACGAAGTTTATCTTCAATAATCAAATCTTCACCAGTAGGATCACCAAGTAATACTTCATCTCCAACACTAAGATAGAATAATTCAGTAGTAACACGACCAGGTAGTGGTTTTCTAACCCATCTAATTACAAATTCATAATAATCTCTATTTTCAGCATGAGATACAAGAGAATAAGCACGTTTAATGATTTTATTTTCTGCTGCTACTGGCAAACCAATTGTAAGGAATTGACCAGTTCTGTATTTTGGCATTCCATTTACAGGAACAATTCTAATTATAACTAAATCTTCTTTTAGCAATTCAGTATAGATGATCTTTGCTTTTGTATCAGCCATGCAAGAAAACTTCTTGATTTAGATAAATGTATTTCTCTTAAAATTTAGACAGAATTCTTTTTATATAGAAAATATGCCCTCCAAAATTAAGACAATGACAAAACTAACATGTATGGATTATGGTTTTAATTGTACATATGCAATAGAGGGTGAAGTTGAGCAGGTTATTGAAGAATTTGGGAAACATACAACCGAAGAACATGGAATAGAATATTCCACAGAAGCTTTGACACAATTCATTTTAAGACAACAAGGTTGATTATAAAAAAAATCAGATTCTTTTCATTGAAGCAGATAGAATTGGTAATTCTTTTGAGATGATTTTCTCAATAGCAGGAACTATACCAGATCTTAGTTTAGTATTTTCTTCATAGATTTCTGCAACTTGATCCCTGAATAGTAATTTAATTCCAGGTAATTCCATAATGCTTTCTTCAACAGCTCTTGGTTCAGATAAATCTAAAATTAGCGTTCCTTTCTTCTTTTCTTGCATTACTAGCTTGATTCTTTCAAGATCAATCACGAAATAATCAGCAGTTGTTGCGACTATAATGATATTAAATTTATCAAATCCTGCAAGTACATCTGCGAATTCCATTGGAGTTCCTCCTAAGATTTGTGAAAAGTTTGTAGAGCGGTCGATAGTTTTACTAGTTACTTGAAAAGGGATTTGTTTTTGACCTAATGTTTTTGCAACCATTGCAGCAGATTCGCCTGTACCGATGAGTAAGACTTTCTTTTTTGCGTCTAACCCAACTTTTTCTTCTATTAGATTTAGTGCTATATCTCCCAGAGATACAACATCCTTACTTATTTCAGTTGAATCTCTAATTGAACTTGCAAGTCTAATTACACTTTCAAATAATTTGTTAAGAATTTTTCCTGAAGAGCCAGATTTTTTTGAGTCTTCTAGAGATTTTTTAATTTCATCATAGACTTCTTGTTTTCCTACAACTACAGAATCTAATCCACAAGCTAATCGTAATAGATGAAGGTAAACATCATCATCTTTGAAAACTTCAAGAGTTTGATCAAAATGATCAATATCAATTTGCTCTATGCTAGAATTATTTTGCCAGGTTTCTTTCATTTGATTAATTATCAAGCCTTTTCCTTCAGGTCGTCTTGCATCAGTAGAATCATCATTTTCAAGATTACTAACAGTGAAAATTTCAACTCTGCTTGATGTTTGAATTATGATACATTCATCAACACCGGGAATTTTTTTGAAAGCAGCATATGCAGCGTCTATGTCGTTGAATGCAAATCGTGAAAGAGAATGTAATGGTACATTTTTGAAAGTGACGCGCGCATTCAAGACATCAAATTTAACTTCACTCAACATAAATCACCAAAATATCAATCTCGTAATTTTGTTCGTCCACCTTTAGCAGTTCTAAAAACATTCATTCCAAGATAATAATTTGAATGTAATGAATCTAGGTATGTAAGGTCTTGTTCAATTTTTGCAATATCTTCAGATGAAGATTCAGGATCATTTCTAAGACGTTCTAGTTTTACTTGTAATTCATCTCCTAGAACAGTAATTCCAGTTTCATAATTGGAAGTTCCACCATAGCGTTCATCTAAAATATTTTGAGGATCGTAATTAGGAGTTGTATCTTCATAATTGAGAGCTTTTCTTGTAATGTCATCTTTTTCGTCTTCAGATAAGATAGGTTTAGGAAATCGATCTTCTTTATCTAAGAAAAATTCTGGTTCACCCATAGCTCTTCTAAATATAATCTCAGTTTTTCGTTTGTTAGAAAAATCTGGACCTTTGGGCGCTTCAGATTTTACTTCTTCTGCAATTGCTTTGAATTCATCTTCAGCAGCTTTTGCTGCAGCTTCTTTCAACTTTTTTGCTTTTGCAATTGCTTTTTCTGCAGCTTCTTCTGCTTTTTGAGCAGCTTGTGCTGCAGCTTCTGCATCAATAGATGCTTTAGCAGATTTTTTATCATCTTCTTTTTTTGGTTCTTCAGATGCTTTTGGAATTTCCTTTACTTTAGAGGTATTCTTGTCGTCAGACATCGATTTTTCTGTGAAATTGCCCGATTTTAATATTATTGTATCATGTAGTTTTGAATCTTCTGCGATCAAACAATCTTAATTTTAAGAAAGAAATGGCGCCCTCGGCGGGATTTGAACCCGCGTCTCAGCCGTGACAGGGCCGAATTCTAGACCGGGCTATACTACAAGGGCAGTATTTACAAGAAAAAGAATTGCTGGTTTTAAAGTTTCCATTTTAACTTTCAAACTAGTAAAAGACTAAATTATACAATAATGAAAAAATTCGCATGGGTCTATAGCGCAGCCAGGTAGCGCACCGCCCTTTTAAGGCGGCTGTCGTGGGTTCGAATCCCACTAGACCCGCGTTATTTTGTAAGTGTTTTAACGCGTTTTTCTAATAAAGTTAAAGATTTTTTCACACTATCATTTTGAGTTTTGATGTGTTTTTTCAGTGTTATAATTTTGCGAGTTCTTTGCCCAATCATTCGTTTTTGTTCTGATATTCCAGATGAGCCTTTTGATTTTCGTTGTTTAAGAGATGAAATGACGGTAGTTTTTTGAATTAGTTCAAAGAGTTTTGATGGTTTGATCTCTTTAATTCCAAGAGATTCAATATCATCTAGATCAAGATCAGAGAGTATCTTTTTTGAATTGTGTGAAAGTTGAACAAGATTACCAACTATATTGTGTGCAGTACGAAATGGAATTTTTTCAAGGACTAAATTTTCAGCCAAATCCAGTGCAATTAAAAATCCCTCTTCTGTTGCTTTTTGCATTTTTTCTTGATTAACTGTAAGTTCAGAGAGCATTGATTGTATTATAATTAGTGCAGTGATGGATGTTTTTGATGTCGACCAGATTGAGGATTTGATTTGCTGTAAGTCTCGACTATATCCAGAAGAAAGTCCTTTGGTGGTAGTTAGGATAGATGTTAAATGTCCAATAACCTGTGATGTTTTTCCACGTGTAAGTTCTAAAATATCTGGATTTTTCTTTTGTGGCATTACACTTGAAGGAGATGTAAAATTATCTGATAATTCAATAAATGAAAATTCAGTAGATGACCAGATGATAAAGTCCTCAGATAATCTACTTAGGTTTGTCATCATGATTGCAGAATTTGCAACATATTCTGCTACAAAGTCACGTGTACTTGTAGCATCAATTGAGTTTTCAATAAGAGATGGGAACCCAAGCATTTTTGCAGTACTGTCTCTATCAATAGGTAAACTAGTTCCACCTACAGGACCTGCACCTAAAGGACTTTGATTAACGCGTGTATATAATGACATGAATCTGTCTAAATCACGTAATAATGAATCAGCATAAGACAAAAGATAATGAGAAAATACTCCAACTTGAGCTTGTTGAAGATGTGTATAAAGAGGCATTATTGATTTAGTATTTTCTTGTGCTGTTTTTAGCATAGTAGAGATTGTTTCAAGTAGACATTGCAGTAATATGTTAATGTCATCACGAATTTTTAATCTAATATCAAGTGCAACTTGATCATTTCGTGAACGTCCAGTATGCATTTTTCCACCATATTCAAGTCCAGTTTTCTTGATTACCAGTGATTCTATCAGTTCATGAATATCTTCGGGTTCAAAATCAGGTTGTGATATGTTTCCTCCCTTTAATTCTTCGAGTGCAATCAATATTTTTTTTACTTCGATTTTTGTTAGGAGTTTATTTTCATATAACATGATAACATGGGCTTCACTTCCAACAATATCATAAAATGCAATATCTGAATCATCCTTAATAGATGAAACATAACTTAGAGTAATATCATTGAGATCTTTTCCTAATCTAGAACGATACATCAACATGGATTCAAAATCGCTATATATAGCAACTACGGATTTAATTCAATGACGCAAGATGTTAAACAGCTACGAGTAAAAATTTTTGATGAATTATCACAGATTGTAGATCCAGAAATTAATACAACAATTACAGAATTGGAGCTAATTGATGAAGTAGACATTAGTGAATCAAACGTGAAGGTAGATTTACATCTAACAAGTCCATTTTGTCCAGCAGTTTTTGGATTCAAAATATGCCAAGATATTCATGATAATCTATTAAGTATACAAGGAATTGATGACGTAAAGGTTAATGTCTCAAATCACTTCATGGCTGAACAGATTAATAATCAGGTAAATAGCAGCCCAAATCCTCACAAGAAAGATTAATCTCTAATTCCTAAAAGATATCCTCTCAAGAGTTGAATTCCCATTGCAGGGTCAACTCCCTTTGGACAAACTTGACTACAGGAACCAGCAAAATGACATCTCCATATTCCATGAGATTCATCTATAACTTTGAGTCGTTTGTTTTTTCCTTTGTCTCTGTCATCAGCGATATATCTGTAGGCTTGCGCTAATGCTTGAGGACCAACAAATGTTGTATCCATTGCCATAGTTGGGCATGCAGAGTTACACAGACCACATTTGATACAACTAGAAAATTGAATATATTTTTCAACATTTTCAGGGCTTTGTAAAAATTCTCTCATTCCACTTTCAGGATCAATTTCAGAATCATCTCTAATTACATACGGCATGACCTTTTTGTGATTGTTTATCATTCGTTCAAAGCTGACAGCCAAATCACGAACCACAGGGAAATTATCCATCGGCTCTACAGTAACAGTATCAGAATCTAATTCAGAAATTTTTGTAAAACATGCTAAAGCAGGTTTACCATTAATTTTCATTCCACAAGAACCACATGATGCTTGTCTACAGGAATATCTAATTCCAACAGAGTGATCTAAATGTGATTTTACATCTAGCAAAGCATCCAAAACAGTTGTCCATTTTTCAATAGGAACAACATAATCATCAAATCTCTCGTCAGAGTTTACATTAGGATTACTACGTTTAATTTTTAATTTTACAGATTTAGTTGATGAGACAACAGTTTGAGAACGTTCTTCTGATAATTTAGGATGAATTGTTGCCATCATACCATCCCCATGCTTGTCATAATTATAGTTCGTGAGCCATATGCAATTAATCCTGCCATTGCTACAAGACAACCAATTGTAACAGCCTTTTCATATGTTGGACCTTGATTCATTTCCAGTAAAATTACTCTTAAGCCATTAAAACCATGAACAGAAATTAAGATTAACAATAATTCAAGTAATATTGCATACCCTACACTTTCATAATTTGCAATTACATTTTCATATGCTAATGATTCATGAAAATCTTGAGTTAGCCTCATCAGTATGTGAACAACTGTCAAGGATAACGCGCCTAGGGCAGTACCATAATGGATTTTCATTATGATGCTTTCTCGTAATACCATCATGCGAACATCACCGCCATTCCATACCACATTGCAAGAGCTGCCATACCCAATGTTGCATAGATACATGCTTTACCTT
>Ga0209992_10001962_pt1 | contig 20030 bp, 16 predicted proteins | sample 2SBtaG_2_FD_182564 | JGI IMG/M metagenome (GOLD analysis project Ga0209992, IMG submission 182564) | Deep subsurface microbial communities from Kolumbo volcano to uncover new lineages of life (NeLLi) - 2SBTROV12_ACTIVE470 metaG (SPAdes)... | ecosystem: Environmental > Aquatic > Marine >... | reverse complement strand
TGTCGATCACCACATCGTCCGACACCGGGGTGCCCTGGTCTTCTCCGTCGAAGGGCGTGACCGTGCACGTCACCGTGTCGCCACCAGAGAAGGCGCCGCTGAACGTGGTGCCGGTCGCCAGGTCGACGCCGTCGATCGACCACGTGGCAAAAGACTCGTCGCTGTCGGCATCGTCCAGGTCGTCGAACCCGGTCCAGGCACAGGTGAGCGTGTCGTCGGCGGTGGCCGGATTGGGCGAGATGGTCGCCGAGCTGAGGCTCGGTACGGTGTTGTCGATCGTCAAGTTCACCGCGACGGTGTTGCCGGCGTCGGCGCCGTCGTGGGCCGTCAGGTCACACGTCACCACGTCACCACCGGAGAAGCCCCGCTCCAGGGTCGCGTCGGTGGACTCGACCACGCCGTTGACCGACCAGACCACCGTCGACGCGTCGGCGTCCCCATCCAGGTCGCTGTAGCCGACACTCGTACAGCTGAGACTGTCCGAAGCCAGCGCCGGGTCGGGATCGATGACAGCGGAGGACACGGACGGCGCGGTGTTGCCGATGGTGATCGACGCGGACACCGGTGTGCCGTCGTCCAGACCATCGTTGGGAGTCACCGTGCACACGACCTCGTCGTCGCGCACGAACACACCCGACAGCTCGGCCGCGGTGCCGACCTCGGTGCCGTCGATGGACCAGGAGAACGTGGACGCGTCCGGGTCGCCGTCCGGGTCGGTGTAGCCGCTGTAGCTGCAGGTCAGGGTGTCGTCGGCGTAAGCCGTGCTGGGGCTGATCGAGACCGACGAGACCGACGGCAGCTGGTTGTCGATGGTGACCTCGTTCGACGAGACAGTGGTGCCGTCCTGGTAGCCATCGTTGGGGGTGATTGCGCACTGGACCGTGTCGCCGATTCCAAAGTAGGCGTCGTTCAGAGTCGGGTCGGGAACCGCCAGAGCGACGCCGGAGACGGTCCAGTCATAGGACAGCGTCACAGCGTCGGTGTCGTCGTCCTGGGGGGTGTTGGTCTCGCACGACAGGGTCGCGCCCAGGTAGCCGGGGTCGGGGCTCAAGGTGACGTCGCCGACGGACGGGGGCGTGTTCGAGATGGTCAGGCTTGCCGACGTGGGCACCCCATCGGTCAGCCCGTCGTGGGGGGTCAGGACCACCTCCCACTCTTCGCCCTTGGACGTGAGGGCGTGCTCGACCGTGTCGGTGGTGCTGACGGCCGTCGTGTCGCCGTCGACGTACCAGGCCCAGGCATAGGTGACCTCGGCGCCCTCGGGATCGGTGGAGTCCGAGGTGATCACGGCGACCAGCGGGTTGTTCGTGTAGGCCGGGTCGGGGGTGATCTCGATGATTGGCTTGGTCGGTCCGACGTTGACGTCAAAGGTGACCTCGACCGTGTCGGTCAGGCCATCGGCGTCGGTGGCCACCACCGTGATGCCCTGGGCGCCCGGGGTCAGCGCCTCGGTCTCGACCGCCACGCTGCCGTCCTCGAGGGGCGCCGAGCTCGCGAACTCACCATCGACCGTGCTGGTCCAGGTCACGGTGATGTCGGTGTTCTTGCCGTCCTCGTCGATCGCTGTGGCGTAGAACGCGACCCCCTCCACGTCGTGCACGGTCTCGCCGTCCGACGGGGTGAGCACCGTGAGCACCGGGGGCAGGCCCACGATGAAGCCCAGCTCATCGGTGCAGGTCAGACCGGCGTCGTCGGTGGCGGTCAGCGTGATCACGTGCACGCCCTGGGACAGGGTGTCCAGACTCAGGGCCACGTCGCCGTCGGCGGTGGGGCCGTCGCTGCCGATGAGCAGGTCCAGGGAGCTCTCCCAGGCGATCGCCAGAGAGTCCGCGTCCTGGTCCGGATCGGACACGGTGCCGACAAAGCTGGCCGTGCCCCCGGGGGCCACGGCGTCGCCGTCCTCGGGCGACGTGATGGCACAGGTCGGCTCGGAGTTGGCCGGTCCGACAGTCACGGAGACGCTCGCGCTGCCCACGCCACCGACGGTGTCCTGGGCGTACAGGGTGAGCACGTGGTCGCCCTGCTCCAGGGTCACCGTGGTCGCCACGGCGCCGTCGTCGTCTGGCGCAGCGGCCTGACCCAGCCCGCCGTCCAGGTCGCTCTCCCACCAGGCACTCAGGTCCGCGCTCACGTCGAAGTCGTCGGCCACCAGGCCGCTCAGGGACACCGCCGCCTCGGCATAGAGCCGCTGCCCGTCCTGGGGCGCGTCGATGGTCACCGTCGGCGGGTAGTCGTGCACACCGACCACGGTGATGCTGGCGGTCGAGGTGTGGCCCGCTGGATCGGCGCCCGTCAGGGTCAGGACCTGCTCCCCCTCGGGAATGAGCCCTTCGCAGACCACCAGCCCGTCCGCATCGACCGCCACGTCGGCGCACAAGACCAGGTCCCCGGCCGTGAACGTCGCGACCAGGTCCGTCTCGGGATCGTCGCCGTCCAGCACGGTTCCCTCGATCAGGACCGGCGTGTCGTCGCGGAAGCTCTCCCCGTCCAGAGGGGCGTCGATCGCGACGTAGGGGGCGAAGCCCTCCTCATCGCCAGAGCAAGCGAGCAACGGGAGGAAGAGTGCGAGCATGGCGGGCTCCAGGACGGTCCGGAATTGTACCCCCGCACCGTGGGCTTTGCGCCGTCGCGCATCGGTCCGCCCTCGACACGACGGTTAGGGGACGGCCGTGGACAGTGCGAGCCAGCTGTGGGACCTGCTGAGCACCCCGGTGCTGGGCGGCCTGTACCCCCTCAAGGCCGTGCTCGGGCTGTTGTTGTTCTATGGCGCCATCCTGGCGGCACGCCGGGCCCGCCGGTGGGTGACCCGGCTGGTGGCCGACCGCCCGGACGACCAGCAGGAGCGGCTGGAGCGCTGGGTCTACCGCAGCACCCTGGGGTTCGGCACGGTGGTCGCCTTTGGCGTGGCGGGCGTGCCGGTGCGCGCCATCTTGGGCCAGCGGCTGACCACCCTGGGCGACACCGAGCTCACGCTCATGACCCTGATCACCGCGGGCATCCTGGTCTGGGTCTGCTGGTGGTTTTCCCAGCTGGTCCAAGAAGCCGTGCGCGGCTCGTTCAGCAGGCGGGGCGTGACCGAAGAAGGCACCCTGCACGCGGTCAACCGGCTGGTGCACTACGCCGTGATGGCGGTGGGCCTGGGCGTCGCCCTCCAGACCATGGGCGTGAACCTGGGGGCCCTGTTCGCCGCCGGCGCCGTGTTCGCCGTCGGGGTCGGATTCGCGCTCCAGGACGTGGTTCAGAACTTCGTCAGCGGTCTGATCCTGCTGATCGAGCGCTCGATCACGACCCACGACGTGCTGGAGCTCGAGGGCCAGGTGGTCGTGGTGGAGAGCATCGGCATCCGCTCGACCGTGGTCCGCACCCGAGACGACGAGGAGCTGATCGTGCCCAACGGCACGCTGGTCCAGTCGACCGTCAAGAACTTCACGCTGATGGACCCCAAGATCCGCGTCCGGGCACGGGTCGGCGTGCACTACCGCTCGGACATGGACCAGGTCGCCCAGGTGCTCGAAGAGGCCGCCGCCCAGGTCCCCGGCCAGACCGGGGCCCACGACCCCCAGATCCTGCTCCTGGGCTTCGGCAACAGCAGCGTGGAGTGGGAGGTCTCGGTGTGGACCCAGAAGCCCTGGGACGTGCCCGTCACCCGGTCGGCCCTGAACCGGGCGATCTGGCGGGCTCTGAAGCACCGCGAGATCACCATCGCCTACCCCCAGCTGGACCTGCACCTGCACCACGAGGACGCCCCGTGATCACCCACCTGGACCACATCGCCATCGCTGTCGACGATCTCCAGGCCGCCATCGAACGCTTCGCGGCGGACTTCGGCCTGACCTGTACCGGCACCGAAGACGTGCCGACCGAGCAGACTTCCACAGCCTTCTTCCCCCTCCCGGGCACCCGGATCGAGCTGGTCCACCCGATGGACGGTCAGGGCGCCATCCAGGGCTTCCTGGACAAACGCGGTGCGGGCATCCACCACCTGTGCTTTCGCACCGACGACATTGAGGCCGACATGGCCATGCTCACGGCCAAGGGCTACCGCTTCCTCAGCGATGCCCCCAAGCCCGGCGCCCACGGCACCCGAGTCGCCTTCATCCACCCCCGCAGCACGGGCGGCGTGCTCATCGAACTGGCGCAGCACCCCACGGGGGCCGAGTGAGTTGGAAGGTCGAGGCCGTCGGCGAGACCACCAGCCTGGCCCATCGCAAGCGCCGGGCCGGCCAGCGGGTGATCCTGGGCTTCCCGGGCCCCAGCTTGGACCAGGAGACACGGCGCGTCATCCAGCTGATCCAGCCCGCCGGGTTCGTCTTGTTCGCCCGCAACGTCGAGGAACCCGCCCAGGTGCGAGAGCTCAATCGGGAACTGCAGACGCTGCTGCCCGACGGCCTCCCGCCGCTGCTGACGGTGGACCAGGAAGGCGGACGGGTCCAGCGAGTCCGCGACGGGGCGACGGTGTGGCCCCCCCTCCGCCAGGTGGGCAACTGCAGAGACCTGGCCCTGACCCGGGCTTTTGCCGAGGCGCTCGCCGACGAGGTCGCCGCCTTGGGCTTCAACGTGAATTGGGCCCCTTGCGCCGACGTGGACTCCAATCCCGACAACCCGGTCATCGGGGACCGCTCCTTTGGCCGGGACCCGGGCGAGGTGGCCCAGCACGTGGTCACCAGCGTGCTCGCCACCCAGGCCCGCGGCATGATGGCCTGCGTGAAGCACTTTCCGGGCCACGGCGACACGCGCACCGACTCCCACCTGGAGCTCCCGATCGTGGAAAAGGAGCGACCCGATGTCGAACACACGGAGCTGGTCCCCTTCAAGGCCGCCATCCAGGCGGGTGTAGCGATGGTCATGGGGGCCCACGTGGTGTTCCCCGACTACGACGAGCGACCGGCCACCCTGTCTCATCGCCTGTTGCATCAATTGCTGCGCGAAGAGCTGGGACACAAGGGCCTGGTCGTCTCCGACGACATGGAGATGAAGGCGGTGCACGGCCGCTTCGCCCTCGAAGAGACACTGGCGTACTCCACCCGGGCCGGCCTGGACATCTACCTGTTCTGCAAGGACCAGCAGCTCCAGGTCGCGGCCTATGAGCAGCTGATCCGGCTGCAGGAACGGGACAGCGCCTGCGACACCCTGGCCGAGGACAGCGAGAAGCGCCTGCTCCACGCCCGGGAGACCTTCCTCAAGGGTCGCGGCAGGGTGCCGGACCTCGACGTGTTGAGGAGCCAGCGCCACAAGGATCTGGCCCTGTTGATTCGCGCACGCGGAGGAGAGTGATGGTGCTGCTGACCGCCCTCGTTGCCACCGGCCTGGCCCAGGAGCCTGGCGCCACCTGCCTGACCCTGGAGCCGGTGCCCGCGCGGATGCAGGTCGCCTGGGTGTCCGAGGCCGGAACCCGTGTGGGCTCGGACCGGGTGCTCGAGGTCGTGCGGGTCGCGGACCTGAAGGCCTTCCTGGCAGCCGAGGACCCCGACCAGGCCGAATTCCTCCAGGAGCTCGGGCTCATCCCTCGCAACGAGCGCGGGGCCGAGCGCAAGTGGCAGCTCACGATCTTCGATGTGGATGCGGCGTCGCTGTGCAGGCCGGTGGTCGGTGCCACTCCGGGTGCGCCCATCGCCGGGGTCGCGGCGTGCGCGGAGCACCTCCAGACCGGCGGGCGTGCCTTTACCGGGTGCGGCTACACCCTGGACACCGAACACATGGACCGCGGAGTGGACACGTTCCGCATCACGTGGGCCGAGGCGTCGGCCTGGGGCTTCTGCGTGTTTCCATTGGAGCGCTTCATGGTGGGTGACGCGGCGCGGCCCAAGTGATCGCCTGGTGGCTCGCCACCGCCCTGGCCAGCGACGACCTCCAGTCCCAGCTCAACGCCCTGACCGCTCGCAAGCACGCCTGCGACGACGCGATCCCGGCGCTGGACGCCCGGCTCGCGGACCGGCCCGGAGACGACGAGGCGCGGTTCCACCGTGCGGACTGCCGCTACCAGGTGGGCCGGCTGGCCTGGGCCCTGGAAGACGTGGCGCAGCTCGCTGAACCCAGTGTCGACGCCCGGGTCCTCCATGCCGTCTTGCTGGCGCGGCAGGGCCAGCTCGATCGGGCCCAGCAGCTCGCCCGGGGCCTGCCCCGCCAGTCCCCGGAAAGGAACCGCGCGGACGGGGTCATCCTCGCGGCCCGCGGCCACCTGCCCGCGGCTTGGCAGCGGGTCGACGCGGGTCTGGCCAGCTGGCCCGACAGCCCCCACAGCCTGCGCCTGGCCGGCGAGCTGGCCGCGCTGGACCCGGAAGGGGTGACCCCCGCGGCCGCCGAAGTGCTCGCGCGCCCGACCCGCTTCGCCGAGGTCTACAACCGGGGCGTGAACCGCCTGAACGCCCAGGACGGTCGCGGGTGTCTGGCTCACGTGGCCGAAGCCGAGACCCTGGCGGGGCCCGTCGAGGCGCCGGTGCTGGGGAGGCTGGGGCACCAGTGCGCGGCCCTGGCCGGGGATCTGGAGGCTGCCGCTGGGTGGTTGGTCCTGGCTGGAGGGGTGGCCTTTGCGGACCCCAATGCCGTGTTGCGCCAAGCGGAATTGATGCGACGCGCCGGCGACGACGGCGCCCTCGCGCTCTTCCAGGCCGCCGTGCCGGTGACCCTGCGGCAGGAGCGGCTCCGGGACACCGGGCGCGTCACGATCCTGACCGCCGCGGGACAGCTGGACGACGCCCTGGCGGCGACGGACCAGGCCTCCGGCGTGAGCCGGGCAAACCTGGCGGTGGCCCTGAAGCGGGCCGACCGCCAGGAGGAAGCGGTGGTCCTCCTGACGGCGGCATGCGAGGACATGACCGGCGATGACGCGGTCACGTGCTGGCAGACGGTGGCTCGCTGGCAGCCCTGACTATGTGTCGTCCCCGCAGTCCCACACCTCGTCACAGGCCGACGGGAAGCCGAAGTCCTCCTCTGGGTCCTCGAGTGCCTCGGGGCAGGCCAGCTCCTCGAGCCCGGTCAGGCACTGTTGGGCCTGACGGGGCACGTAGGCGCAGTCGTCGTCCACCGGATCGGCGCTGCCGGCCGCGTCGTCGACGCAGTCCTGGTAGACCTCGCCATAACAGTCGGCCTTCCAGTCACAGACCGCCGCGTCGGCTTCCACGCGAAAGTCCTCCTCGGCCAGGCAGGCCAGCAGCAGCAGCCCGATCACGGCCGCCTCCGACGGCCTGCGGCCAGCAACAGCGGCAGCAGGAGCACCGAGCGACCCGCCGGCGACTCACAGCCGAAGCGCAGCAGGCTGAAGCGGAAGCTGTCGTCGGTGGGCAGCTCCTCTTCCAGGGCCTCCTCCTGGGCCCGCTTGGCCCAGTACTCCGACGTGTAGCAGGCACCGGGACTCTCGGGCTGGTCCCCCGAGCAAGCCGGGAGCTCACTCTCCAGTTCCCACGCATACTCCACGAAGCGGACCTGCTTGCGTACGTTGAACCCCGTCTCGTAGAGCATCAGGTCCTGGGTCACCGACTCGGGCGTGTAGCGCAGGTGGAGCCGGGTGAAGTCGTAGCCGAACATGGCCATGCTCAGGCCCAGCTGCTCCACGTCGTCCAAGGACAGCGGCGCCTCGCCGTCCTGGGTCTCCGGACAGGGGTCGCACTTGCCGCTGTCCCAGGCGTACTCGGTGGTCCAGGTGAACCCCTGCTGGCCCTCCGAGAGCGCCAGTGGATCCGCTGGCAGGCCGCTCAGGGCCTCGAACTCGTCCTCCCAGGCCTCGGTCAGGCTCTCGCCGGACTCGAGCTCGAGCATGCAGTCGCCGTCCGGCAGGGCCTGCTCTTCGTAGTTGCTGACCCCGATGTTGCCGTAGCGACCGACGGCGTAGACCAGCAGGTCCTGCACCCCAGCCGAGCTGGCGGTGCCCAACCGAATGGGCAGCGACAAGGTGCTCGCGAAGTAGCCCAGCTGCAGCGGCGTGAGCCAGCCGTCCTGGGCGATGGTGTCCTGGACGTTGATCGACAGGGCCAGGAACCAGCTGCCGCTCGACACGTACTCGTCCAACAAGGCGGTGGTCGACTCCGGGGCGGCGTAGCCGTTGTCCGTGAGCCAGCCCTGCAGGCCGCTGCCGTCCTGGGCGCGCACCACCGAGACGGTGTACTCGCCGAGCACGAACTCCTCCTGGACCACCACGCCGTGGCCGGTGTCCTCGCGCACAGCGACGTCGCCGGTGTCCCAGTCGTCGCCGTCGTCGAACCACGCCGACGAGCTCCCGCCGCTGCTGAGGCCACACCCGCTCGACGTGCTGGAAGAGGTGCTGGCACCACCCCCCGTGTCCAGCCCCGTGTCGGGCTCGTCCTGGGCCAAGTCCTTGGCGTGCACCGAGCGGGTGGCGACCGCTGCGACGGTGCCGTCCTGGTCCAGATCGTAGAAGGCCTCGCAGTCATAGGCGACCATGCGCGGCGCCGAGTAGCGGTCGAGCCGGGCCAGCAGCGCCGTGTCCGCCAGCCTGAGGTTGCCGGCATCGAAGCCCTCGGGCACCGGGATGACCAGGCCGAAGTCGGCAAAGTCCCCCTCGAAGTCGTTGAACAGGGTCAGGGTCGTGGCCGAGCCGTCCCGAGCGATGGCGATCTGGCTCGCTCGGTTCGACGGGGTGCTGTCGACCCCTCCGACGTAGGTCCCACAGAACGCCCAGGCCGAGCCTGGACACAAGAGCCCCAGCAGGGCCCAGCGGGTGGCGGTCATGTCTCCTCCAGAGTCGACCCTGCCCAGGGCACGATGCGTGGAAGGACGCGAGAGCACCCGGACCTTAGCCCCGGCACTCCCAGGTCTGCGACCCCGTCGATGGATCGGTTAGATGGGCACATCCGAGCCTTCCCGGAGTTCGAAATGTCCCTCCTCCTCACCCTGGCGGCGTGCGGTTCGTCCGTGCCCGGAAACTACGTCCAGCTCGACTGGGCCACCGGCGACACCTTCCACGTGGGCGCGACCTACCGGGTGGCCAACACCAAGACGGAAGAGGTCCCCGTGGACCTGGAGGGCACCGAGCAGCCCTATGTCGAGGACCACTGGACCGAAGAGATCACCTGGACCTTCCAGGTGGTCGACGAGGCCACGGTGCCCGACAGCAGCGACGAGCTGTACCCCTACGCCGTCACCGAGGACGACCGCGAGGTCGCCCTGAGCGTGGTCCGCGCCTGGGTCGACCCGGCCCTGAACGACGACCCCGAGATGCTCGAAGCCGACCCGGTCGTGTACATGGTGTTCCGGTCCGAGCGCGACCGCCTGGCCGCGATCATCCAGTTCGTCAACCGCGACGGCGAACGCATCGAGCAGGCGTGGAGCACCAAGGAGCTGGGGCGTTCCTACTCGGCCCTGTCCCAGTCGATGCTCACCGCGGCGCCCACGTACCTGGCCCCGTTCGCCACCGCCTACGAAGAGGGCGAGAAGACCCTGGAGAACGGGTCCCTGCTCACCACCATCTCCGCCGGCGACACCACCGTCGACGCCTACTACGACGACGAGGTCGGCGGCGGCCTGGTCATGAGCCGCTACGAAGACGGCCAGCCCTGGCCCACCTACACCGCGACCGACAACGTCGAGGCGACCCTGCTGTCCGGCGACGAGGTCGCGGCCCGCCGGGCGGCACGGGGCGCCATGCTCATGCCCACCGAGCCCGAGGCCTTCGACTACCGCGCCGCCCTGGCCAGCAGCATCGACATCGACACCGCCATGACCCTGGACGCCGACACCCTCTCCGGCGGCTACACCGCGGCGGTGGGCGAGGGCTTCCGCCCCTGGGCCGGGTCCTGGTGGCCCCTGTCCAAGGCCGCGCTGGTGTTCGGCTACGACGACAAGCGCGAGACCTACTCCGGTCGCATCAAGGACGACATCGACCCGCACAAGGAAGCCATGGACAACCTGTCCAAGGAGATGCGGGACATGGACGACGGCGCCGACAAGGACGCCAAGGTCGCCGAGTACAAGCAGGAGCGCTCGGACCTGATCGACAAGCTGGTCGACTTCTACGGCGGCATGCTCCAGGACATGGACGGCGGCCAGCTGTCCATCAGCGGGGGCACCCTCAGCCACACCGACGGCTGGAGCTACGAGCTGGACGAGCTGTCCCCGATGGACAAGTTCGCCATCGAGCTCTACCTGGCCGGCGAGACCAGCCCGAACCCCTTCTACCTGCCGGCGTGGGAGCTCTTGAACTCCTACAACCCGGTCGGCGGGACCTGGTGGGGCCACTGCAACGGCTGGGCCGCCGCCGCCATCCTTACCCACGAGCCCACCGAGAGCCTGAGTTCCACGTGGAACGGCGAGTCGGTCGAGTACACGACCGCAGACCTCAAGGGTCTGATGACCGAGTCGCACTATTCCACCTACAGCCGCTTCTACGGCAAGCGGTACTACAAGGAGGGCGACGACCTGACCGACCTGACCCCCGCGGCGTTCACCAAGCTGGTCACGTTCTACATTCGGGACCAGGGTGTGCCCATCGTGTTCGACACAACGGCCACCGACGCCGTCTGGAACTTCCCCGCCTGGAAGGTCGAGCTGGTGACCGACGAGACCACCCCCGCCGGCGCCGAGGACCTGATCAACGTGAACACCGCCGACGCCGCCACCCTGGACGAGCTGCCCGGCATCGGCTCCTCCAAGGCCGCCCGCATCATCGAGCACCGGGAGTACTACGGGCCCTTCCAGACCGTCGACGAGCTCGACGACGTCTGGGGCATCGGCAGCAGCACCCTCGAGGACATGCGTCCTTACGTGACCGTCACGCCGCTGGAGCGCACCTTTGACGTGGTGGCCGAGGTCACCTTTACCACCGACGGCGTCGACGAAGAGTTCATCGACAGCGGCTCCGAGCCCGAGAGCTTCACCGAGACCTGGGGCTACACCCTGGTGACCGACTCTGAAGGCACGGTGCTCCGCGGGACCTGGGACGTCGAGGACAAGCACCCGGACTTTGCCTGGATCCCCTACAACAACCCCCGCACCGCCAGCAGCGGCAGCTCCGAGAACCCGTACCTGCCCTACGGCGATCTGTTGACGCTCATGGGCTCTGACTACGAGCGCGAGTAGTGCAGGGGGCTCTCCTGCTCGCCCTGGTCGCATGCAGCGGCCCGGGCGGAGACGACACCGCGGACCTGGGCGACCTGGTGGGCATCCTGGTCACGCCCGAGGCCGTGGTGGTCCCCGTGGGCAGCGACGCCCAGCTGACCGCCAAGGGCCTCTACGACGACCGCACCAGCCGGGACATCACGGCCGTGGTCACGTGGACGTCGGACAACAGCGGCGTGGCCAGCGTCTCCGAGGGCCTGGACAGCGAAGGGGTCCTGAGCGGCACGTCGGTCGGCGAAGCCACCGTGACAGCGTCCGTCGACGGCATCGACTCGGTGCCCGCCCGGATCACCGTCACCGACGCGGCGCTCCTGGGGCTCACAGTCGAGCCGGGGGAGCTCACGGTCGAACAGGGCAGCGAGGTCCAGCTCCAGGCCATGGCTGCCTGGTCCGACGGCAGCCGGGGCGATGCCGCGGGCCAGGTCCGCTGGATCACCGGCGATGGATCTGTCGCACAATTGGGCGCCGGTGGCGTGCTGGTTGCGGCCGGCACGGGGACCACGACCATCCACGCCGAGTGGAACGACGTGGCGTCGGCCGACGTGCCGGTCGAGGTGCTCCAGAGCGCCAGCCCGGACCTGCGCATCTCCGGCGTCGAAGGGGTCGCCGGCACGGACGACGTGACCCTGACCGTGACCCTGACGAACGACGGCACCGCCGGGGCCGCGTGGTACTGGGTCGACGTCTTCCTGGACCCGTCGGGCACACCTGGGCCCGAGGACTACGGCGACGCCTATGGACTGGTCGAGTACACCGGTCCCGGAGACTCGATCACCGGCAGCTTCACCCTGCCCGCGTCGGCCGGTTCCCACCAGATCGCCGCCTATGTGGACCTGGTGGGCGAAGTCGAAGAGTCCGACGAGTCCAACAACAGCTGGAGCGGCTCGATCACGGTCGACGACGCCAGCAACGACGGACCGAACATCGCGATCACCTACTTCGACTGGATCGCCGACGAGACCAGCATCTACTACGCCGTCGACGTGACCAACACAGGCGCCGAGAGCGTCGCGGAATTCTACGTCGATCTGTACATCGACCAGACCAGCGAGCCCACGGTGCCCAGCGACGGCGACGAATTCGTGACCGTCACCAGCCTGGACGCCGGCGAGACCCTGTTCGCGGACTTCTTGGTCGAGACCTGGTGTGCTTATTGCTGGTCCTGGATCCTGGCCGACAGCTACGACGAGGTGGCCGAGACCGACGAGACCGACAACGTGGCCGGGCCGGTCGAAGTCGAGAGCCCCTGACCACGCTACGCTGGGCACCATGGGTGTGCTCCGCTACGGCCTGCGCGTGTCCTGGGCCGCCGTCTCTGCGCTGCCCCGGCGCTGGCTGAAGGGGCCGGGGCACCCGGCTTGGACCTGGCGGGCCGAGGTGGTGGGTGCGGTGGCCCGGGCGGCGGCCCACGGTGTGGTCGGCGTGCCGTTGAAGCGCATTCGGGCCGGCATGCTGGGGGCCAATCGGCCGGGCGCCATGAGGCGCAGGGTGCAGCACTCGGTGACCCAGCTCGCCGGCCGACCCGCCGAGGTGCACGTGCCCCGGGGCTGGACCGACGACCGGCCCACGGTGTTGTACCTGCACGGGGGGGGCTATGTGCTCGGCAGCCCGGCCACCCACCGGGACCTGATCTCCCGGGTGGCGTGGTCGACCGGGTGCCGCACGGTGGCGCTCGACTACCGCCTGGCCCCCGAGGCGCCCTACCCGGCGGCCCTCGAGGACAGCCTGGCGGCTGTCGCAGAATTGAGCGCCGACAGGGACCGCACACAGCTCTGGCTGGCGGGCGACTCAGCGGGCGGCGGCCTGTCCCTGGCGACCTTGATCGCGCTGCGAGACCGCGGCGAGCCCCAGGTCGGTGGCGCCTTGCTGCTGTCCCCCTGGGTGGACCTGACCGACGCCGGGCTGGACCCCAGCGTCGACAACGATCACGACTACCTGTGCAGCGATCTGCTCAAGATGTGCTCGGGGCACTACACGGACTCCGACCGCCACGACCCGCTGGTGTCTCCGGCGACAGCCGACCTGACCGGGCTGCCACCGCTGATGATCCAGGCGGGGGGTGCCGAGATCTTCCTGCCCCAGGTCCGGCAGCTGGCCGAGCGCGCCCAGGACGCCGGGGTCGAGGTGGTGCTCGAGGTGCGCGAGGGCATGGTGCACGTGTTCCAGGCCTTTTGCATGTTCCTGCCCGAGGCCCGGCAGGCCGTGAGGTCCCTGGGGACATTCCTGCGACAGCGCTGGGCCCAGGACTGACCGAGCCCGGTTCAGGGCTGCCGAAGTCGCAACACCACGACCACGTGGGTCAGCAAGAGCCCCGGGACCACCACCGCGACCAGGTAGTAGACCGCGCCGAGGTGGGCAGGCATGACCCCGTGCAGCAGGATGTTCGCCGTCGCAAGCCCCAGGTCCGCCAGGCCGATCACGGAGAAGAGCCACGCCAGAGGCACCCCCAGCGACGAGCCCCGCCGCAGCGCGACCGCTGCCGCTCCGGCCGCAACCGCCGCCGCCAGGTCGCCATAGGCACCCGGCACTGCAAAGCCTGCGGGCAAGTCGTTCACGACCCCGGGGATCAAGAACGCGAGCCCATTGACCCGGGTGGTGTGAAGCAGGAGCAGAGGCACCAGGGCCGCTGCCTTGTCCATCTTCTTGACCTTGGGCCAGACATACCAGGCCAAGACGGCCGCCCAGATCAGCATCGATCCCGAGACGTTGAGGCCGAAGTGGAGGAGATCGCTGAGGTCCTGGCTCATGCTGCCCCCTGTGTGGTGTCTCGGCCCGAGCCGGGCATGGCCAGCGGGACCGGGGGTCGGCCCGTGGTGACCCAGCCGTCGAGGGCATCGAGCATGGCTTCGAACACCCCAGCGTATTGCAGCAGCACCAGCGGCTCGGCCAGCGTGCCCAGGGGTCCGAAGCAAGTCCGGAAGGCCATGGAGAGCACGACCCGGCAGCGGTCGTCCGGGAGCACCTCGACGCGAACCGCCGCGGACAGGTCCGCGAGGGGCGCCGGCGGACCCTCCAGGAAGTCGATGGCGATGACCATGCGCCGGCCGGGGTGGTCCCACTCCGTGACGGTCTCTCGGATGGCCATGCGAGGACCGAAGCGGCAGTCTCGGGCGGCGCCGACGCCGTCGACCGGCCCCCCCGCCACCACTTGGGCGTCGGTCATGTAGGGGTGCCAGGCGGCCACACCGGCGTAGTCGGCAAACGCGTTCCAGGCAGTGTCTGCGGGCACGGCCAGCTCACGGGAGCGGCTCAGCCTGTCCCGGCGCTCGGCACGAAGAGACCGAGTGCCCAGAAACCACAGGATCGGAAAGAGCCACTCGAACACCGTCGCCACCACAGCCGGCCCCGGGGGCACGCCCACGAAAGCGATCTCCGCCGTCCGAATGGCCGCCCCGACCAGGACCCCCGCCATGATCAGGTCCACCCAGGCCAGCGAGCGCCGCAGGTGGACCGCGGCGTAGAGGAAGAGGGCGGCGATTGTCGCCGACGTCACTCCCCAGTAGCGGATGTCCGAGTCCAGGAGCAGGCTGCTGCCCCCGTCGGGGAGCCACAATTCACCGAAGGGACCGCCGGCGCCTGCACCGGTCAGTGCTGGCCAAGCGAACCGAACCCCATAGACGATGGCGAACAGCACGAGCAGGACTCGGGGCATCGCATGACCTCCTGAGCCATCTTAGTGTCTCGCCCGCAACGCCCGGGAAGACGGAGGGTGAGCCCCGTTCAGAGCTCGCCGACCACGTCACAGGAAGGCAGCCGCTCGGTCACCCCGTCCACGAAGTCGCTGGGGCTGAGCACCTGGTCATCCGGGCCGTCCCAGATCTGGTGCATCCAGAAGTCGGCTTCGCCCAGGGTCATCGGATCCGGATCGTGCCAGCTCCGGCCGGGTTCGTAGACCAGGTAGACGTCCCACGCGAGGTTCAGGCCGTGATCGTCGGCCAGCCCTTCGGGCAGCACCAGGTCGCCGTCGTACCAGACCCGCAGGTCCTGCCGAGGGCTCAGCGGCGTGTTGTCCAGGGCGTCCTGGACGGTGTCGTAGCCCGGGTAGAGCGGCACCCAGACCACGTCCCAGGCGATGCGAGGGTCGTCGAGCTCGTCGGCCAGGTCGATCATCAAGGCCGCCCCGGCCTCGCAGGGTCCTCAGCCGGGGGCCGTGATGGCCACGACCCGGACCAGGTCCTGGTTGGCGACGAAGCGGGCCCGCAGGTCTTCGAGGTCCTCGCTCAGCGGCGCATCGGGGGCCTCGGCCCGGCGCTGGCACCGGGACTGCACGCCCTGGTCTGGCAGGAGCGGATCGGCCGCAGAGGACTGGGCCGACGGGGTGTCGACGTCGACGTCGACGTCTACGGGGGCACAGGCCAGCAGGGTCAGGGACCAGAGCATGATCCAGGCTACCCTAAAGACCGCCCAGGTGTAGGTCGAACCCGGCCAGCCGTAGGCGGGCGTACTCCAGATAGTCGAAGTCGATCGGGGAGTAGCGCGCCTGGACCACCGCCCAGGTCCCCCACCACAGGTGGTCCGGCAACACATAGAAGTCCACGGCGCGGGAGAAGTCCGAGACTTCGTCGGGCGTGGCCCCGTGCCCCAGGTAGTGGCTGATGAAGTCGTCGCGGTCGTCGCGAGAGGGGAACCCGGCCTCGAAGTCCGAGTCGAATCCGGCGTACTCGCAGAAGTGGTTGGCGACATCGAACGCAGCTGGCGCTGTTCCACCGTACTCGTAGTCGACGAAGTGGACCCGATCCTGGATCGCGTTCGTCAGGACGTTCCCGGAGAGCAGATCGTTGTGGGCCAGGACCGAACGGAACCCCGCCTCCCAGCCCGGGCGCCCGGCGTGTGTTCGCCTGAGCTCGCCCTCTCGCTGTTCGAGTGCCCGCAGGTGCTGTGCGTACTTCGCCAGGTCCAGCTGATCCCGCAGTGCGGCCTGGTCGCCGGTGAAGTCGACCTCTCGTGCGGTCTGCATCCACCCGGACAGCGTCTGCCAGAGCTTGGGGCCGCCGGCCGGGGCGGGCAGCGCGTGCATCACACGGAGCCTGCGGGCGATCAGTCGCCGGAGCCCCGGCTCGCCCATCTCCTGGGGCGCCAGGGCGCGGAAGCCCTCCAGCCAGCCCTCGACCCGGCCGTTGGCGAAGCGCCCGTGGTAGGTCGGCGCGAAGCCCTGGCGGCTGAGCGCCGCGAACAGGCGGTTCTCCCCCTCCCGGTCGATCACCACCTCGGTGTTGTCCCCGTAGATCCGGACCAGCAGCGGGGGCCGGCCGACGGACTCCAAGCGGAAGAGCAGGTTGGTGATGCCCCCGTGGACCGGCTGCACCGCCGCGCCGTCCGCGTCGGCCCAGTCCGGCACGATGGCGCGGACCAGCGCGAGCAGGTCCGCGTCGAGCGATGGGGACCGGGGATCCACGGCCACCGGGAGCACCCGCTCAGGGTTGTCGAGGAAAGGCATGATCATCGCTGCTCGGGGGTCTTGTGGACACGTTCTCCTGCAGATACCTTTGAGCCCGGCCTCCCGCATGTTGAAGCAGGCAGCGCGAGGCACCCCGGGGGAGATCCGTGCAGACCCAACAGCAGAGCACCCCGACCCAGAGCCCAGACGTCGCGACCCAGCAGGGCACGGCCGGCCCCCAGGCTGGCGCCGGTGGCGCGGCGAGCGGTGCGAGCAACCAGGACCGCCTGGCGGACATGCGGGCCTCCGAAGAAGAGGAAGCCGCGGGCGAGGAAGAGGTCGAGCAACAGGACGCCGAAGGCGAGCTCCAGGCCGACAGCGACCAGGACGAGCCCCCCGAGACCGATGCCTCTCCCGAAGACGCCGCCCAGGAGAGCGACGCCGAGGAGCCGGAGACCCCGGAGTCCGACAACACCGAGGCCGCAGCCGAGCAAGAGGGCGAAGCCCAGGGCGAGCAAGCGGCCAGCGAGGAAGAGGTCCAGGCCACCGAGGCCACCCCCGAAGCGCCCGCCGTCGACGACGCGGGCCGGGCCGCAGGCGCCGCGTCGACCCTGAGCACCGCCGTCACGGGGCTGGGCGCCATGGACACCGTGGACTTCGCCGGCGTCGACGTGGGGGCGCTGTTCGGCCCCGACGCCAGCCCGGAAGAGTTGCGCGAGGCCGACGCCCGCTTCCAGGGTGAGCGGGCCTACAGCGCCGCGGCCATCGACGGCTTCGTGGCCAACGTGGCCGTGCGGGCCCAGGACCTGGACACCCAGGGCCAGCAGCTCCAGGCCCAGCTGACCGCCGCGTCCGCCCAGGCCCAGGCCGCGGTCCAGGCCGAGCTGGCCGCCAGCATCGCCGCGGTCACAGCCGGCATCGACGGCATGATCAGCCAGGCCCGGTCCGCCGCCGAGGGGCTCCGAGGCACCATCCAGGGCGCCTATGACGCGACGGTCGCCACCATCGAGACCGCCTGCACCACCGGCCACGCCACCCTCGAGACGTCCCTGTCGGCCGCCGACGCCCAGATCGACGTCGCCGCCGAGGCCCAGATCGCCACCGTAGACGGGCTGTACGCCCAGTGCGGCCCCGCGTTCGCCGCTGCGGGAGACGCCGCCGGCCAGCTGGCGATGACCGAAGCCGCCGCCCGCTCGTCGTCGTATCTGGGCGGCAAGATCTGGCGCGAAGACGGCCCGCTGGACGGCTACCTGACCGACAACCGCTGCGACGCCCAGGCCGAGGCCGCGACCAAGGTCGGCGAGTGCTACCGGGACGAGCTCAAGAAAGCCGCCGACGAACAAGCCGACGCCGCCAGGGAGCGCCAGCCCACCGACGAAGAGGCGGTCTGGTCCATCGCCGACGAGACCCGGGCCCAGATCCTGGCCGCGTTCGACGGCGCCGCCGCGTCGCTGGACACCGGTCGCGACGACAGCCTGGCCAACGCCGAGTCCGTCCGCGCATCCCTGGTCAGCGGCGTGGACCAGGCCGAGACCGACACCATCGCCGGGCTGGAGGCCCACCGCGACACCACCACGTCGGCCCTGGACGCCCAGGCGACCACCGCGATCGACGGCATCATCGCCCTGGCCGACACCGGCAGCGCTGACCTGACCACCGCGCTGGCCGACGCCGCCACCGGCATCCAGACGTCGCTCCAGGGCCTGCTCGACCAGCTCGGGGGTGCCGACGCCCCGCCGCCCGACGCCGTCGACGAGGCCCTGGCCACCGCCGACGTCGAAATCCAGACGGCCATCGACTCGGTCCTGGCCGGGGTCGACGCCGGCAAGCAAGAGGTCCTGGCCGGGCTCAGCGACAGCCAGGCCCAGGCCATCACCGGCCTGCAGACCACCACCCAGGGCGCCCTGGATGGTGGCCAGCAGACCCTGGACGGCCTGTACGAGGGCCTGGCCGGGCTCGAAGCCGCGTCGGTCGAGTCCTTCGACGGCGTCGTGACCGCCCACCAGCAGACGGTCGACGACACGACCGACGGCCTGGACTCGGGCATCTGCGACCTGGAAGCGGGCCTGGACAGCGCCTACGGCACCTTGGGCGAACAGCTCAGCGCCGGCTTCACCCAACAGGCCCAGACGGTCCAAGACGGCCTGGAGAACGCGGTCCGCACCGACATGGGCCCGGCGATCACGACCGAAGCCCGCAAGGCCTACGACCAGGTCCAGCCCCGCTGGAAGTCCGTGCTCAAGTGGGTCCTGATCATCGCGGTCGTGCTGCTGGTCGCGATCGTGCTGGGTCCGATGGTGATCGGCGCCGTGACCGGACTGGCCGCGGGCATGGGCGCGAGTGCTGCCGTCGCGGGGGTGATCGGCACGGTGGTCGGTGGGGCCATCGTCGGGGCGGGCACAGCCGCGGCGACGACCGTCATCGACAACGGCTTCTCCGGCCGGGATCTGACCGAAGGCATCTGGCAGGCGATGGCCATCGGCGCTCTGGGCGGCGCTCTTGGCGGCGCCGGCGGACTGTTGACCAAGGGCCTGTCGGGCATGAGCCAGTTCGGCGCCAGCGTGGCGCTGGACATGGTGATCGACACCGGGATCAACATCGGGACGGGCAACTTCACCTGGGAGAACTTCGGCGTCGGACTGCTGATGAGCGCGTTCACGAACGGCATCAGCATGAACAGCCGGGTCCAGGGGTGGCAGCAGTCGAACATGGCCCGGGGCTACGGTGCTGGGTACAACGCCGGCCAGGGCCTGCACGGCCTGGCGACGGGGAATGCCTACGACGGGCCCTCCCCCACGATTCGGTCCGACCACGTCAACAGCGGAGACAGCGCCGGCGCCGGCAGCCCCTATGAGGGCAAGTGGAACATGCGCGGCGGTGGTCACAACGCAGACGCGATGACGACCCGGGCAGCGGACGACGGCTACTCCCAACAGACCGTGGCCACCGATCCGGTGAACGGCTCGACCATCCAGGAGTACACGCGCACCCAGCTCGACAATGCTGGCAACCCGATCCCCGACGCCACCAACCCAGGCCAGAACCAGACCCGTACGGTCCGGAAGTCGACCTTCCCGGACAGCATGGGCACCGCGGACGTCGACGCCGCCGGCACCCAGGTGCTCACAAACGCCCTGTCCGGGGCCCCGAACACCACGAACACGCCACCTGTCGGCAACGGCAACGGCAGCTTCTCCGGCACGGCCATCAGTCCCGACGGTCATCCGATCCCGGTCCAAGGTCACTACAAGATGGTCGACGGCGTGCCCCAGGTCGAGACGGTCTACCCCCAGTCCAACCTGAACGCGGGGACCTTCCCGGACCACGCCCCCACGCCATACACGTCACCCCCGAGCTACGGCAACATGGCGACGCCCCAGAGCTACCCCTCTCTCACCGATGATCAGGACCCGCAGTGACCGCAACCGACCCCGAGCTCCAGGCCGCATGGTCCTTTGTCCAGCAGGGGGTCGCCGCTCACGACTTCGGTCTCGAGCAGCTCCGCGACGCGCTGATCTCCGGCCACGAGCTCGGGGGCAATGTGTCCGGCATCGAGCGCCAGGGAGACCGGGTCCTGGTCTAC
>Ga0209992_10001961_pt1:0-17500 | contig 20035 bp, 17 predicted proteins | sample 2SBtaG_2_FD_182564 | JGI IMG/M metagenome (GOLD analysis project Ga0209992, IMG submission 182564) | Deep subsurface microbial communities from Kolumbo volcano to uncover new lineages of life (NeLLi) - 2SBTROV12_ACTIVE470 metaG (SPAdes)... | ecosystem: Environmental > Aquatic > Marine >... | reverse complement strand
GATACCCGAGTACCGCGGGACACGAGAAATCTTGTGGGAATCTGGGAGGACCACCTCCTAAGGCTAAATACCGTTGGCGACCGATAGTGAACTAGTACCGTGAGGGAAAGGTGAAAAGCACCCCGGTGAGGGGAGTGAAATAGAATATGAAACCGTAAGCCTACAATCAGTGGGAGCACTATATTTCCGATTCGTCGGAGACACGTGTGACCGCGTACCTTTTGCATAATGAGCCGCCGAGTTACTTTATTTAGCAAGGTTAAGCCGTTAGGTGTAGCCGTAGCGAAAGCGAGTCTGAATAGGGCGAAAAGTTAAGTGGAGTAGACCCGAAACCGGGTGATCTATCCATGGCCAGGGTGAAGCGAAGGTAACACTTCGTGAAGGCCCGAACCAGTAGTCGTTGAAAAGACTTTGGATGAGCTGTGGATAGGGGTGAAAGGCCAATCAAACTCGGTAATAGCTGGTTCTCCCCGAAATAGTTTTAGGACTAGCCTTGTATAAGATAGTTCATGGAGGTAGGGCGCTGGATGGGCTAGGGGCCTCACCAGGTTACCAAACCCAACCAATCTTCGAATTCTATGAATGGTAATACAGGAGTCAGACTATGGGTGATAAGGTCCATGGTCGAAAGGGAAAGAGCCCAGATCACCAGCTAAGGTCCCTAAGCTAGGCTAAGTGGGAAAGGCTGTGGGAATACACAGACAATCAGGAGGTTGGCTTAGAAGCAGCAATCCTTTAAAGAAAGCGTAATAGCTCACTGATCAAGTGTACCTGCGCCGAAAATTTATCGGGGCTAAGCCTAGCACCGAAGCTGTGAATTGGAAACCATTTCGGTGGTTTCTTCTGGTAGGGGAGCGTTCCATACTGGGTTGAAGCTCGACCGTAAGGACGGGTGGACTGTATGGAAGTGAGTATGGCGGCATGAGTAACGATAAAACAGGTGAGAAACCTGTTCGCCGAAAATCTAAGGTTTCCTGAGGAAGGGTAATCCTCTCAGGGTAAGTCGGCCCCTAAGACGAGGCTGAAAAGCGTAGTCGATGGGAAACGGGTTAATATTCCCGTACCGGTATAATCGCGTTATTAGCGATGGGGTAACGTAGAAGGGTAGTCTATCCGGGTGTTGGATGTCCCGGTTTAAGCATGTAGGAGGGTGGCTTTGGTAAATCCGGGCTGCCATTCAACTCCGAGATGTTATGAGGAGCTTCTCCTTCGGGACAAGCGAACTAGATGATCCCATGCTACCGAGAAAAACCTCTAGTGAGTTGTTATACCGACCGTACTCTAAACCAACACAGGTGGATAAGTAGAGAATACTAAGGCGCTTGAGAGAACTCTGGTTAAGGAACTCGGCAAATTGACTCCGTAACTTCGGGATAAGGAGTGCCTCCATTAGGTGAAAGGACTTGCTCCTGGAGCTGAGGGGGGTTGCAGTGACCAGGTAGCCGCGACTGTTTACTAAAAACATAGGACTCTGCGAAGTCGCAAGACGATGTATAGGGTCTGACGCCTGCCCGGTGCCGGAAGGTTAAAAGGAGGGGTTAGCTCTTGGGCGAAGCTCCGAATTGAAGCCCCGGTAAACGGCGGCCGTAACTATAACGGTCCTAAGGTAGCGAAATTCCTTGTCGGGTAAGTTCCGACCTGCACGAATGGCGTAACGATGGCTACACTGTCTCAACCAGGGACTCAGTGAAATTGACATACCGGTGAAGATGCCGGTTTCCCGCGACAGGACGGAAAGACCCCGTGCACCTTTACTACAACCTGATATGGAATATCGGTTTAGTATGTGTAGGATAGGTGGGAGACTTTGAAACTCTGGCGCTAGCCAGGGTGGAGTCAACCTTGAAATACCACCCTTATTACACTGCTATTCTAACCTCGATCCCGTGAATCCGGGTCAGGGACAATGTCAGGCGGGTAGTTTGACTGGGGCGGTCGCCTCCTAAAATGTAACGGAGGCGCGCGAAGGTTCTCTCAGGCTGATTGGAAACCAGCCTTCGAGTGCAAAGGCATAAGAGAGCTTGACTGCGAGACTTACAAGTCGAGCAGGTGCGAAAGCAGGTCTTAGTGATCCGGTGGTTCCATGTGGAAGGGCCATCGCTCAACGGATAAAAGGTACGCCGGGGATAACAGGCTTATCGCCCCCAAGAGTCCATATCGACGGGGCGGTTTGGCACCTCGATGTCGGCTCACCGCATCCTGGGGCTGAAGCAGGTCCCAAGGGTTGGTCTGTTCGCCCATTAAAGCGGTACGCGAGCTGGGTTTAGAACGTCGTGAGACAGTTCGGTCCCTATCCGTCGTGGGTGTTAGATATTTGAAGGGAGCTGCTCCTAGTACGAGAGGACCGGAGTGGACAAACCTCTAGTGTTCTGGTTGTGATGCCAATTGCATTGCCAGGTAGCTATGTTTGGAAAGGATAACCGCTGAAAGCATCTAAGCGGGAAGCCAACCCTAAAACAAGATATCTCTTCTTCTTTCGGGAAGACGGTAGACTCCTTGAAGATTACAAGGTTGATAGGCCAGATGTGTAAGCACAGTAATGTGTTCAGCTAACTGGTACTAATAAGTCGCGAGGCTTGATCTTATTTTTTCTTCACTACTTCGAACTAATTCAATTGTTAAATTTATTAAGACGTAAGAGTTTCCGGTCTTGATAGCGAAAGGGCCACACCCGTTCCCATTCCGAACACGGAAGTTAAGTCTTTCAGCGCCGATGGTACTGCACGGGCAGCTGTGTGGGAGAGTAGGACGAGGCCGGGTTTTTATTTAAAACGTCGTCAGCAAAAAGCTGACGGCGTTTTTTTTTGTCATTCTGCCCTGACCCAAAAAACAAAGTATATGGTCTGGTCTGAGTAATCTAAAATTACAATGAAAAATTCTTTAGATCCTGCAATCTTTTGCCATTTTTCTTGCATAATTTTTGGTTAATTGTGGATCAAGTAAACACGCTTTTTAAGTAAGAAATTTCTAGGAATTTCAACGCTTTTTCATTGACAAAAACTATCGGCTTAGTTATATTCGCCCTTCTATTTATCAGTACTTAGCACCCTACACCACAACACATTTAACTGTTTATTTATGAGGGTTTAAGGTAACTTGCCAAGAGAAATAGAATAGCGTTTAAAATAAATTAATAGCGATACAATTTCTCTTAATTTTGTTTAAAGCAAATCTGCCTTTTTGAAAATTTATGCTGGAACAATATACGGGTGCCGCAATCATGTTTCTGTTTGCCATGGGAATCGCCTGTGGAATGGTTGCAATGACGTCTTTGTTGGGGCCGAAAAGACATTTTGCTGATAAAATGGAGCCCTTCGAATGTGGCGAAAGCCAGTTAGTATCCCCTCATCAAAGATTCTCAGTCAAGTTTTATCTTGTGGCGGTTTTATTTGTCCTATTTGATATCGAAGCTATTTTCTTTTTCCCCTGGGCCATTTTATTTAGGAGGCTCGGTCTTTTTGGCTTTGTGGAAATGCTTTTATTTATCCTGATCCTCGGGATCGGTTTACTATACGTTTGGAAACGCGGCGGTTTGGATTGGGAGTAACTCACTAGTGTGGGGGAGAGCGCTGCCCATTGGGCAAAATGCTGTTGCTATATAGACTAGCGTTTGACTTGATTGAAAGAGCAGAAAATGTCTGACACAAAATTCATTGACCTGATAAAAAGTAAATACGGTGACTTAGTATTAGACAGTCACAACTTTCGTGGCGACCAAACGGTCACGGTTAGGAAAGATTGCGGAAATGATTTTTTTAAATTTCTGAGAGATGAACCGGAGCTGGCGTTTAATTTCCTTATGGATATCACTGCCGTTGATTACTTATCAAAAAAAACCGAACGCTTTGAAGTGGTCTATCACTTTTACTCCCTAAAACATAACGATAGACTGAGAATAAAAATACCGATTCCAATGAAGGACTGTATCGCTGACACGATCACTCCTCTGTGGAAAACTGCAAACTGGTATGAAAGAGAAATTTGGGATATGTACGGAATTAAGTTTCGCAATCATCCAGATTTAAAAAGAATTCTTCTTTACGAAGAGTTCAACGGTCATCCTTTACGCAAAGACTATGCGGTTAATAAAAGGCAGCCCCTGATCGGGCCGCTGAATTAGGGTTATTAAAATATGTGGGTTGATTTAGGAATCACATTAGTAAAAATTCTTTTTATCATAGGTCTCACTGTAGGTTTTTTTGCTCCCATTTTGACATGGGTGGAAAGAAAACAAAGTGCCATCATGCAAGACCGAATCGGTGCTAATAGAGCAGATATACTAGGTTTCACTGCACTAGGTTTGTTCCACTGTATCGCGGACGCTGTGAAGATGTTTACTAAGGAAGATTTTATTCCAGAAGGTGCGAATAAAATTCTACATACGCTAAGCCCTATCATTGCGGTGGTTCCGGCAATTCTCACTTTTGCTGTTGTCCCCTTTGGTGGGCAATACACGATTTTTGACAAAGAGGTCAATCTCGTCATATCTGATTTGGATGTAGGCCTCCTCTTTGTATTTGCAATAGCATCTCTTGCAACGTACGGATATGTAATCGCGGGTTGGAGTTCCAACAACAACTGGTCTCTATTGGGTTCGATGCGAACAGCATCGCAAATGATTTCTTACGAGGTCACGATGGGCCTCACCATTGTTGGCGTTCTAATGGTTTATGGTTCCATGAAGCTAACGACGATTGGTGCAATACAAGAAGATTTTTTTAGATGGGGCTTATTTTTGCAACCTTTAGGATTCTTTATGTTTCTTACCGCATCGATTGCCGAGAATAAAAGAATACCCTTTGATAATCCTGAAGCTGAATCTGAAATCGTTGCAGGTTATTTCACGGAATATAGTGGTCTAAAGTTCGGAATGTTTTTCATGTCCGAATTTATTGAAATGGTCACCATCGGCGCCATAATGACCATTTTATTTTTTGGAGCATGGCATATTCCGTTTTTAACAACCACCACTTTGCTCGGATGGTTTGATTTTCTTGGCACCACTGGATCAAATATTCTGGTGATGTTGATTCAAGTTGGGGTGTTTTTCTCGAAAGTAGTTTTCTTTATCTGGTTACAAATGACAATTCGATGGACCCTTCCTCGTTTTCGTTATGACCAGATTATGAAATTGGGTTGGAAGATTCTTCTACCTCTTTCTTTAGCAAACATTCTGGTAACCGGGATTGTTATCCTGGTGCTGAATTAAAAGGAGGCCGACCATGGCCTATTATGTAAATAGAAATATTAAGATGACTTGGTGGGAAAAGATTTATCTCCCTGAAATTATCAAAGGAATGGCTATCACATCCCGCCATTTCTTTATGAACCTCTTTGGGTTCGTGCCATTTTTACTGGGAACAAAAAAAGAAAGACCTATTATGACGGTCTATTATCCTGAAGAGCAGGTGCAATACCCCATCGCCTACCGGGGGCGACCGGTATTGGCTCAAAATGAAGATGGTCAACCTGCTTGTGTGGCTTGCGGCTTATGTGAAATCGCCTGTCCGGCCTACTGCATACACATTGAACCTGGCGAGAATAGCGGTAAACAGAACCAATATGAACGCTGGCCTGATGTGTTTAATATCGATTATGCAATTTGCATTTTTTGTGGAAACTGCGAAGAAGCTTGTCCGGAAGAAGCGATCTTCATGAGCGATGATTGTGAAATTTCCATGCTCGATCGCAAACAAATGCTTTATACAAAAGAACAACTTTTAACTCCGGTGGCAGATTTGCAAAAGCGAATTGAGTTCACCCGAAATATGTCCGCTAAATGGAATTATTAATTTTTTATCCCATTGCAGGTTTATGTGTGGCCTTGGCTTTTGGAGTAATCTTTAACACTAGTCCTGTAGGTTCCGCCATGTGCCTCATTGGAATGATGCTCGGGCTGGCTGGTATATTTGTATTACTGCAAGCCCACTTTATGGCCATTCTCCAGATCATCATTTACGCTGGAGCAATCATGGTTTTATTTATGTTTGTGATCATGCTGCTCAATTTAAAACAAGCTGCATCTGCGGATTGGGTGGCAAGAGAGAAAAATCGTTTTATTTCGATTTTAACCGGTGTGTTGGCCGTAGGAATTTTATACAAGATTGTAGATATCACTTTTTTGGCCGATTTAAATTCTCCTGCAGAACTTCCTGACACCTTTGGAACCGTTGCAACTATAGGCGAATCTTTGTTTACTGACTTTGTTCTGCCATTTGAAGTGGCGTCTCTTTTATTGTTAGCAGCTATGATCGGGGCAGTGGTCCTGGCAAAGCCTAAACTGGACTGACTATGTTTGAAGGCACAGTTCCTTTAGCACATTATTTAACTTTAAGTGCGGTTCTGTTTGTAATCGGAATCGTTGGAGTTCTGGTTCGTCGCAACGTAATCGTTGTGTTTATGTCGATTGAAATTATGTTGAATGCCGTAAACATTTCGTTGATTGCCTTCGATCATTATTTAAATCTTTCCAACGGTCAGATTTTTAGTTTTATGGTTATGTGCGTTGCGGCTGCGGAAGTGTCGGTAGGCCTAGCAATTATTATTGCCCTACACAGAAATAAACCGACGGTCAATCTTGATGAATTCAACCTGTTGAAGTGGTAATAAAAGTATGTTGCTAAAACTAACTTGTCTGGTACCCCTGTTTCCGTTGATCGGATCTATCATCAACGGTTTTTTTGGTCTGCGCATTGGAAAAAATGCTGTTGGTATGATTGCAGCCGGAAGTATGGCTCTGTCTTTTCTGACTTCCATTTTAGTTTATGTAGGCTACCTTATGTTGCCAGAAGGCCAGCATGTCTTTGAGCAAGTTGCCTGGACGTGGTTTGGAGCTGGTGACTTTTCTGTGGATTTTGGTTTTCAAGTTGATCCTTTAACCTTGGTTATGATGTTTGTCGTTACCGGAGTTGGGTTCATCATTCATGTTTACGCTATTGGTTATATGCATGAAGAATATAGCTTCTACCGTTTTTTTGCATACTTCAACCTGTTTGCCAGCGCCATGCTACTTCTTATCATGGGTAATAACTTCTTGCTTATGTTTATTGGCTGGGAAGGAGTAGGTTGTTGTTCTTATTTCCTAATTGGTTATTATTTCGAGAAAAAGTCTGCTTGTGATGCTGGGACAAAGGCTTTCATCGTCAACCGAGTGGGAGACTTTGCTTTCTTACTCGCCGTCATGTACATCTTTAATATTTTTGGAACCATCGACTTTACAGAAGTAATGCATGCGGCCCCTGAAAAACTGATTTATGCCGGGGAAGCCGTCACTATAATCACCTTATTGCTTTTTATTGGAGCCACCGGTAAGTCAGCGCAAATTCCTTTATACACATGGTTGCCTGATGCTATGGAAGGCCCAACCCCTGTTAGCGCATTGATCCATGCCGCAACTATGGTCACTGCCGGTGTATACATGATCGTGCGTTGTAGCGTTCTATTTAACCTGGCACCTATGACTATGATGGTCGTAGCAGGCACCGGTGCGGCAACCGCAATTATGGCGGCAACCATCGGCATGACTCAATTTGATATCAAACGTGTTTTAGCTTATTCAACAGTCAGCCAAATTGGCTACATGATCCTCGCTTGTGGAGTTGGTGCTTATACCGCCGCAATTTTCCATTTGGTTACGCATGCATTTTTCAAAGCCTGCCTCTTTCTAGGTTCTGGTAGTGTTATCCACGGTATTCATGGTGAGCAGGATATGCGTAAGATGGGCGGACTTAAAAATTATATGCCGGTTACCTATTGGACGTTTTTAGTGTCAACGCTGGCCATTGCGGGTATTCCACCCCTATCCGGATTTTTTAGTAAGGACGAAGTACTTTACCACGCTCTAATGGATGGAAATATTATCTTTTGGGGGATGGGAATTTCAGCGGCATTATTAACTGCATTCTATATGTTCCGCTTAGTCTTCATGACTTTTCATGGTGAATCACGTGTGGACCCCCATATCCATCCACATGAGTCGCCTAAAGTGATGACCATGCCACTTGTTATTCTTGCAGGGCTGGCTACGATAGGCGGAATATTAGGAATTCCACTTTTTCATGGCTGGCATATCCTACACAATTGGTTGGAACCGGTTCTCCATTTTGACTTAGCGCATGCTCTAGAACATTCCGAACACATGTTGCACGAAGCTGGTCGACATGCACCCTCATGGGCACATTTACTCAATCCAAAAGAACATAATCTCTGGCTTGAGATATTCCTGATGGCGTTTTCTGCCTGTGTTGCAATTACAGGAATTATTGCTGCTTATATCTTTTATATTAAACGACCCGATTTGCCGGAAAAATTTACCAAAGGACAATGGGGATTTGAGTTGGTACAAAACAAGTACGGTGTCGATGAACTTTACGATGAGACTTTTGTAAAGCCAACCGTAGAAGTTTCTCATTTATTGTGGAAAGAATGTGATGCTAAAGCAATTGACGGCACTGTTATCGGCACAGCTAAAACTATCGGATGGCTCAGTAAACAAGCCCGTGCATTTCAATCTGGTTTTGTTCGCAATTACGCTTTATTTATTGCAGTAGGATTCATCAGTCTTTTACTGATTATGTTTTAGGGAATTATGTTTTTAACTTTTATTACTTTCTTGCCAATTATTGGTGCATTCTTTCTCGCCTTTTTTCCTAAGGAGAATGAACGCGCGATCAAACAAACTGCTCTTGCTGTTGCTGCAGCTGATTTTTTACTCTCTTTATTTTTGTGGACGAACTTTGACAACACCACTCATAAAATGCAGTTTGAGGTCAATTTCTCCTGGATAGAATCCTGGGGTATCAACTACCATATTGGCCTCGATGGTATCTCTCTCTTGCTTTATGTAATGACCACTTTTCTGACGTTGATCTGTATCATCGCGTCCTGGGATGTAACAAAACATATCCGTGAATACATGATGGCTATGCTGGCCCTTTCGACCGGCATGCTTGGAGTCTTCATCTCTCTCGACCTTTTTATTTTTTATGTGTTCTGGGAGTTCCAGTTAGTCCCAATGTATATTATCGTTGGTGTATGGGGCGGTCCCCGACGTATTTATGCTGCTGTTAAATTCTTTATTTATACCGCAGTGGGTTCCCTACTTATGCTGGTTGCCATCATCTGGATTTATTTTCATGTTAAAGAAACCACAGGAGTTGCAACGGCAGATATTTTATTCATCGCCGATAATATAAGTGCTCCTCTGGATGCTCAAAAATGGTTGTGGATGGCTTTTTTCTTGGCCTTTGCAATTAAAGTACCCATGTTCCCATTTCACACTTGGCTACCTGATGCTCACGTAGAAGCACCCACAGCAGGTTCAGTTATCTTAGCGGGTGTCTTATTAAAAATGGGGACCTATGGTTTTTTGCGCTTCAATCTACCTTTCTTTCCTCAAGCTTCTTATGATTTCATGCCCTTTATTGCATGGCTGTCTATTATTGGAATTGTTTATGGCGCGTTGGTATCTATGGTTCAGGAAGATTTAAAAAAGCTAGTAGCATACTCCAGTGTCAGCCATCTCGGTTTCGTAATGCTTGGTATTTTTGCATTGAATGAATATGGAATACAAGGCGCTTTGATCCAAAACATTAATCACGGCATTAGCACGGGTGCTCTCTTTCTATTGGTTGGCGTAATTTATGATCGTCGCCATACAAGATTGATCAAAGAATTCGGAGGGCTTTCGAAACAAATGCCTGTCTATGCAGTGTGTTTTATGATTGTTGCTCTTTCATCCATTGGTCTGCCGGGTATGAACGGTTTTGTGGGAGAATTTCTTATTCTATTGGGAATTTTTCAAGTTAACGGTCTATGGGCAGCCTGCGCAACTTCGGGAGTTATTTTAGCTGCTTGTTACATTCTCTGGATGTTTCAAAGGGTTATGTTCCTAGAATTAAATAACCCGAAAAACATGAAATTAAAAGACCTTAATGTGCGAGAACTAATTACTGTTATCCCTTTATTAGTTTTAATTTTCTGGATCGGTTTGTACCCTAAGCCCTTTATGAAAACATTTGATGCATCTGTTAATCATCTAGTTAGCAGAGTTTCTCCAGATAATTTCCGTCCTACGAAAGACCATCAAGAAGGTGGAGGACACAATGCATCACTCATGACTAAAACAGAACTAGCAAAGCTGAGTCAAAAGTTACAAAAGACCAGCCATAATTGATTGAGGAATAATTAATAGTGGAACCGATACGCGCACCCGAATCCATTGATCTAATAGCTCTGGCACCTGTTCTTGTATTGAGTGTTTTTGCCATGGGTGTTCTAGTATTGGATCTCTGGGCAGGAAAAAATAAGACTTTGCTGATGTTTATAAGTCTCGTGGGTTTATTAATGACCGCAATCAGCGCGTTTGCAAAGCATCCTCTTCCTGCTTTTGCCTTTACTGACAGTTATATCGTAGACCACCTATCCATATTTTTCATTTGCATTTTTACTCTCAGCTCTGCATTGACTATTTTACTTTCTGTCGAGTATAACGAGCGTAAGGGAATTAAAGCCGGGGAGTATTATGCTCTGATTCTGCTTTGCACAGTAGGAATGATTATTTTGGCTTCTTCCACCGATATGATCATGATTTTTCTTGGAGTTGAAATTGTTTCAATATGTCTTTATGTTCTTGCTGGTTTCAGGAGAGATGACCTTGTTTCCAACGAAGCAGCTCTTAAATATTTTCTTCTCGGAGCTTTTGCAACAGGATTCTTATTATATGGAATGACATTAATTTACGGTTCAACTGGAAGTACAAATCTTTTTAAAATTGCTGGATTTATTAAAACAGAAGGCGCGCAATCCAATCCTCTACTTTTAATGGGTATTGTTTTACTAGTGATTGGGTTCGGATTTAAAGTAGCTGCTGTTCCTTTTCATATGTGGGCTCCGGACGTTTACCAAGGCTCACCAACGCCTGTCACGGCATTTATGGCTGTCGGCCCAAAGGCTGCAGCATTCGCAGCTTTCTTCCGCGTCTTTACAGAAGCCATAACTGATTTGGCCCCTTCGTGGGAAATATTATTGTGTGTTATCGCTGTCCTCAGTATGTTTGTTGGCAACCTCGGCGCTATCATGCAAACCAATATAAAAAGGATGTTGGCTTTTTCTAGTATCTCGCATGCTGGCTACCTGCTGATAGCGGTCATAGCCAAAAGCTCGCTGGCTGGTTCTGGGCTTCTGTTTTATATGCTGGCGTATGCCTTCACCACGTTCGGAGCATTCGGGATCATCATTCTATTAGGTAAAAAAGAGAAGGACAATCTGGAGCTTGAAAACTATTCAGGTCTAGCCTATAAGCATCCAATACTAGCTTTAAGCATGACAGTTTTTCTGCTCTCCTTAGGAGGCCTGCCACCTTTTGCAGGATTCGTTGCCAAGTTTTATATTTTCAGCGCAGCAATTGAAGAAGGCTTTGTGACACTTGTTATCATTGCAGTTCTTAATAGTGCTATTTCCTTTTATTACTACTTAAAGGTTGTGGTTTTTATGTATATGAAAGAGCCTCAGAGCGAGTTTCAGATCTCTCTGACTCCTATGACTTTATTCGTAGTTATTGTAGGAATAATTGGAACCGTTGAGTTAGGCATCTTTCCAGATCCTATCATCGCCCTCACCAGTCTTCACTAAGAGTAAAACCTTAAGTCCCAGCCTCTCATCCTACAAGTCATATTTCTGCTCAAAGCCAAGTAAATAAAAATTTGTAGTGATAAATGTGTCAAAGAAGACAGTGTGAATACACTTCATGGGTTTCGTTGATATTATTATTCGATTATGTGATTATTAATGCTGTAGGTTAAATATAAAGAAATACTTATTAAAAAAAATTATGGAACAATTATTTAATAAAAATGGAATAACTGTTAAAAATAATCTTAAAGCAATTCAGGAAGAGCTACTTCGTGGAACGGGTTTTGTTATGGGGGGGAATGTTTCCGCATTTATGCAGAGGGAAAGCCTTCATGAAAAAAATATAATGATCTCCGTCGATAGGGGACAACTTGCTCCCACTGAAACAAAATTTGTTGTTGGAAGAATAAAAGAAGCTCTTGAGTTATTCCAGAGAGAGCTGAAAAATCATGATCTATAGAGGGATCTAATGAGAAACTGGTATATGTTAACCTTGGTTGGAAAGGATCGTCCTGGGATAGTTGCAGAAGTCAGTCAAGTTTTGTTTGAAGCCGGAGGAAACTTGGGTGAAGCCTCGATGGCGAGATTAGGGGGGAACTTTACCGTAATGCTTATGTTACAAATTGAGCCTGAGAAGGACGATGTCGAAAATTTGCTAAAACCCTTAGGGAAAAAATTAGGATTATTTTTCCATATTGATGAGATTGCGGGTAATTTACACCACCACGTTGAACCAAATTTTAGGTTGAGTGTTCATGGTGCTGACCAGGCGGGCATCGTTGCTATGGTAACGGGGGTGTTAGCAGGATTAAAATTTAATATTTTAAACCTTGAGTCCGATGTTGGTGGTAGTCCTAAAAAACCGATTTATATAATGCATATTGAAGGATTTGCAGATTGCAGTCACTCTAGTTTGGAGAAAAGTATTAAACCATTAATAAATGATAAAAAAATTATTATCCATTTGGCTCCCATTGATACCATGATGGGTTAAATCAATGGCTAAACTTAAAATTCTGGTTTATCCGGATGAAAGATTAAGTCAAGTTTCTCAACTTGTAAAAGCCATCGATAATAAAATCACAAGTTTTATATTTGATTTAGAACAAACTTTAAGTTCTTTCCCTGGCTGTGTTGGGATCGCTGCTCCTCAGGTGGGCCTGTTTGAACGGATTATTATTGTCGATGTTTCTTCCCGACCGCAACACAAGAACCATGGTCATTTGGTTCTTGTAAACCCAGTAATCACATTTAGCGAAGGAAATATCATTGGAAGAGAAGGTTGTCTTTCTGTTCCAGAATATATAGGTAAGGTTCAACGCTCACAAAAAATAAAGGTTCAAGCTAAAAATGAGGTTGGTGATGATGTGACTTACCATATGGAGGGATATGAAGCGCGCGCCGTTCAACACGAAATAGACCACCTAGACGGTAAACTTTTTATTGATAGTTTAGTGGGAAAAAGAAATGCTCTCAAAAAGAGAACTGATTTTTAGCCCCGCTTTACTGCCCAACCCCTAGTGTTAGAACAGGGCTGTTATCCTTTATCTTGCCGGCCTGTAGGGAAAAAATTTGGGATAACAGTGAAAAGGTTGATTTTGATTTAAGGTCTGAATCTTTAATAAAAAACCATGTTCCTCTATAAAAAACCCTTAAAGCTGCGTTGTCAGGCCGTTTAGATTGTGATCTGACTCTTAGTATTTCTCCAGTAACTTCTTTCCAATCAAATTCTTTTCCAGATTTCTTAAGTGTTCTTGTAACTTTTCCCGCATTGACATCTTGTTGGGGTGCTTCTACTCCCTGAGAAAGGTAAAACAAAACTCCTAATAGTGATCGAGTGACCACCTTAATCTCACCAAATCCATTTTGTTTCTGGGTAAATGAAATGAAATACCTCTCCAGACCAGGTTCTAAATTAAGAAGTCGGGAAAAATTCTGTGCGGCTTTTAAATTTTTACCTTCATCTGTAATATGTAAAACAATTTGAGGACTACTATTTTCATTATTGTAGGAAAGGTTTAGTACATCCTGCGTTTGTAGTTCTCTTAAATATTTTATCGCCTCTAGAAATTTTTTGAATTGAGGTGCATTTTTGGGTGTCGGTCCCGATGCGCCCGGAGCATTTTTAATATTATTCATCCGTTGAAAACAAAGTTGAAAAATTCTTTCGATGCTCCAACCCGAATGATATAAAAGCGTGATAGTTTTTAAGGGTAGGGGAGAAAGGACGCGCTGAATAAACTGGTCGCCTTGTAAGGGAGAATAGGTGACGGTGGGTCTTTCTATCAAGCCAACAGAACCACCTAGGCCAAAAAGCCCTTTTAAACCTGACTCCAAAGTTGTGCTAGCGTTCGCTGAGGTTGATAGAGTGAACTGAGAAGCAACGCTGCTAACCTCCATGAAAAAAGGTGTGTCTCGATATTTTAAACGCGCCAGATTAAGTAATAATTCCTCATCGTTGGTTCTTTGTACCGCTAGATTGTAATTACTGCGCTCGCTCTTTAAAGTTGTTGGTCCCAGTTTGGCACAGCCAACTATTAAAACGAGAAGGATAATAAGTAGAAAGGGTGTAATACGAATAATATTTTGTTTCATATTTTATGGATTGGAATTATTTACTGTCTGGTTCTGCTTTATTTAAAAGTTCCTGGTTGGAAAGATGAAGAGTGGATGTTGGAAAAGCTATTTCTGCATCATTTTCTTCAATAATTTTTATTATTTGTAAAAGAATTTTCTGTTTAACTTCATGAAATTTTATCCAATCCGTTGTTTTAGTGAAGGTATAAATAAAAAAATCAAGGGATGAAGGCGCAAAACAATTAAAATTCACAATGAGAGTTTTTGCAGTGTCAATATCTGGGTGATTTTTCAGCATATCTTTAACTTGGCTTATGATGATCTCGATTTTTGAAGCATCATCATAACGAATGCCGATAGTTTCTTTTATTCTTCGATTTGACATTCGAGAGGGGTTTTCAACGGCAATTTGTGAAAATATAGAATTAGGAATGTAAAGGGGGCGTTTATCGAAGGTTCGAATTCGCGTAACTCGCCATCCAATATTTTCTACAGTTCCTTCTATCTCCCGGTCCGGAGATCGCACCCAGTCTCCTACAGCAAAAGGCCGATCTAGGTAAACAAACAATCCTCCAAAAAAATTTGATAGTAAATCTTTTGCTGCAAAACCTATTGCTATACCCCCCACACCTCCAAAGGCCAAAACTCCCGAAATACTTAATCCCAAAGTTTGCAAAATCATTAAAGCCGCTGTAATCCCGGCGGATATTCTTGCTAGTTTGGAAATTGCATCCATGGTTGTAGGGTCATAATCTTCATCACTTGTGAGGTAATTTTTTTCAGTTCTTTTAATGAAACGAATTAGGAACCAGGCCAGAGAAGCGATAACAATGGCACTTCTTAGGGGATCAAAGGCTTCGAAAATTACAGCTCCTGTTTCTTTTTGAAAAATTTGGGCAGAAAAAGCTATGCTGGAAACCCAGATAATTACGCTCAATGGGCGGGGTATGGAGAATAGGACTGCATCGTCCCACTTGTTTTTAGTTTTTTCTGCTTTTTTTGCTAACCTTTTAAAAACAAATTTTTGTATTAAATCTGCAATTAGAGCCAAAAAAATTACAAAAAAAGCTTGGAAAATATAAGTGTTTTCTTTGGAGATGAAGTCTTGAAGTTCTAACATTTTTTGTATAAGTCGAAAAGGTTTAGGATTAAATCAATTGTAAAATACTATTTTAATCCGAAGTAAGGACTACAAAGAATTCAAAAAAAACGCCCCACTTTTTTAGTGGGGCGCTATAGAAGCACAGGAGCTCCCGTTAACTTGGCGTTAACAAATTACTCCGGAAGCTCCCCAAATACTTTCAGATGGCATGGGATCACCTCCTTCTCAGGGCATCAATAAAAACCCCATGTGTTTCCCTGTTAAACCCATCGGGCAACGCACTCTTAAGAATGGCTCAAATTAATGCGAATGTCAAAATAAGTATTTAAAATACTCAGACCAATTTTGAAACTAGTGATTGGTCAGGATGTTGATAACCTTTAGATCTGATTTTTCTGCAATACTCTTGCATATTTTTTTGGGCCCTTGACAGCGCATATAACAACCACTCCAATAATCGCAGTGAACAAAAGCCCAATGTGTGGGCTGATATTTCAAGTTATATCCTTTTACTTTGACCGTGCCTGTATCATCTACTTGAAAAATCTCAGCAGAACCTATAAAAGCTTTGGGAACTGTAGTTCCATGTGAAGCGCACGAAGTTAAAAAGAGAAGGATAAGCATAGCTTTTAGTAAAACCATTACTTTTTTCATTGATTCTCCCTCTTTTTAACTTAAGACTTTGTCTAAAAAGGTTCATCACTGCATTTCTGCGCATCTAAATTATAGCACCGTACTCAAAAAAAATGACAGAAAAAGGGTATAAAACTACAAAGAATATTGGAAGGTTAAATAGGGATGGTTTTCTTATTTAAGAGCTGAGAGATTTTCATACAAGAGTAGTTTTTGACTTGATGCACCCATCTTCTCTTGACATTATAAAAAACACCGACTATTTTATTTACCAACAAAAATAAAACATTCATAACTTTTAACTACTTACTTTTATTTCACATGAAATATATAACATTTATAACTTTTATCTGCATGATGGTGGCCGTACCTGCTTTTGCAAAAAGCTTAAAGAATGAGGCCGAATACAAAAAAGAATGGTGCGCCAAATATAATGGGAAAATTGATTATCAAACCCAAGACAAAACCACAGTCGATTGCATAACAGACACCCATGCCATTGAGTTTGCATATGGTGAAAATTGGAACCCGGCTATTAGGAAATCAAGGCAGAAATCAATGAGTGTGGGGAAAACCCCTGGTGTGGTACTTATACTCGAAAATTCCAAAGACAAAAAATACCTCTATAAGCTGCGTGAGATAAATGAGAAAAGAAGGCTGGGAATAAAGATTTGGACAGTAGGTATAGATGTGGAATTGCCCTGTGACATTAAAGGTGATATCGACAACGATGGGGATAAGATTTATCATTTTCCTGGGCAAGATATGTACGATGCCACAGTCGTAAATCCCAAATTTGGTGAAACTTGGTTTTGTTCCTATGAAGAAGCAGAAGAAGCTGGATGGAAACCCTTTCAAAAAGCTAAACCTATCGATCCTTATGAATTAGGAGGAATCCGCTCTCCTGAGTACTAGTCGACGTCATAGTTCAACATTGCGTTCTCTAGCATCGAAGGGAATGGAGTCTTGAAGCCGTTGTGAAAGTGGTTAGAGATAGGTTAGAAAAATAAGGTTTTTACAAATAAAGCGTTTAGCCAATTCTATATAACTCATTGTTATATTTGGTACGCCCGAGAGGATTCGAACCTCCGACCTACGGTACCGGAAACCGCCACTCTATCCAGCTGAGCTACGGGCGCATAGAGTTAAATTATTTCTCTCGCCTTGGTGCCTTCTTCGAACCCTGCAACGGTTCCAACCTGCCGATTGAGCTCCACACCAAATTCTTTTATCATTTTTAAACGGATGCCCCACCATTTGCCTTCTGCTGTAACTTCTTCATTGGATCCGTTATCAACACCTACTTTAAAAACCTTGGTAACTTCATCAAACGCAATTTTTATCCCATCAACGGCCTTTAGGCCTTGCTCTTCAATAGCCTTTACTGGATCGGCGACCAATTTTTTTTTGAATGCTTCATCTGTAACTGCTTTTGTAACGATACTTTTCCACTTATCATCCAATTCTTTTTTGCGAATTGGATTGATGGGGGATGTGGTTCCGGTTGCTCCAAGAATTTCGCTCATAGTTAAATCCTTTCCAGCACAAATCTTTCGG
>Ga0209992_10001960_pt1 | contig 20040 bp, 22 predicted proteins | sample 2SBtaG_2_FD_182564 | JGI IMG/M metagenome (GOLD analysis project Ga0209992, IMG submission 182564) | Deep subsurface microbial communities from Kolumbo volcano to uncover new lineages of life (NeLLi) - 2SBTROV12_ACTIVE470 metaG (SPAdes)... | ecosystem: Environmental > Aquatic > Marine >... | reverse complement strand
TGTACTCAGATTCTTCAAACAAAATATCTTTTTCCCATTCATCATATACTAAACCTGTAACTGGTTTTCCTTTATAAAGCAATAAGCCATCTTCTTCTGTTGTGTCATTTTTTAGTATTCTCATAATTAGGTGATTTTAATCTATCTATGTTTTTGTTTTGAGTTTCATGAACTCATCTATGGTTATGAAGATTTCTAATGTTTATACATTGCAAAATTTGTTATGAGTGTTCCATCCTCATTATTTGATATTCTGCCACTATTTCTTACTTGGGTCCAATTTGTATTTCCATTAGAATAATTTTCCAAATATTTTTTAACACCCTTTCTTGATGTATCTGCATTTACTTTATAAAGTCTATCAGATATTCTCACCCATATAATAACTGTATTACCGGAATGTTTATCTGGATCACCTATTGTATTTCCAACACTCCTTTGAACCCAAAATTTAAGTAATCTATTAAAATCTTCTTTAGACTTTAGTGGATTAGATCTTGGAATTGGAGTTATGTAATTTCCTGTCAACATTATTTTTAATTTAATGAAGCATACATCCTTTCTATTAGTTGGTCAACTATTAAAATGGCATTTTTAATTTCTGATACACTTGCACTTTCACTAAAATAAGTACAATAGATTATAATTTCAAGTTCTTTTTCTGTAGAATAATCATTGATGTAATCAAGCTCCTTTTCATAGATATACCACTTTTCCTTCATTACATTGTCTATAAGATCCGAAAAACCTCCCAAATGGATGGTAAGATCCTTTCGCCTTTTTCTAATTGATCTTTTGTACATATACTTTTTATAGAAATTATCATCTAATGCTCGTATTTACATTGTAGACTAAATTATTATCAGATAAAGTTCTATTATAAACTCGCCTAAAATATAATTGTTAGGAGGATATTATAGTGAAGTCTGAAGGATTGGACTCGAACTTCTCTTTATAAAATTTAATTAATAAATTTAGTGAGTAGAAATACATATTTTATGAAAACCTTACTATCAATTATTTTATCATCTATTTACCTATCCTATTTACCTCAAAAACTGAATAATAATTATGAGATTTCTGGAGAATTAGAAAATTATGAAGGAAAAGTCATATACCTATTACAAGAAGACAGATACTTTTATTTTAATGACGATGAATATGATAATAAAGTAATATATATAGACAGTACAATAGTTAAAAACAATAAATTTTCATTTGATGGCAATATAGAAGAGACAACCCATGCTCAACTATTATTAACAAACGAAAGGGATTCCTCTGGAGATTGGAGATCTTTCATCCTTCATCCTAATTCTAAAATAAAAATTTCAGGAGACTCTTATGATTTCTTTAATGCAGAAGTTAAACAGTACATACTGAACAAAAATGGAAAATTTGAAAAATCTAACGAGAATTATTTAGCAGATTCAATAAATGAAATTTTGACAAGCCTTAGAGACTTATATTGGTTAGAAAATTCAAAAACATCAGTTATAAAAAGGAATAGGTTTTTTAATAAAAAAGACGATTTAATGTATGAATTGTACTCTAAAAGATATGATAGTATTAAAATCGACTTTATTAAAAAAAATCCAAATTCATATGAAAGTCTGTTTTTTTTAAATATTAATTGTCATCAATTGAAAGAAGAAGAAAAGAGCCTTGAACCCATAAAAGTCCTTTATACATCCCTTTCAGAAAATCTAAAAAATCATTCTTTAGCTAAAGATATTTACTTCAATACTTTTCAATTGGAAATAAATCTATCTTCTCCAATCACTATGGAGTTACCTGACACCAGTGATAAACTATTTAATTTAGAATCTTTGAGAGGGAAGTATGTACTAATCGATTTTTGGGCCAGCTGGTGTGGTCCATGTCGAGCTGAAATACCTGGTTTAAAACAAGTTTACGACAAGTTCCATCCCTTAGGTTTTGAGATTGTAGGAGTTTCATTGGACTCAGAAAAAGAAGATTGGATAAGTGCAATTATAAAAGAAGATATGAAATGGATTCAAATATTTGAAACTGAAGAAGAGTCAGAAGAAAACACTGTATCCGAAAAATATGGTGTAAAATACATACCAACAACTTTTCTTTTAGATAAAGAAGGATATATTATTGAAAAAGAGCTTAGTAAAGAAAAGCTGGAGGAAAAACTAATTGAGATTTATAATTTGTAATAGATTGTATATCTATAAATATGCTTTAGAAACTGTCAATCTACCCATAAACTTATACATTCCAAAAACAATTTCATCATCTTGAATCTCAATTATTTTGACAGTACGCCAAGTACTACACCCTCTTTCTTTTGCTATTTTCATAACCATAAGGGTGTAATACACTAGCTCATGACTTTCTTTATTCACACTCACTAACTACCCTCCTCTTTCTTTTTTTTTCCTGCTGCTATAAGGTTTCGTCTATAAGCTTGATACATATAATGTTCTTCCCACAAAGCATCATCATATTTACATTCATTTTCTGAACAAGTACAAGTTTTATTTTGACATTGATCATCTAATAATTCTTCAACCCCAAATTTATTCTTAGGATACCACATCTTTCCAATTTTATTTTCCATGACTATATCCGTTTAAAGGTTCATTATTTAAGAAATAAAGCTTTCCTCTTTCCAGCTTAACTTTTGATGTTAAACTAATCAGAATATTATCCTTTAGCAGAATTGGGCTAGCATTAAATCTTTCCAGAAAAAACTTCCTAAGAACCACTAGAAAAACAGCCTGACTGTAGGAACCTACAATCCCTATTTCAACCTGTTTGTTGTAACGATTAATTAATTGATCATTAGATAAATCTTGAAGCTTCTCAACTTCATTAAAAAAGAGCTCTTTAAAACCCCTTTTTTGAATCAGTAAATATTCCATAACAATAGTATTAAGTAATTAATTACTACTGCATCAATACATAATTTAGAGAGACCATTTTGTTTTTAGGCGGTCGCCTCACATCTTATTTTACCACCGTGCCTCTGGGTGAGATCGGTTGGTAGGTTATTCACCTTCTTGATGCAATACATAAACTCTTTGTGAACTTACAATATAACTAACGGAACTTTTTGAAATATGTTATTTTTATAATAAGAATTTACTAGTTTGAAGATTAACATAAATAAAACTATAATAGATTGTTCACTATGTGGACATAAAATGAGAATCCCTAAATACAAAAAAATTGAATTTAAATGTCCTAAATGTAGATGTATTATGAATTATAATGGGAAATCAAAAAAATATAAACTATATGGTGTATTAACACTATTTATACTTCTTATAGCTTATTTCACGTACTTTAATGATTATTTCAAATATTTAGAAGTAAAAAACATAAGGTCTGAATATTTATGTAAAGAATATTATAATGATTACCCTGATGGATATTTTACAGAAGAAGTAAAGGTTATTGAAATTGAAATAACAAAAGATATCAATTTAATAAGGCATTTTATTAATAATTACCCCAAAAGCGAACACTACAGTGTAGTTAAAATAATTAATGAAAATTTATGGGATCTAGAAATTACTAGATATGACTCTATAGTTAATTCTAATTCAGAATATGACCCTGCAGCAATTAACTTCTTTAGGAACCTGCTATATTATATGAGAGATGAAAACATAGAAAAAATAGGTGTTAATTTAAATGGAAGTATTAATGTGAAAGATTTTGATGAATACGACTTTGAATTAAAAGAATTATATGATGAATATTATGAAATAGAAGATGGAAGAAATGTCTCTGACAATATAGTTGAATTAAAAAAACATTATCAGCAAGGTGACATTGATTCTTACGAAGAAATAATTTGTAATTCTATAGAAACAAGTTTTGAAAATATTCTTTCAGAAAATTTTATTAAAGTTACAACAGATAAATCCGAAAGTTCCCTTTTAAAAATTGATATAAATTACAGTATCGATAATGAAGAATCTAATAATGAACCTGGAATATGGATTTATACAGTTAATAATATGTTTTCTTCCTATGTACTAGGAGTTTCAATTAATTTTAAATTTAATATAGATATTCCTGAAACAAACCTTAATTACTCATTTATTCATGAGGCTAATGCTTTAGATAATATTAATAACATTAAAAGTTTAGAAGATGGATATAGTAAAATGACCGAACAAAATTTTCAAAATTTTGCAACTATAATTTCATCTAAATTTGGTATAAGTAAAAAAATAAACATATGTGATTGTAATGATGTATTAAATGAAATGATTAATAAAGTGGAAGAAGGTCAAGATAAAGAATTGATAGAAAAAGAATATTATTTTCAAATATCAGATTGTCAATCATTTTGGAGTTTACCTGATGAAGAATATCAAGTACAAATCAATGAATGTCAATAAAATAAATTTTATATACTAATTGATGAACATTATAAAAAAAAATAAAATCTCTTTTTAAAAAGGAGAAAGTTAATTGTCCAAGGTGCTTAGGCAAAGGGCATGTAGATAAAGCAGATATTAAAAGACTAAAAAGAGAACTTGAATGGATGCCAGGAGAATGTGCTTTTTGCTCAGGATCTGGTAAAGTTAATGAGAAATTCAAAGATAATATAAAGCCAGATGAAGCTTACTTAACAATTGATCTAACAGAAGAAGAAAAAGAAAAATTTTTAAATAATGATGCAGGTGAATTATTTACTGCTGCCAATCAAAAAGCCAGCATAAATCTTATTAAAGATAAAATCATAGAAATGCATTTAAAACAAGGGCTGTCGATTTCGCAAATTTCAAAAAATATAATTGTGACTTTAGAGGTTAAAGAAGAAGATCATAAAGAAATAGAGGATTTTGTATCTAAAGTAATTGAGCTTCATAAAAATGAATCATAAAATCATTGACAATAACACTATCACTAGAATAAAAAATAATATTAAGAAAAATAATATTAATTGACCTTCTTTTATTAACCTCTTTCCATCTTTATATTTTTTCTCGTAACCCATTACATCATATTTCTCTACAATAGACCATGGAATTATTGTCCAAAAGAAAAAGAAGAACATTATTTTATCTATAAACTTAAGTGGTTCGATCTTCATTTCTTTAACATCGTTTTTTAATTGAGCAATAACTTGTTCTGATAATTTTCTCTTTTTAATTTCATTTTCTACAGCTACAATTACACTTGGAGAATAATTTCTAGGAACATCTTCAAATACGTTTTTATCTTCATCTTTATTTTCAAAAATGGAATATGTGAATTGAGATAATTTTAATAACTTTTTATAGAAAACATTATACCATTTTAATTCAGTTTTTATAATAACTAGACTCCTATCATCCTCATTTGATAAAATGATCTCAATTAATTCAATGTCGGATAAATCCGCAATTGAATGAATATTATTATTTAAACGATCTATTAATTCATTCATGACTTATCATCAAATTAACCTAAGTATTTTGTAGATTAAAATATATTTATAAAATAAATCTATCAAAATCAATTAACATGAAAAAATTTAACCTACTATTTAGCTTATTTATTAGTGCATTCCTTTTTTATAGTTGTACTGAAAAAAAAGACCTAATTATTGTAAATGAATCTTTATCTCATACTGTTGAAAGAGTTGACAAAGAAGACAAGAGGGTGTCAGGTGTTTGGGATCAAGGAGTTGCTTTTATTTTAAACAATTATAATCGAACCATTTATTTAGAATCTGTAGATTATTCATCATCACATTATGGGACTTATACTCCACAAAAAAAATCTATTTTACCAAATGGAATTACACCGATTGATGTATCTGTTGATTATTATTTTGAAGAACCACCTAGTACAATAAGTGTATCTAGCAGGTCAGGTAAAACCACAAGATGGTATTTACATGATTAGCTATTTAAATTTTTTGAATTACAAATTCATTTGGTAAACTAGGCACAAGTTCATCGTTGTCATCATACAACTCAATTACGTATTTATTTTTTCCTTCTCTACTTAATGAAACCTCTATAACACAATCCAGCTCTGCTCGTTCACTTTCCCAGCCATTATTTCTTATAATAATGGTGTATAAATTATTATTTGACTCTGTCTTTAAAAAACAAACTGGTTCCAATTCTAAATGAGAAGATGATTCGTGTTCTAATTTTAAATGAACAGGAGTTTTATTTGCAAAAAGAGCCAAATGCATTTTTTCTTCACACTTATCCAATTCAATGATTAACTTTTTAATATTTTCAAAAGCCCAATCAATTCCATCTTGATCTATACTTTTATTCAGGTTTTGTTGTATTAGTTCTTTTCGATTTTCTAGTTCATTAAAATTATTAGGTCTATAATCACTACTCCCTAATTTATCAATGATATTTTGAGATTCTTCCAATAATTCTTTTACTTGTTTGGTTTTTGCAGTTGAAGATGCATGGAATTTAATGGTTTTTTCGAATGCCCAATCAATTGAGGGAAAATCTACCTGACAGGTCATGTTATGACTAATATCAATTTTAACTGAAACTTTAAAAAATGAATTTTTGGGTATTAGTTTAGGCACATCTAATCCAGTAATTTCTATATCTCCTATATAAATATTCAACTTTGCTCTAGAACCTTCAGCCCTAGCTTCCCCCTGATATATTGGTATAATTATTTTATCATCTGCCATTCCAGGTCTTATTTCGGTCTTTGTATACAGGTCAATTACTGTTCTTCCTGTTGCAGGTAATCCCTTATCTTTTTCTAAACCAACAAAAGATTGAAATATCTGTTTTCCATTTTTTCCTGTAACTTCCATCCCTACATGATAAGCCAATGGAGAACCACCATATACAGCTATTCCAGGAATAATATTAAATTCATTTGGAATACATGGTTTAGGATTGTTACAGTCATCATATAACTCAATCTTAAAGCTATTCACCCTTTCTCCACTTAAAGCAACATCGAACACAGCATCAAGCTCTACTCGTTCACTCTCCCAGCCATCATTTCTTTTAATAATTGCATATAATTTCTCGTTGGAATCAACCCTAACAATACTTACTGGCTCTTCAGCTAAGTTAGAAGTAGATTCGTATCCTACCTCCAATTTAACAGGGTTTATAACTGGTCCATCAGGATCATTAGATATTGCAACTGAACCATGCTCTTCAATTTTATTATTAATGGTAGAAGCGTACAAAGCAGCACCTTCTACAATGGCCGTAATTGGGTTTAAACTAGTATCGGGTTTTACCAGCTGATCTTCTATCATAGATCTAAAAACAGGCATTTGAGTTGGCCCTCCAACTAATATCAATGAAGTAATATCTTCAATAGAGTTATTGGTATATTCCAACAATCTTTTGGTATGATCAATCGCCTTTTGAACAAGATTTTTAATAACATCATCTACATCAGCTCTCGAAAAAGTATGATCTATCTCCATCTCTTCACCAGTATCATCATTTGAAAGATCTCCTAAATCAGTTATTAATTCTACTTCCATTCTATTTCCAAGATCAATTTTTAAATTGTCTACCCAAAGTTTTAATGAATCTTTTAATTCATTTAATTTACTATCGTTCGAAAAGATATTATCTAATTTAAAATTGTTGGCTAAATGAGGAATTAAAAGATCATTAATAATAGCATTATCCAAGTCCTTTTCTCCAAGCCTATTATCTCCTTCGCTAGATAATACACTCATGAAACCTTCCTTTGCTTTAACCAAAGCAGCCTCAAAAGTATCGTCACCAAAATCAAAAACTACAAAAAGTCCATTTTGCACTTTATGCTTCATTCTATAAGCAATAGCTGCAGCTACAGGCTCCATTAAAAACTCTACTTGTTTAAACCCAGCCATTTCCCCAGCACGTTTAGTCGCTTCTATTTGAGGAAGTTGAAACATAGCAGGAACAGTAATTACTACCGATTTAAAAATCTCATCTGTTACCTGGTTGGCCAATTTCTTAAGTAATTCTGCTGAAAGATCTTCTGGAGTTACTTTATCTCCATGGGGAGTATCGTATTGTTGACCTGTTCCCATTCGTCTTTTAAATTCAAGAATTTTAAAAGATTGACTTAATGCTCTTGAACCTACAATAACATTTCCTCTTCTATATGAAACACAAGATGGAACTCTCTCGCTTCTGTCTATGTTATAAACCTTAGCAGTACCTTCTTCTATTCTAGCAAGTAATGAATTATGGGTACCTAAATGTATGCCATAATCAATTTTTTGCCTACCCATAATTAAATATTGAAAACTTCAACCTTAAAAATTAATATATATCTAATCTAAGGTTTGTTTGATAATCTCCCAATTTCCGAATCGTTCATTAACAATTTCTGTTGGTACTTGTAAATTAATGATGAGCTTTTTAATGAATTCAATTTCACTGGGCATCATTTTATGATCTGCATGTGTAATTCCAATAGCAACCTCCAACATTTTCATTTTCTGTACATTATCAAGCTCCAAATGATATGTGGCATTGTTGATCTGATGGGGTAATTCGAGATGTTTTTCTTTGAATTGCTCTTTAAGCATATCAAGATCTGAAGACATATTATATTCCTTAAAATATTGATCATTCTTTTCTATGTCTCTTAACATTGCCTCTTCGTCCTCATGAATATCTCCATCGGCTACCATCGCTGCAAAGGCAATTTTTAATAGCTCTTTGGTATAATCTTTTTCTTCCATAGTTATTTTTCTTTCAATTTATCAATCCTTTTTTTGAGTTCAGCAGCTTTAGCATAATCTTCATTTTTAACTGCTTCATTTTTTTTAGCTTCTAATTCTGCAATAGTATCATCTTTGTGTTTTTCCTTTGCTTTAGCAGGAATTTGAAAACCAATGGATTTCACATCTTCAGATTTCTTTTCTTTATTATAATCCTTTACTTCTTTTTCATTAACAGAAGGATTGGTATTATTGATAACTTCTAATATCATCTCCATAGTTATTTTAGAGCTCAACTTTTGAGCAGCTCGTGCAGAATCCATAACGATCATACTTATATCACTACAAGTAAATCCTATTGCTTTTTTAGCTAATTCTTTATTATCGATATCATCTGCCAGAACATTTTTTCTTTTTTCCAATTCTAATTCAAATAAAGACTCTCTGGATTGATCATCTGGTAATGGGATATGAATTTTACGATCAAACCTACCAGAACGTAAAACAGCAGTATCCATTTTTGCTAAACGATTGGTGGCTCCAATTATAAAAACATCATGCTTAGCACTATTATTGATCTGCACCAGCCATTCATTGACCTCAGATTCATAATGATGCCCCATTGAACCATCTCTATTAGGAATCATGGCATCAATTTCATCTAAAAAAAGGATAGTAGGAGCATTTTCTATTGCAGCTTCAAACAATTGTTTGATCTTTTCCTGCCCGCCATGTACATATTGCGAGCCAACATCCGAAGGACCAACTTTAAAAAAAGAAAAACCAACTTCTTCTGCTAAACATTCTGCAAAAAAAGTTTTTCCACAACCAGGAGGTCCATAAAATAAAATACCATTGGGTGGGTCAATACCGTAATCCTTGAATTTTTCAGGTGAAAGTAGTGGATCTATCACATCTTCTTGAATCATCTTTTTTAGTGCTTCCATACCAGCCACTTTTTTGAAGCCATCTCCTGGCTTTTTCTTCAAAACTTGTAATCTTTCCTGAGTCTTAATCTCTTTTTTCGAGATCTCAAGCTCTTTGGAAATAGATTTTGAGAATGTCTCAATATCTTTAAACCTAGTATCAGCTTCAGGAAGTAAACTCTGAATAATACTTAATTTATATTGGTCATCTATTTTATTACTTGAATTAAAAGCTAACTTTTTATTACGAGAAGAAAGAAGATCATCTGCAAAAGACTCAGAATTAATTTGTGAATTAGTTATTTGGCCATTCCATGGAAAACTACCCGTTAATAATGTATAAAATAAAGCACCCATAGAAAAAATATCACTTGCAATTGTAGCTTTACCTTTTAACAATTCTGGGGCGCAATAAAACACAGAAGGTAATGATCTATTGAATGCATTATAGTCAGATTCTTTATGTCTAGCTAATCCAAAATCGAAAAGTATAGGTTCGAAATTATTATTAGAAAGATCTAACATAATATTCAAGGGTGTAATATCTGCATGAATAACAGGGATCTCCATATTATGCAAATAATTAACAGCAGATAATAATTTAATAAAAAAAGAAAATGCAATTTCAGGAGAAGGAGCACCTTCCCTATCCATTCTTTCTTGAAGTGTTTCACCACTTACAAAATTTACCACATAATATATAAGCTCTTTACCATTGTGTGAAAGAATCTGATGATCTACATATTTTACAATGTTCGGATGATCTATTTGTTGATGAATATAGGCTTCAATTAATGTACCATCTTCTGTGAAATGATGATCTAATAAACGATCTTTATAATAGATCTTAAGCATATATAGCTTTCCATCATCTAACCCTTTTACTCTATAAGATTCTCCATATGTTGTTTGGTGTATAGGGAATTGAACCTCATACTTATTATCTATCTGTTCTTTTTTATTAAAAAGTGTCATGACTATAATTATGTTTATTGACCTATTCCACCTTTACCTGTTATAGCATCTGGATTTTCCATATATCTCATTATTCTACCAAATTGACTGTTCAACTCATTAAACGATGCTCCAGCATTAATTAGATCCATACCCTTGTCAACCTCAACTCTAGCTTGCGAAACATTGGTCCACTTCATAGAGTTAAAGCTATTATTTATATCTCTAATCCAAGCAATCCTTAAGTCTTTACCTGCATGTCTATCACCAATTTGAAAAATCTTACCTCTAATTCTATCCAACAGCTCATTTCCTCTTTGAATATTTTTTGACTGCATTACAGATTCTTTACTGTTTTTTAAATAATCAAGGTCGCTCTGGTCTTTGTCTGCACCGTCCATTCCATCTCTAACACATTCAGCTACTAGGTTTTCTAATTTATACAAAGAATCTTCGATATCTCTTTGAAGTTCAGGCCATTGCATTTTATCCTCACAGGTATCCAATACTATTATTAACTTTTTGGTGTTTTCAAAAGCCTGGTCTATACCATCCTGATCTGCACTGCTATTTAAGTCTTTTTCTATCTGAACTTTCTCTTGTTCCAATTCATTTATATTACTAGGTTGCTTGCCTCCACTCTTTAATTTATCTATGATGTTTTGAGATTCTTCCAACAATTCTTGTACTTGTTTTGATTCTATAGTTGAAGTTACAGGGAATTTAATGGTTTTTTCAAAAGTCCATTCTAAGGAAGGAAAGTCTGCCTCTAAAGTCATGTTTTGAGAGATATCAATCTTAAGCATGAATTTACACATTGTATTGTTTGGGATGAGCTTAGGTACATCCAATCCTGTTATTTCAATTTCTGTTAAATATATATTCAGCTTTGCCCTTGATCCTTCAGCCCTAGTTTCTGCCTGAAAAATTGGTATAATTATTTTATCATCTGCCATTCCAGGTCTTATTTCGGTCTTTGTATACAGGTCAATTACTGTTCTTCCTGTTGCAGGTAATCGCTTATCTTTTTCTAAACCAACAAAAGATTGAAATATCTGTTTTCCATTTTTTCCAGTAACTTCCATCCCTACATGATAAGCCAATGGAGAACCACCATCTACAGCTATTCCGGGAATAATATTAAATTCATTTGGAGTACATGGTTTAGGGTTGTTACTATCATCATATAACTCAATCTTAAAGCTATTCACCTTTTCCCCACTCAAAGCAACATCTATTACACAATCCAACTCTGCTCTTTCACTTTCCCAACCATCATTTCTTTTAATAATTGTATATAATTTCTCATTGGAATCAATCCTAAAAATACTAACTGGCTCTTTAGCTAAGTTAGAAGTAGATTCGTAACCTACTTCCAGTTTTATAGGTTTTATTACTGGACCATCAGAATCATCTGATACTGCAACACCTCCATGTTCATCATTAATATTATTGATAGTTGAAGCATACAAAGCAGCACCTTCAGCAATGGCCGTCATTGGATTTAAGCTAGTATCGGGTTTTACCAACTGTTCTTCTATCATAGACCTAAAAACAGGCATTTGAGTTGGCCCTCCAACTAATATCAATGAAGTAATATCTCCAATAGAGTTGTTGGTATTTTCCAACAATCTTTTGGTATGATCTATCGCCTTTTGAACAAGCTTTTTAATAACATCATCTACATCAGATCTTGAAAACGTATGATCTATCTCCATCTCTTCACCAGCATCATCATTAGGAAGGTCTCCAAGGTTTGTTAATAAATCAAATTCTGTAGTTTTTCCCAAATCAATTTTTAGATTATCAGCAATTCTTTTTAATGCTTCTTTTAATTCATTTAATTTAGAATCGTTAGTAAGAATATTGTCTAGTTTAAAATTGTCCTTTAAATGAGGAATTAATAATTCATTTATTATAGCGTTATCCAAATCCTTTCCTCCTAATCTATTATCTCCTTCGCTAGAAACTACACTCATGATTCCTTCCTCTGCTTTTACCAAAGCAGCATCAAACGTTCCGCCTCCAAAATCAAAAACGACAAATAGTCCATTTTTCACCTTGTGCTTAATTCCATAAGCAAAAGCTGCAGCTACAGGCTCCATTAAAATCTCTACTTGTTTAAACCCAGCCATTTCCCCAGCACGTTTAGTGGCATCTATCTGAGGAAGTTGAAACATAGCTGGAACAGTAATTACTACAGATTTAAAAGGTTCGTCAGTTACCTCATTGGCCAATTTTTTAAGTAATTCAGCAGAAAGATCTTCAGGAGTTACTTTTTCTCCATTGGGAGTATCGTATTGTTGATCTGTTCCCATTCGCCTTTTAAATTCTAAAAAACAATTTGGTTGGTTTAAGGCTCTAATTCCTACAATTACACTACCATTTCTTCTGTATGCAACACAAGAAGGAACTATCTCGCTTCTGTCTATGTTATAAACCTTAGCAGTACCTTCTTCAATTCTAGAAAGTGCAGAATTTGTTGTTCCTAAATCTATACCGTAATCTATTTTTATTCTTCCCATTTTTTAAGTTTCTGGATTAAATTTAACATCTACCTTAGCTCTTTGTATTTCTTTTTCTTTATACAATACCTGAGCTTTTAATACATTACATATTATCTGTTTACCAGCTTCAACAGTGTCATCTGGAATTTGTCTATCAATTTCAATATTCTGGCCAAAGATGACTTCAGAATTTAAAAGCATTGGCAACTCATAATCTAAAGAAGAAAATATATTCCTCATGTTTTCAACTGCTCTTTTTATTCTTTTCAAACCTCTATCATCAGGGTTCATTCGAGACATATTGTTTTCCATATTAATAATCTCTGCAGCAAAATCCAAGATCAGCTGATGGTCATCTCCATTACTAGAAGGTGATTCTGAAACTAATTTTAAACTTTTTTCTAATTGCTCTGCAAATTCCACATTGGCTTTTAAAGCGTCAGAAATTTTATGTTCTAAATTTTTCTTGGTTTCATCAATACTTGACAAAGCAGTTTTATTCTTTTTATTACTAACAATAAAAATTAATACTGACAATATTAATAATATAAGAATGCCAAAAAATACATAGTTGAAATAAGAATCAGATTGAGTTTTTGAGTCATTTATTTTAACAGTATTACCATCTGCCTTACCCAGGTTATTAGCTACACCAACACTTAGCGTATCAATATCTGTATTTATTGCATTTAATTCAATATTATTTGAATCTAATATTTTGTTCAATTTCTCAAGACTCATCTCAATAGAATACAAAGCTGACTCATTATTATTAAGTTGTGTTTTTAAATTTTGCAGGTCACTTTTAAAATTAGAAATGTTACTATTAAGAGATTTAGATAATTTATCGATTTCAGTATTTTTATTATTTACAACATTTTCTAGCTTATTAATTTCTGATGCTACTTTAGCTTGAATAGCTTCATCTACAGAATTGAGATTATTTTCAAGTTCATTGATCTTATTTTTAAGTTCAATGTTAATTAGATTATGTAAAGAATCTAAATTTTGCTGTGCGTTAATACACATAGCAATTAATAGAAAAGGAATTATAATTATTTTTTTCATGAACTTAAATTTATTATAAATATTAATCTCCAAAAATAGCACCGCCAATTGCAAATCCTATGAATACACCAACAATTCCTCCTACAAAACTTCCACTTATCGATAACCCTATAATGCCGCAAACAATAACAATAACCCAAATTATACCACTATTATCATCAGAAGAAGAGCTGCCAGAATAACCGTCTCCAGTAGAGCTGCCAGAAATAGTATTCTGCGCATCCTTAATTGCTGACCAATGCTCGCCTATCACTTTATGATTACTTTCTATGGAATCCTTTATAGGAATATTTGAATATTGAATTTTTCTTTTTGCTTTAGAGTATAAATCAATGGTAGGCACTAAATTTATTTTTTTTAGGTCATATGAAATATCTAGTCCTTTATCTTTTTTTGCCACTATCTGATCCATCATTTCACTAAACGGAACTAATCCAAAATAATTTACCTGAACATAAACTTCATTTAAAACATCAGTATATTGAGGGTCGTTTTCACCTACAAGGTCTGCAATTTCTTCAAGAGGAGAATTTGTTACTGCCATTAATTCATTACCAGCAGCAACACCCTTTTTCATCATTAGAAAGTAGTCGCTTAATTTAGAATATTCTTTTATCCTATCTTCATAGTTTCTATTAATAACCAATACAGATTCTACCTTTGCATCTATTACTTGTACTTTTAATTTAGGGTAAATAGCACTATTTTCTTTAAATATATCAAGTAATAAAGCATCTTTATTGGTCGATCTAAAAAGGTCTTCTAATAAAGAGCTAGTTATTTTAAAAGCTTTATCAGAAATATTTTGGACTTCTATATAATTAGAATTAGGTGCTACAAGCAGACAAAACTTTTTAAAACATTCTGTATTACCTAAAACCATAAATTTTCTGGCTATGGCATTTTTTACTCTTTCTTTATCTTTATGTATAGAATAGGCAATAATATCTAATGTAGAATGATTAATAATCGCTGAATAATTACTAGCTGAAACATTAAAATCTCTACATCCTTTGGAAAAATCATCTAGTGCTTTATTGATATCTTTAGACGTTGCTAAATGATTCAATGCAATTTTATCTATACTATTTCCTTCGATAAACCAAAAAAGAGAATGTAGCACTTTATCTACATCAGCATGTATATCACTTGTTTTTACCTCTAAAAGATCTGCTGTTCTTTTAATTGAATTTAGGGGTGGTGTAATATCGAAATCTAATTCAGCATTTTTACCTATGTCAAGATAACGTTTAATTTTGACTTTAGACTCTCTTATTTTACTTGGTGATGCATTTGCGACAACACCTAAAACCCTATATGGATTTTCTTCAAAAACTTTCATTGTTTTGTTAAAGTATATAAATTTAAATATATTAAAAAGTTAAACATAAAATTTATTTATGGCCACAATTCAATATAGGACTTTTAGATTCAATACACCACCAATTTTATCTGAAGATATATTTAATGAATTAAAGAAAAAACTCAATCAAAATTCAAATTTTAGAATAAAACCAAATTTTAATTTTACGATGGAGTTTGTTAATACATTTAAAATAGATTTTATTTTATTTGGTGTTGGTATTGCTGGTGGATTTATCGGATTATTAGGAGAAGAAAATGATATTGAATGGCTTATGATTATTGGCTATTTACTATGTTTTTCTCTCTGTTTTCTTGGCTTTATATTCAGTTTTATTCCCTCTTTCTTTTCTTACCTAGGATACCTTAGTGTTAAATCTTCCTATTATCGAAAACTTAAAAAAGACATAAAAAAAGCCAATAACTATAAAGAGTTTTTAAAATATCAAGCACCAAAAAAATATTCTTGGTGAAATTATAAACACAATAAATTTTTCATGAAAATCATATCAATTACAACTATTTTATTTTGCCTTTCTTTTCACGGTCACTCTCAATGTATAGAAGGCGATTGTTCTAATGGCACTGGTACTTATTTATTTAATGGTGGAGATAAATATATAGGTGAATGGAAAAATGATTTTAGGGATGGAATAGGAATCCATTATTATAGCAATGGACAAAAAGCTTATGAAGGTCAATTTACTGAGGATAATTTTAATGGAGAAGGAATATTTTATTACGAAAATGGACGAGTTCAATACGATGGTCATTGGAAAATGGGTTTACAACATGGTAAGGGGATATACTTTAATCAAGAGGGTGACAAGTATGATGGTAATTGGAATATGAATTTAAAACATGGAAAAGGAATGCTTACCAATAAAAATGGAGAAATAATACAACAAGGTGAATGGTATAATGGTAACTTTTTTGATAATAATAAATTTAACATTAATTGTATCTCGGGTAACTGTGAAAATGGAAAAGGTGTTTATATTTTAGGCGATTCCTTACAAAAATATGAAGGTGAATTTAAATATAAAAATAAACATGGACAAGGGACACTTTTTGATTTTGTTTCTGGAGATAAATATGTTGGAGAATTTTTCATAGGAAAATTCCATGGTAAAGGATCTTATTATTTTGGTGACGGAGAAAGGTATGTTGGAGAATTCACTGTAGGATTACCTAATGGAAAAGGTAATTATTATTACAAAGATGGATCTAAAAAATATGAAGGTAATTGGGAAAACAACACATACAATGGAAATGGAACCTTTTATTATAGAAATGCACAAAAAGCTTATGAAGGAGATTGGAAAAAGAGTTTATATCATGGAAAAGGGACTCAGTTCTATGAAGATGGATCTAAAAAATATGAAGGTGATTGGGAAAATGATCTAAAGCATGGAAAAGGGACTCTATATTTCGAAGATGGCAGTGAATATTTTGGAGAATTTAGAAATGATCATCAACATGGACTAGGCACTCATGTTTATATAAGTGGAAATAAATATACCGGAGGTTTTAAAGATGGGTATAAACATGGATACGGTGAATTTGAATATGCGGATGGTCTTGGGGACGGACATATAATAAAGGAGAATACAAAAGAGGACTTAGAGATGGTTATGGAGAGTTTACACGTCCTTTTGGCGTAGTATACAAAGGTGAATGGAAAAATGATTTAGAAGATGGATACGGTGAACTTATCGACAGTACAGGCGTGTTATTTTCTGGGCAATTCTTGTTAGGAAAGCGTTCAAGAGGAACAGCTAATTATAATGGTGGAACATATTCCGGTGAATGGAATATTAAAAGGTTCCATGGTAAAGGAACAATGATCTATGATAATGGTGACAAATATGAAGGCGATTGGGTAGATGGCTTAAAAGAGGGACAGGGCACATATATTTTTGCGAATGGTGATAAATATATTGGTGAATTTGATGGTGGAGAAATTAGAGGTCAAGGAACATTTTATTATAATAACGGAGAGGTTTCAAATGGAATTTGGATTGATGGCAAAAATGTTTCCCCAATTATTGGAACTGGTTTAATTGTTTCAAAAAAAGGAGATATAGCTACTAATTATGATATTATTAAACATGTAATAATTAACAATGCTTATCCCTTTTTTTTCGATGCTAATCTTGAAATAGAAACCAATTACAAAAAATTGTACAAGGCTTATATTAAAGGATTTGATTCAATTAATAAAGTTTGTATTTTAACTACAGATAAAAACTATGGATTAGCTTCATATTTAACTAATAATAAACTATCTAAGCTTCCATATAAATCTAGAAAAAGTAAACTAAAAGCCAATGAAAGCATTTTTTCAATAGGATGTAATGATGATAAGCTGAAATTATATAAAGGGGAAATTACAAACAATAATTTAATGTCAAATTACGATATGCTACCTTCTAGCATTTCCCTTGAATCAGAAAGTAATGGAAGCCCATCATTTGATTATAAGGGGAGATTTATTGGAATTAATCTCAGATCATCAAAACAATTTGAAATTATCTCTAGCACAAATTATGAGTTTAACACACAAATTATTTCAAATAATATTCTTTCCAATTTAGTTAAATTAAGATCTTGTTTTTTAGCACCTAACAAAATAAAGAAACATTCAACTTCTGAAAAAGCTGAAATTTTATCGGATTACATAGTTAAAGTAACTTGTCATATAAAAAAATTAAAACCATGGCCAGATTTTGATTGGAGTGATGTTGAGGGAATTGAATTAATTCATTATGAAAATGGCGATGACTATAATGGAGAAATTTCTGGAAAACCACATTATCTTAGACACGGTCTAGGAGAAATGAGTTATGCAAATGGAGATCATTATAATGGAGAATGGAAAAAAGGAAAAATGGAAGGTGCTGGAAAAATGATTTATGCTGATGGCACTATATATGAAGGTCAATTTAAAAACAATGTTCCTGTTGAATAGGTAATAATATTTAAGAAAATTCTGAAAGTGTTAATAATAAACATTGGAATTAGTTTTTCACATAATTTAATAGATATTCCTCTTGGGAAAATTCATTGGTTAATTCAATCAATATAAAAAATATTTAAATAACCTGTACCAATTTCTTATGTACACATTGTATAGGTATACACATTAACAATAGTCAATGTAAACCACCTTAAAAAACAGAAATTATGAAATCCTTACTTAGCTTATTTAAAATCTTAACCTCTAGTCTTTCTAACTCTATAATTTTTATTAAAAATGCCATTCAAAACATTGAAATCAATGACTTAATTACCATAAAATACTACTTGTTATAAAAACTTAATTAATAAAATATAATAACACATACAACAGAGTTGTCCAAACAGTAGAACCAATAACAGCTTGTATGAAAGCTCTTCTTTTATGGGTTCCTTCCAATAAAGATTCAAAATCCTTTTCAGATACATAGCCAAGGTCTTCTGCCTTATTATTCAACTGGTTTTTACCTTCAATCCTACCTTTTGCACCTATATAATTAAACCATAATAAAAAGGTAAAGACTCCTAAACATATGTATAAATTTATCATTTAAATAGTTTTATTCATTTTCTGCATAGTCTCACCTACCATTTGCTTAATAGACCTGTATAAAAAAACAAATGCAAATAAAGAACCATAGACAACATCCAAATAATTGAATGAATCTGGCCAAATAATATCATTGAAAAAATAATCCCATGCTACTTCCTCAAAAACATAAAAACAAGATAAGCTTACAGAATGCTGTATATAAAGTAAAAATTTCGTGACCTTATCTTGAACATTTCTTGGAAATATCAAAAATGGTAAAGCAATAATAATTAAAGGGATAACAAGAATAGAGGAAATTAATGTAGCGGGTGTAAAAATTAAAAGTGCAAATACATAATTATCTTTTAATGTCTTTTTTTCATCAATATACCTTAAATAGAACTTGGATATTTTCTTTTTCATTAAAAAATATTCATGCTATAATGACTAAATATTAGATTTAATGAGGTTTTCAATTCAATTGAAAGCCTATAGGTCTTCGAGCTGTTAAATTGACTTTATTTTTTACTTCATTAGAAGATAGCTCAGACACCCTTATGTTTACACCTAATTGGCTAGCCATCATATCATGCCATTTTTTTTCATTTTCGCAAAAATTACCATCGGCTCTGGAAATATTTCTAATATCGAGTAAGAAATGTTCTTTTTGGTAAATATCAAAAGCTTCATTTTCATTTAAAAAATCTATCATTGAAGCCATAAACTCTGTTGCTTCATCAGCAGAACTAACATTATTACGAATCCACATAATTGTTTCATCAATAATTTTTTTTGTTTTTTCTTCATCATCAACCCAACTATACAGCAATGACATAATGGCCTTTTTTTCACCTTCTACTAACTTACCATCAGAAAAAGTAGCAAAACAATGGTAAATAAAAAATATACAATGAAAATTCGACAACTTAATTTCTTCCGAACTCATAATATTTGGTTTATTATATTAATAATTGGTGTTTTATTGAAGTGCTTGACGGAATTTTTCAAACATAAATTGCTCAT
>Ga0209992_10001958_pt1 | contig 20049 bp, 24 predicted proteins | sample 2SBtaG_2_FD_182564 | JGI IMG/M metagenome (GOLD analysis project Ga0209992, IMG submission 182564) | Deep subsurface microbial communities from Kolumbo volcano to uncover new lineages of life (NeLLi) - 2SBTROV12_ACTIVE470 metaG (SPAdes)... | ecosystem: Environmental > Aquatic > Marine >... | reverse complement strand
CCAACCCGTATAATGAACATTCACCATCTTACCCGCAATCGCTTCTTTTCCCGATCCCACTTTCACATCCATTTTAGTCAATGTTCCCGCACTCGCATGGGTCGCCATAATAAGACCCACTATCAGCATGCTTAAACCAATAATTTTTTTCATTCCAGACATCATGACCTCAAAAATTAAATTTAGTAATTCAAACAACATTATATCTGACCTTTTTATACAATAATGCTTTCCAAAAAATAAGATCTAAGCCAACACGATCAATAAATTTTCAGGGATTATCAATAGGCCAAAAATTGAGTTTAGTCTCATTTTTTATAGTGAATTTATAAAGTCTGGAAAGGATTTCCTCTTCCGGAGAGAAGCCAGCCGGGATCAACCTTGCAGGTATCGGCTATAATAAGGACATTATCGGCGGGTGGAACCGATTTTTCATTTTCATAACAGGAAATTTGTTGTTTGGTAATTCCCAGAATTTCGGCAAGTGCCTCCTGGTTCATTTTTGCCAGTTGTCTGGCGATTTTTATTCTTGATCCTAAAGTAGGTTTAATTATAAGGCTTTTATTCAATTTTGGCACCCTCCCAGTGTCAAACTAAATATTACTATATCATATTTAATTTGACTTTGCACTTCCCTGGGAAATACTGAAAAATGGGGCAGAAAGGGTAAACTTGCTCCATTTTTCAATTTATATTTAATCTCCTTGTAATTTTTACCAATACCTCCTTATAATATTAGATATAAGTTAAAACTTTGGGGAGAGGAATTTAGCTTATGGAGAATTTACCAGGCTTGGAGTTAATAGAAAGTTTAGCTTTTTTTGACAACTTCCATTCAGGGGAAAAGGCGGAAGTTGCCAGTTTCGCCCAAAACTTTGTCCAATATCGTAAAGAGAGTGTAATCGTTCAACAAGATTCCAACGACCCATCACTATATATCCTTCTTGATGGGAAGGTGGTATTAAAAAAGAACCATCTACCGAATGTAATTATTTCGACTCTCTCGCCTAACTCAATTTTTGGTACGATGCCTGCCCTACCCGTCACCCCACGCAATAAAAATGTCATTGCCGAAGTTAACAGTCATGTTCTTCGGATAGATCGACCCATGTTGGACGCTCTTAATCCTGTTATCATTAACAAATTTAATGTCGAGTTTATAAAAGTCCTTTTTCGAAGAGTTTCTGAAATGAATATAAAAGTTTCTGAGGAACGAGGTGAGATAGGAAGAATTGCCAACGCCTTTGAAAGAGTCAAAGAAGAAATAGATATCACTCCCTCCTTTTCAGAAGAGACACGAGTTATTTCAAACTTCATGTCTTCCCAGCTAAAAAATATTCAAGAACCCATTTAATAAATTTTTAGCACGATGTCCCCTAAGGACGGCATTGTAATAGCGAAATCCAATCCTTGCGCATTCTCATCCGCTTGTGTCATGCATGCACCCTCTTCAATATAATTCATGCCCTCTATGCGGGTAGCAGGGGTATGTTATATATCAACCAAAAATTTCATGCCCCTGTGATAATTACTCCTTAAACTTCATGCCCGTGTTATATGGCAACTTTAGCTTTCATGCCCGGAACGGGTATTATACGGGTAGCAGGGGTATGTTATATATCAACCAAAAATTTCATGCCCCGTAGGGGTATGCCAATCCGGTCATTGAGTTTGAAGGCTTTAAGAAAAGAAATTTATTGCCCTTTTCCGATACTGGATTTTAATTGCATATATTGTTTATTAATATCATCCAGCCTCTGAATGAGAGTTAGAACAAACTGGTCTTGAAACTTCTTTTGAATCACTAAGTTAAATTTTTCTATGATTTCTTTGGTGATTTTCATGACCACAACTTGTTCGGAATTGGCATAGGCGTTGGTATTTCTTGGGCGATTGGTGAGCATAGAAACTTCACCGAAAATAGATCCGGCCTTTAATTCTACGATGTCAATCTCTTGGGGTTCCTGAAGGGAAATGTGCCCTTCCCGAACGGGAGCCACAATTGATTTTGTAATTAGAACGGAGCCTGTCAGAAGCACATACAGAGCAGCGCCAAACTCCCTTTCTTTAATGATGATTTTTCCGTTCTCGTGTTTTTCAAAAATTCCCGGTGCTTCAAATAGTTTAGATTTTTCCTGGTCCGAAAATTCTTTGAAAAAGGGCAACCGTTCAACGAATTCTAAAATAGGATCTTTTTCCAGGGTACACCTCTAAATTGTTAATATTAAAGAATAAGGCTCAGCATGTCTTAGTTTGGTATTGCCTATAATATAAGCAATATGTCAAATGCATACTATCCCTTAAAAGGGGGGGTCCTACAGGTGAGATCATGCGCATCTCTTAATTAGAGATCATACGTTATATTCTTCCTTAACCTTCGTGCCCCTGTGATATCCATTCATTAAATTTCATGCCCGGTCACGGGTAGAACGGGTACGTTATATTCTTCCTTAACCTTCGTGCCCGGAACGGGTACGTTATATTCTTCCTTAACCTTCGTGCCCGGAACGGGTACGTTATATTCTTCCTTAACCTTCGTGCCCGGAACGGGTATTTCGTGCCCTGCAAGGGATCTTTGAATTTTAAAGAGAGCTACTGAGAGCGCAAAGGTATATTAGAGCTCGCGTTTAGGTTGAAAAATTCGAATATGATATTTATTCAAGAAGGGCGCTATCACCCTACGATCATTCTCCACCACTTGGATAGGAACCGGGGCACTCACATTATCGTTGGACTCAACTGAAATAAGATAGTCACCTGCTCCCTTTGCCTGGAAAGAAACGTATAAATCATTTCTATTGGGAAGCAAATCAGTATCCTGAGCCACAACATTTCCATTTGGGTCATTTATGACGTATTTCAATGATCTCCTGTTAGGGTCCTGGCGGCGGCGAATTTCTACCAAATATCGAGTGCCGGGTTCAGTCACTGGAATTGAAAGAGTCTCGTCCATGGATATTTTCCCGTAAAAAATAATAGTACCGCTCAACAGAAAAGCTTCCAGAAAAATTGCCAGGCCCAAAGTCGCAACGGAACCAACCAGAATCTTGCCGAATTTAGTGTCCCAAAGTTTTTTTGCTAAATCCCACCACGACATAAGCTCACCCTTGGTTTTCTGCAACAAAATAATATTAAACTAGTATAAACCCATAAGAACTAATTACTACATTAGAGATCATGCGTTATATTATTCCTAAACTCTCGTGCCCCGAATTGGGGTATGTGATAATTACTCCTTACAATTCATGCCCTGAAAGGGTATTTCGTGCCCGGTTGCAGATGGTCATTGAAGCTCAACGCGATATTTTGGCGGTCAAAGGACGATAAAAAATGAATTTACCCGCCTATTTTTTTCTTGTTCGGGTTTAAAAGGGGTTCTATTCTAACAGCATCCGTTATGAAAACTACCGCATCAAAAACCCAGCGAACAATTTTCTCTTTGGCGTTGCTGCTGTTCTCATTCATAGCTGCACCCGTATGGGCGGACCTTATAGATGAAGGTAAATCGGACAGCGCCATTAAGATGCTGGTATTTCCTAAATCCCTCCGGGTAATAGAAAACCGTGGAAGCGAAGAGAAAAGCGACCTTTTTTCTGATCCCAAAATAATTCGAAAAACACTTTTAAAACTCGACCCCGCAAGAATAGTACCTGCCAAAACGGGGAAACCCTTTATAGGACCCGTTACCCGGGAAAGCCTGAGACAACTGGCCAAAAAATATAGTGAAGACCTGATCTTCCTGTTCCGGCGAAAACTCAACAACGAGAAAAATACCGTCCGCCTTCAGGGACTGCTTTACCTAGCCAAACAGAAAAAGGTACTGGCTTTAAAAGAAAGTGTGGAATCCGGTTCAGAAAATTTGCAGGAAATGGTCGCGGCAGGACTCAAAGCCCTGGCAAAGGAAGCGAAGCGAGTTCTTCACTCTCACAAATTCGAAAAGCGTCAATCCGCCTATTAAACACAGGCCTTAGCAACACGCTGAAAAATTTTTTGGCCGATCCTAAAATTTTGCCCCCGCCCACGCACATGAGGTAAGATCATGCGTTATAACTAACCCTATTCCTCGTGCCCTACAAGGGTATAACAGTCCAATCATTGAATTTATTGAGGTTATAGAACCAGACATTTTTCTCTAAATTTCCCATATTTGACTATATCATCTTCCTGAAATACCATTAGGCATTCCAAATATTTTCAAACTAAAACCAAATTTAGAGGGATCATATGAAAATTTGGAAAGAACGTCGTTCTGGTCAATCAAATAAAAGAGAAAACGATTATAGAAGCGAATTTCATCGTGATCGAGGGAGAATGATTCATTCCTCTGCATTTAGAAGGCTTCAATCTAAAACCCAAGTTTTGGGCTTAGGTGAAAGTGATTATTACAGAACTCGTTTAACCCACTCTCTAGAAGTTGCTCAAATAGGTTCCGGGATTAAAGGGTTTTTAGAGCGCAAAAAAGAATATAAGGCTTATAAAGAATTTTAAAAAGGATTCCCTCTTCCAGAGAGGAGCCAGCCGGGATCAACTTTACATGTGTCGGCTATTAGTAGGAGTTGGTCGGGGGAAGGTTGGGACTTATCGTGCTCATAATTCCAAATTTGTTGTTTAGATAGCTGAAGGGTTGAGGCAAGTTCTTCTTGAGTGATGTCTGCTTGTTTTCGCGCAGATTTAATCCTCGCACTTAAGGTTGGTTTTTCTAATAAATTAGTTTTCATAATTTACCAAGATAAATAATTACTTGTTAAAAGTATAAATATTTATTGACTTTATTTTTTCCAATAAATCTCATCTTAAAGCTCAATTTTTAGGAACAATCGGCAAGGCTTTATTTGATGTAATATTTGAGATCATGTGCCAAGCCAGTCATTGATTCTTTTGAAGTCACAAAATCTCTAGCTTAGCCAAATTTTCCTTTTAGCAGTGCAGTTTTGCCCTATTTAGCTAATTAATGATAGCCGACACCAGGTTTGCCAAATTATAAACAATATTTAAATTCCCCTAACTTAAGAAATAATAAGTATTTACCGATATAAATTATGTATATATACAAAAATATATTGACAATTTATATGTTTTAATACATAATTTTTTAAGGAGAAAAAACCATGAGCAAACCAAATCTTTTAACTTTAGAACAAATTGAACGTCGCAAACAAAAGCTTCCGTGGGGATCTGGGAAGTCGGTTGAAACAGGCTTGATCCGTCAGTACCGGGAGGCTCTTGGTATGACTTTAAGTAATCTTGCAGATAATACGGGCGTAGCTACTTCAACAATCGCCCAGGCTGAACGTCGAGAAATTAATGGAAGCAATCTCAACTTGGATACGCTTCAAAGAGCTGCGTCTGCGATGAACTGTGAGTTAACTTATACGTTTATCCCAAAAACAAACATGCGAAAATTCATTGAAAAACAAGCCTACAAAAAGGCAAAAAGAATTATAGAAAGAGCAGATCTTCATATGTCTCTAGAGGACCAAAAAGTTCAATCTGAAATAAATAAGAGAATTCGCCGGTTGGCAGAGAAGCTAGTTAACCAAGGAAAGGTTTGGTGAAGAAATTTCTATTTAAGGACCGTGATGGTCGAACACCTCTTCCTGATGAATTCAAAAAAGAAATAATTCCAAAACACATTGAAACGAGTGGTGAGTTAGATGAGGTTGAAGAAGCAAATATAACGGATGGGCTTATTTGGCTTGAAGATTATAAAGGCAAGTATCTGGACTACGCGTTTTGGAACCGTCTTCATAAGAAACTATTTGGAGAAGTGTGGAAATGGGCAGGAAAGTTTCGTACGCATGAGCTTTCCATTCCTGACTTCAATCATCCCGGGTATATTTCTGAAAATATTCGTAAACTGGAAGAGGATTTAACTTATTGGCTAAGAAATAAAACATATTCCGATGACAGGGAACTAGTTGCCCGGTTTCACGAACAATTTTTGACGATTCACCCATATGCAAATGGAAATGGTCGCACTAGCCGGATACTTACAGAGCATATTTGTAAAAGAGAAAATTTTCAAATTCCCACTTGGGGGCTGTGTTTAAAGGCAGATCCAAAACAACACAGGGCTTCTTATTTGAACGCAATCTCGGAAGCACGACACCACTCCAGCTACAAAGAACTAATTGAGTTCATGTACTCTTGACTTTTCTTTAGTTCCACAGTTACCTGGGATCATGTGTGGAGGGATTGAGAATCCACCCAGGCGCAATACTGTTTATCCAGGTTGGGTTCAGGATCCCTAAAATAAATTGAGTCTGTTTTAAGATAATTTATTTTAAAGGTTTTCCAGACAATTCTAATTCAGACCACTCCGGATCTTTACCATATTTGATTAAGATTGTTATTATTTTTGCTGTGAAATGAATTGCTCGTTCTGTAATGTCAACAGAATTGGAAACATTATTGCTATTCTCACCTTTATGAACGAGGTCACTTCTATAACCATATATTTTCTTTATAATTTTTCTGCATTCCCTCCTATCACTTAAGTTTGGGGAAATGACTATTCCAGAGCGGAGGGATGTTTTAAATATGTTGTCTCCTTTTTCTTCGCCTAATAAAAGGGTTTCTAACGCGATTGATATTTCAACAGCTTTTTCTCCAACTGTTTGTCGGCGCATTGATTGATTTAAACGTTCAAGCGCTATTACAATTCGTTTTTTAAATTTACCATCCAATTTCAAAAAACTTTTTATAAATAAAGCTGCTTCTTTTTCTTGTATCTTTTTAGATTCACGAAGTTTGCGGGGTATAATTTCAATATGCTTAAATGACCTCGAAGATGAGGCGTGGACTGCGTCTTCTAGGGCTTCATCCTTAAATTGGACCCAACTAAATTCTTCCAATGGAGAACAAATTCCAATTGCCGTTAGGCAGAGACGAATGTTATTTAAGCAAGAAGTAGCTTCCAAGTAGGCTGGGCTTAAACCAACTTTTTTCGTCCTATTATCAAACAATACAGGTTTAACTTTAATAGTTGTTATTAGAAAGGCCTTTTCTATGTTGTAAAAGGGCATAGACAAGGAATTGAAAGCGGAGAAATTGGATATATTTAGTAATTGGATGGGGTTTTGCTGTTCTAGAGAAACTTTTATATTTGATATGGGCAATTGGGAAAGGGGCACCATTTTTACTTTTTTTGTAAGCTGAATTTTGTTTTTGCAGTTTATCCCCCGAAGTGCCATTAAACAAATTAAATCAGTCTCCTTATGGGAAAAAATTTTTATTAGCTTATTTACAGCATTTGTTGCCCCAAATTGTCCCCCTTGATGGCATAAGAACAATGCAGCTTCATTTGATCTAAATGGCCCATATCCTCTCCCATTATTGTAACTAGGGTTTTTCGGTTTTTTAAATTCGTTTTCTTTTTGTAGAACTTTTTTTAATGGCCCTATGATTTTTAATTCTTCTCGTAGTTTTGAGATTCTTAAATTTTCGTCTAAGGGTATATTTGCTGGATATTTAGTTGTGATTACTTTAATTTGAGGTAGGAGTTTTTTCAGGGTTTGAACTATCTTTTTTTTATTCATTCCTTAAAATCAAAATAAAAAGGTAGAGATTTTTTAATGAATTTAATCTTTAAAAAGGGTTTCCTCTTCCAGAGAGGAGCCAACCTGGATCTACCCCTCCGGGGCACAAATTTCAAGGAAGAATATAATGCGGGCACGAAATACCCTTTCAGGGCATGAAGATTAGGGAAGTGGTCATCACAGCTACGGAAGAATATCACGGGGGCACGAATTCAAAAGGGGGTTAACAATCCCCCCCCACCTGGGAAGGTGGTGCCGAAGAGAAGACTCGAACTTCCACACCCTTACGGGCACATGAACCTGAATCATGCGCGTCTACCAATTCCGCCACTTCGGCTTACCCTAACCTGTTGAAGGTTTGTATTATAAAGGGGCTACCAGATTTTTCAAGGAATAAGAAATAACCCCTTCGTAAGGTAAATCATCCCGAGGGCGACTCGACTACCCTGAAGGTGAATCACCCCGGCCCTCCTTAAGAAGGAGGGAGAAAAATCTCTGCGGGTCTGGATTAACAACAAAGGTTGTTATCAGCCCCCCCTCACCTTAGTCCTCTCCCACCTGGGGAGAGGGATATTCATTTAGGCTGAAAAAAATATTCCCCCCGGGCGGGGCCCGGTTATTTGCTATCTATAGCTGAGTGTTCGGCTTCTTCTAATTCGTGTTCGGCCTCTTCTTCTGCTTTTATCAGGGAGCTGACGGACATATGGTCGCTGAAGATGAAGTAGAATCCACTCACGAAAATCACCAGAAACGAAGCGGCCCACACCACCATGCCAAAACTGACGGCGGTCACTTCTGCCTCGCCCATGATTTCGTGTAATGCGATAAGTACCCCGGCGTTATAAGACCCCAAAAAAGCGGGAGTGGGCAACACGGTAATGAGGATGCAAACCATCACGGTCAATATAAGGAGGGAATCGACCGACTTGGTTTGCAGATCGAATGCGTAGTAAAAAGGATAATACAAACTGACGATCATGGCCCACGTTAACACCGAGAACAGGATGATCTGCATCAACGCTTTTTTATTTTTGATGACCTGGCACCCCAACGCAAACTCGCTCACCATATAAATTATTTTTTCTTTCCATCTTTCAGGCAGGGGTCGAATGAGCCTGCTTATCCACCCTTTTACTTTTTCTTCCTGCCAGGCCAACATAAACATGAACGCCAGCAGACCGAAGACCAGGATAAAGCAGACGCGACCAAACCCGACGGCCATGTTTTGCACGGAGATCCCTGAAAAGGTCAGGTTGGGGTCGAACATTTCAGCGTTAAACACAAAGACCCAGACGAACATTCCCATCAAGCACACCAAATCGAAAAGGCGTTCTACGATGATGGTTGAAAACGCTCCTGAAAAGGTGATGTTATGTTTTTTCCCCACCACATAGGCGCGCAAAAACTCCCCCGCCCGCGCTGGAAGAACGGTTCCCATGAACCCGATCATCAGTGGCGAATAAATTTCTTTTACGGGAATTTTTTTGAAAGGACTCAACAAAGCCTGCCATCGATAAGCACGGGTCACATAACTCAGACAAATGAGCACCAGGCCCGGCAAGATATAAATAAGCTCTGCTTCTTTTAATGAGGTCGCCAGCTCTTCAAGGGAAACGTTTCGCAAGGTGTAGTAAAGCGCACCAAAAGCAACGACCAGCCCTAATATTGTTTGTTTTATTTTTTTCAACGTAATTCCTTTTTCATACTATTCAACTTGTTTCCTTAAGAATGGTTTTGGCCTTCTCAATATCTTTTTGGATCTGAACGACCAATTCATCTTTCGACTTGAACTCTATTTCACTGCGGATGCGCGAAATAAATTCCACCTCTATCTCTTTACCATAAATCACCTTATTGAAATCGAAGATGTGGACTTCTACACTCAATCGGTCGCGGTGAAAGGTGGGATTGAACCCGATATTGGCTACTGCATCATATGAGTTCTTTTGGTAGATCATTCGCACGGCATAAACCCCTGTGCCCGGAATCTGCACTTTGCTGGTGTCGATGTTTGCGGTGGGGAATCCGATAGCCTGCCCTGTTTTGTAGCCGGCAACAACGGGACCAACGATCGAGTAATAGCGGCCCAGAAATTTTTTCGCGGACTCCATATTACCGGACTCGATGACTTCACGCACATGCGAACTGCTGACCGTTAACCCATCGAGTTGAAAAGGGTCTACCACATGAACGATGAATCCGAATTCTTCTCCCATCTTTTTCAAGTAGGGAATAGTGCCCTCTCGACCGCGACCGAATGCGTAGTCGAATCCGACCACGACTTCTTTCGCGCCGATTTTTTCTTTGAGAATATTTTCTGAAAAATCCCTGGGACTATTATCCGCAAATTTTCGGGTGAAATCGGCACAGATAACGCTGTCAATATTGCAGGCTTCGATGAGTTCCATTTTTTTATGGAAATGCGTCAACAATGGAGGAACTTTTTCAGGAGCAATGATTTTTAATGGATGGGGCTCGAACGTGAACGCGATGGAGGTGCCATTTTTCTCCTGCGCAATCTCAGCAGCTTTCCTGAAAAGTATCTGGTGGCCTACATGCACCCCATCAAAATTGCCCAGAGTCACCACGGGGTAAGGTAAGGCGTCGCTTATATTTTTGGTTCCGCGTACAATTTTCATAAATCTTCCATCAGTCTACCTTAATAGCCTGATTTTTCAAGACCTTCGGTAAAGGAACTGCAAAATAGTTTCCGCTCTACAGATGATATTTGCTGTCGATTCTGCTAAAATAGCGCTACCCGAATAATTAAGGAGCCAATGAATGTTTGATATCGGATTTTTTGAGCTGATGATAATTATGGGGATCGCCGTTGTGGTGATCGGCCCACAAAACCTTCCTAAACTTGCTAAAGCCATCGGAAAAGGCTGGGGTGAGTTTCAGAAAACTTTCAGCGGACTGAAACAGGACGTTATGGACGAAGCCGAAGGCCTGAAACAATCGGTCAACGTCGATGCCCTGGAACAGGATATAGGCGCGGCCACCAAAATCGATGTCGATGTCAACCTCTCCGAAATGGATCTGGATATCTCCGGCGATATCAAAAAAGACGTCTAGCAGGCCGGCGAGCCGCCGGAGGCATATAGGTCAAAACCTTTTTGAGCGAACAGTACCCTCAAGCTCCTGGCTCTTGTTATCCTCCCCACGAGAAAAATATCTTGCCAAAACAATTACCGTATAGCGTCCACCTTTTGAGTCCAGCGTCACGCTGGCGCCTAATAGCGCATGATTAGTTCGGTTTCATTTCATCCCTTCATTTCCCATTTTCCACCTGCTTTGTTTGTTGCGGGGCTGGCATTGCTGTATCTGGCCAAAAAGAGAAACGACCCGAAACTAAATTCCGCCGCGAGTTTTAATTTGAGTTTGGGACTGCTGGCTGCAGTGGTCGCTAGTTTTTCGGGAATGATGTCGGTCGATATCAGCCTACGAACCACCGTTGATGTGGAAGGACACCAGGGCTATTCCTTCCTGTTTACCATTCTCTATGGTTTTGCTGTGGGCTATTCTTATACCAAAGCTTTTTCTAAAACCGCTCAAGGTTTTTATATCGTCGGATTGGTGACCATGTGCATTTGCCTTTTTACGGGATACCAATTAGTTTTTTAGAAAGGGTACCCCTTACAGGGGAGGAAGCATTTATAAACCGAGCGTAAAAAGCCTGACTATGGCTTAAGCTTTTTGGGCATAGACTTATTTGCCCCACGCAGAGTGGGGAACATCGAACCGATGAACCAGTTCGCCGCCGTAATACCCTGTGTTGAGTATGCAATAAAGTCCGGCTACCAACGCCAGAAAGTAAACCACTCGGCCGAGTGTGTTGCGGAAGTAGCGGGAAACCAGCATCGCGACGAGGAACGTACCCGCTGTGAGAAAAGCAAAACGTAGATGGCTGGAAAGAAAGTCTTTAAATTTTTCAGTGCTTTCCAAACTCAACATCCCCAGAAAACCTACAATCAAAACCGGGAAGATACACCAGAACCCCAACCGAATGTTGAACCGACCCGCCGATTCAACAATCTCTTCTTTTTTCAGGCTGCCATAAATTTCAAACACGACCCCACTGGTTAGCAAGGCAACAGGGAAATGAACAATTAAAGGATGCAACTTCGCAAAAAAGGTCATTTGGATTTCGTAGATTTTTTACCCGTGTTTCTGCGCAGATCCAATTCTGCCAACATAATGCCCGCCGCAACCGAAACATTTAAGGACTGCATTTCCCCTTTTCCCGGAATGTTGACGAGGGTATCACAGCGTCGTTTCACCCGATCCGAAAGTCCCTCTTGTTCATTTCCAAGTACAAGGACAGCGGGAAAAGTAATTTTTGCCGAGCGAAGGGATTCTTTCCCACTCGGGTCGGCGCCAACCACCCACCAACCCTGCTCACGACAATCTCTTAAAGAAGAAGACAAGTCGCTGCTATTATAAACGGGAACGGATTCCCAACCTCCTTCGGCCATTCTTGCAGCGGAAGGTGTGATGCCCGTTACCGTTCCGGTGCCAGGGACTATCAAACCTTTAGCAGAAAAATACGCACAGCTTCTAAGGATGGCCCCTTGGTTATGAGGATTTTCGATTCCATCAAGGGCAACCACTATTCCGTTTTCAGGAATGCTGCCACGAATCAATTTGTGCACTGAATCACAAGGACGAGGGCGGACCACCATAACAACGCCTTCATGATGTGTTCCCGAGGCCACTTTATTTAGCGATTCCTGATCCAACTGACGAAATGGAAGTTTCTTTTCAGCACACCAAGATTTCACCGCTTTCAATTCGGTTGCACGGCTTCGGCTGAAAAATAAGCGCAATAAACTTTCGGGACGTTTTTTAAACGCACTCATGCAGGCGTTCCAACCATAAAGAGTGAACTCTTCCTGCTTCTTGTGCTTGGCCCGGTCCCGATCGGAATGGGTTTTCTTAAATGTTTTGGGTTCTCTATTTGGCATAGGGCCTAAAGGTCTTTTCCTTGTCTCGAGACAAAATTATTAAAGCATGATAACTAGATATTTTTTTATTTTTGAATTCAAAAACGATTCCATCTAGAAGCATGGCGATTGTGAAATCCAACAAACCTCTGACCAATTACCAGCGGCGGTTCGCCGCTAGCCGTGACCGCCCATCATGAACTCTTCGTTGTCATCGAATCGGAGGGGACTCTCGTTCTGGAAAAACTCTTCAACTTTTTCCATTACTTCGGTGGTTGTGCTGCACTCAAACATATTCTTTCTGAATTTTGCGGCTCCCGGATTTCCGAACGCAAGCCATGCTGAGAATTTTCTAAGCAGGATGAGTGAAAAACGCGTGTCGTAATATTCTTGCAAACTATTCTGGTAGCGACGGATTATATTCAGGCAAGAGCTGTCGTTATTCAATCCAATACATTCATTAAAAATTCCGGGATTACGTAAAGCACCCCTTCCTATCATGACCGCATCGACTTTTGATTCTTCCAGCCTCTGCATAGCCTGCTCAGAACTACGGATATCTCCATTACCAATGATTGGAATTTTGGCCTTTTCTTTAACTTCGGCAATCATGTTCCAATTGGCTTTACCTTCGTAGCCCTGGGCTCGAGTCCGCCCATGAATCGCTACCCATTCACACCCTGAGTTGTAGGCCGCCTTGACACATTCATGTATCGTCAGTTCTTCTTCGTTCCAACCGGTGCGCATTTTCACTGTAAGTGGAAGTCGGATTCCCTTTTTGATTTCAGAAAGAAATTTTTCCAAATAAACAGGATCACGTAAAAGAGCAGCACCACAACCTTTTTTAACTACTTTTTTTACAGGACAGCCAAGGTTGATATCAACGAAATGCGCTCCTGTAGATTCCACGAATTCAGACGCACGAACAATATCTTCTGCCGATTCTCCGAATAACTGAATACCCGTAATAGATTTGCTCTCTGGATGTACCCGCATCATTTTTCGGGTTTTTTCAGAGTTATAAAATAGCCCTTTTGCTGAAACCAGTTCTGAAATTAAAACCCCTGCATTCATTTCATCCATCAACTGCCGGAAACAAACATCGGTGATACCCGCCATGGGTGCCAGCCAGAAGGCGCTTCGAGCCCTGGCAAAGAGGCCCTCGGCCTCTTGAATTGGGTTTTCCAAAACGGGGGTTGCTATAGAATTCATTTGTTTTTTGCTGCTTTTAATAAAGGTTCAAAATGTGAAGGAGGTTCCACCCTGAATTCCATAGTCCGATCAAAGCACTGAAATTCGAGACTCCACGCGTGCAATCCATATTGATAGTTTTCTTCACTTCCTTGCCCATAAACCTGATCATTATAAACGGGCAACCCACAACTTGAAAGATGAACACGAATTTGATTTGTTCTTCCTGAAAGAGGGATAACTTTTAAAAGGGATAGTCCGTTTTTTGAAGCGAGCCATTGAACTTCTGTTTTTGCTGCTTTTGCCTTCTTAATCTGATCTCCTACACCTCTATGCGATCCGTTTAAAACACCAATGGGTGCATCGATACAAAAATTTTTATTCTCAGGCTCCCCTTCCACCAAAGCGAGGTATTCCTTTTTTATTCTATGGCTCTTGAACTCATTCATCAGGACACCTGCTGCATCACGCGTCCTGGCAAAAACGATAACACCTGTTGTTGTCGCATCCAATCTTTGCACCGGTCTTGGAGTTTCTTTCGGGTACAATTGTTTCAAAATTTCTGTCATGCTGTTTTGGAAATAACGCCCACTGGGGTGAACCGGGATCGGAGCAGGTTTATTGAAAACCCGTATATGAGAATCCTGATAAACAACTTTTAAGCTTCGATTGGCAGGGGGCTCCTGTCGCATGCCCGCGTGGGTAATAATGCGATCCCCTTCTTGCAGAACATAACCTATCTTTGCAGTCACACCATTTACCGAAATATCTCCATTATTCATTTGAGCAATCCAAGCTTTTTTGGACTGATACGGAAAACGCTTGGCAAAATATTCTTCAATGGGAAGCCCACAATACTGGGGCGAGGGTGAAGATTGATAAATCTGCTGGCTGGCCGGAGGTTGATATAAGTTACTCGGCGTAGGGCCAGCAGGTCTATTCATCATTTCTAAACAAAATGGCTCAGACATATTTGCAAGATACTTTTTTAAAGAAAAATTTAAAAAACTTCAATCCAGAAGCCCTTGGGTAATTGTGTTGCAGGACAGGAATTGGCCTATTACAAGCGGCGGTTCGCCCACTCCCGTGGGAGGAAAATAGCTATAGTAACAAGCTAGAAAACCTATGCCTGCTTTTCGGGCCTAGACCAGTTGGCCTCACGCCTAGTGGCTTAGTTCCATTGAGGGTTTACGGGAGCTTGAACCAGGTATTCGTAATCTTTGCCGAGGGAACGCACTACATTTGCCCAGATGCCGTCTTCATTTTCCTGAAAAACAAATTCACTACAAGCCGGGGAAGTCAACCAGCTAAGTCGAGTCATTTCACCTGCCAGTTGACCGGCACCCCAACCGGAGTAGCCCAAATAAAAACGTATATTTTTTTCGGGATTCTTAATACGGGTCATTAAATTATCAAGCAGTTCCCAACTCATTCCCAGATAGACACCGTCGCAAATGGTTTCCAGTTCTGGCATAGGTTCTTCAGATCGACAAAGATAAAACACCTGTGAGGGCGAGACCGGTCCACCCACATATATTTTTCCTGAAGGAAACCCAGACATTCCCATTTCCGCAAAAACTTCTTTGGAATCTATAGGGGCGGATCGATTTATCACAAGCCCAAAAGAACCCTCGTCATCGTGGTTGCACAACAGAACCACCGTGCGGGAAAAGTTGGGGTCAGGCAACACCGGGTTGGCAATCAGGAAATACCCTTTACCATATTCTTCATTGGATGGCTCTGGCATAGCTGCTATTACAAATTTAAGGATTGAAGTTTTTTAAAATTACGTCCGACCTTTGCCTCTTCTTTTCCTTCTGTAGATGCAAAATTATTATCGAGAGCAATGCTAACGAGTTCGGGAAACATTTTTGAGGTGGCCAATGCCAGAATTCCTTCATCACCAATTTCGTTCTGGGCCAGATCCAAATCTTCTAGTTTATCTAATTCATTTTCCTTGGCCATGATTTTCGCGCCTTCATCCTTAATATAATTCCGGTACAGGTTGAGTGATTTCACCTTTTTAAAAACTTTGGATTTTATTAGATGGCGCACCCCTTCCGGACCAATATCATTGCCACCCAACTCTATCCAATTGACCTTGGCAAACAGGTCAGATTCTGCAAGCATTTTTACTCCATCATCGCCTATACGGTTTCCCCCTAAATTAAGTCTCCGCACTTTTGCCACACGTTCATCACGAGTAATAAGGGTCATTCCATTGGGACCGACACAATAACCTTTCAGGTTCAATTCTTTACCGTCTGTACTCAAGGTTTCTTCAACAACCTTATCCATGGTTTCGCGTAGTTTGTCGCCTGTCAAACTACAGGGTTCGGCAGGTTTATATATTTCAAAATGAGTGATTGATGGCATTTGGACCCCTTATATTTTTGGAATAGCGTTAACCCTTAAAAAATATGAAATTAACACTCTAAAGGCTATAAATATTGATTAAAAAAAACCAACAAAAAGAACTAATTCGATTGCAAACAGGCTATTATAAGGTTGACAGAAAATCAATTATATTTTAGATTTCAGAGTTTCACTCAATGCTTTGGTGTGTCCGCCATTTGGTAAGACGGATAACAGCAGGGAACAACAATATTCTTATAATTTGCAGATCGCTTTGATAAAGGGGCAAGGGTATGAAACTGGATTTTGACAAAATGGGGGGGTTGGTTCCGGCAATAATTCAAGATGCAGAGACCGGGAAAGTATTAATGCTCGCCTATATGAATACCATTGCCTGGGAAAAGACCCTGGAAACTGGAAAAGCATGGTTCTATAGCCGGTCAAGGGACAAACAATGGATGAAGGGAGAAGAAAGCGGCAACGTCCAAATTGTAAAGGAAGTGTTTGTAGATTGCGATGACGATACCGTACTTCTGAAAGTTGAGCAGGTAGGTAAAGCAGCTTGCCATAAAGGGTACACCAGTTGTTTTTTTAGAAAAGTTGACGGTGACGTGGAAATCGTAGAAGAGAAAGTCTTCGACCCAGAAAAAGTTTATAAAAAATAAACCGAAATTTTAAATCTAATTTAGAAGAAAGAAGTCAATCCATGAGCGGCAATGTATTAAAACTAGGAATTCCCAAAGGCAGTCTGGAAGAAGCCACAGTCAAACTTTTTGGACGCGCTGGATATAACATTAGAATCAAAAGCCGATCCTATTTCCCCAGCATTGATGATGTTGAAATTGAATGCATGTTGATACGCGCTCAGGAAATTGCTCGCTATGTTGCAGACGGAGTTCTCGATGCTGGGCTCACCGGAAAAGACTGGATCATGGAAAATCGCGCCGATGTTGAAGAAATTGCCCCATTGGTATATTCGAAAGTTTCTGCAAGGCCCGTCCGATGGGTTTTGGCTGTGCCCAACGATTCATCTATCCAAAACGCAAAAGACCTGCAAGGAAAACGAATTGCAACCGAAGTCGTTAACCTGACAACAGATTGGTTGAAAGGACATGGAGTCACCGCCAATGTTGAATTTTCCTGGGGAGCTACAGAAGTAAAAGCCCCTAAGTTAGTCGATGCCATAGTTGAAGTTACAGAAACCGGGTCTTCCCTCAAAGCAAACAATTTGAGAATTGTCGATACATTAATGGAATCTACAACCCGCTTCATAATGAATAAGACAGCCAGTAAGGATACATGGAAACGCAACAAAGTCGACCGTCTTGTATTGATGCTACAGGGCGCCATGGCTGCAAACGGCAAGGTAGGCCTGATGCTCAATGCCCCCAAAACCAAGTTGGACGAAATCGTTAAGATTTTTCCGCCGGGTAAAAAACCCACGGTGTCCGAACTTAATAATTCAGATTGGGTGGCCATCAATGTGATTCTCGAAGAAAAATTAGTTAGAGATATAGTTCCCGATCTTAAAAAAGCCGGTTCCGAAGATATCGTTGAATATCCATTAAACAAAATCATCCACTAGTGGCCAGCATTATGCTGGACTCAGTGGGTCGGTTCTCGTCGGCCTCACAACTATTGTATAGCCTTTAACTATAATATTTCCTCCCACGTAGTGGGCGGCCACAGGCAATGGGTCGTGGCATTTTTAATGCAGACCATAGTCTTTGCCCTTCTAGAGATAATTCCAGGTATTTCCTTCCATGCAAGAAAACACTGAATCGGAAAAACCAGAAGACTCAGAGATTCCTGAAAACCAAGAGGAAGTACCTGATGAAAAAACCACTTCTGAGTCCACTGGCTCCCCTGAAACCAATCCACATTTTGAGGAGCATGAAGGAGAAGTCCTCCCCCCTGAAAAGAAAAAAGGCAGTGGCTGCGGATTTTTCATTTTCATTTTTTTGCTATTAACGGGTGGAAGCGGGTACCTTTATTACACCCATCAAATTCCACCACAAATCAGAGAATGGGTTGAACCACTAATAAAACCCTTAGAGCAGCAACTCGCCAAAGTGGCACCTGGTCTCGCACCTCGTTCTTCTGAAAAACGGGTGTCTCAGGTTGAAGAAAAAAATATAGCCTCCACCATCCACAAAGAGATTCCAGTGGTTGAAGAAAAGTCGGCAATTGCAACAAATCCCCAGGCTTCAAACGAAGAGCATATGAGTGGCTCGCAAACTGAATCCGTTCCTGAAGTTACAGAAACCGATTCAGATTATCCCGCTAATATATCTGGCAACTCTACATTTGTTGAACAAGAAACTTTAATGGAAGAGCCTGTAGAAGAAGTTCAGGTCAAGGAAACAATCGTGGATTCTGCCCCTGTCGTGATAGCCCCACTGCAACCTGCTCCATATGTCGAGAAACCTCGGCAAAATTTTTCCGAAGAACCTGCCCAACCAAAAAAGGAAGAAAGAAACCAAGCTGTGCAGGCTTATCTAGATTTTTTTGAAGAGACCCTGGTGAAAATAGGAGAGTTGATTAAAACAGGGTTTGCCAAAGGAAAAGATTTTCTAATGAAATATTTGAGCTGAATGCACTTTAGTTGGTTCCCTCATCGAAGGCGAATTCAAAGGGAAACTTTTTTTCAATCAATCCGCTGGACTGACAAAGAGATTGAAAATAACTCAATCCGTCTAATTCTTCAGCTCCCAAATTGTAGCGAATTTTATTTTTAAGATAATCAATCAATAAGGGTTCGGGAAAGCCGGTTTGACGGGCCTGAGTTCGGGCGATAGTGGTGATTTTCATCAATCCCTCCTGCTTTGCCACACGAAAAATCTCGACAATTCGCTCTCCAATCTCAACTCCCTCTCTTGCAACAATCACTGCATGCACGAAAGTTTTTCCAGTTCTCTGATACCACTCTTCGCTGAGATCATATATTGTCGTTCCTTCTTTTTTAAATCCTAAAGCAGGGTCGCCAATGATGAGTGCAGCATCGTGTTCCTGCAACATTTTTTCGGGGTTGGGGTCACAGTCTACCCATTTCAGATCAGGTGACAACTCGTCTTTAAACATCAATTTCAATAAAGCCACCGAAGTTCGTGACCGATTATCAATTGCCAAAGATTCAATTGCCTTTAGTGGGTATTTGGATACCAGCAAAACGGTTCCTACTTGATCTCTCGATGCAATGGAAATTCCCGGCAACAAGCGCAAACTATCTGCTCGCTTCAGATATTCGATTGCAGGGATCATGGCAAAATCCAACTTTCCCTCGTTGAGTTGGTCCGCAAGGTGAGCGGGGCTTGCCGTATAAATTTCCAGCTTGATCCACTCTCCCATTTCCTTCAACGAAGCCAATATCGGCTGGGCATTGATGAAATCGTGAATGCCAAATTTTAACAATTAGAATCTCCTGAAAAACAAAAAGGGATGGGGGAAGCCCCCCATCCCTTAAAATTAAAACTAAAACTACTAGAGAAAAAACGGTGCCATAACCAGCGAAACAATAGACATCAATTTGATGAGAATGTTCATCGCCGGACCGGAGGTGTCTTTCAATGGATCACCCACCGTATCTCCAACTACTGTTGCGTGGTGAGCATCAGAACCCTTACCACCCAGATTTCCCGCTTCCACATATTTTTTTGCATTATCCCAGGCTCCGCCACCGTTCGACATGAACAACGCCAGTAAAACCCCAACCAGGGTTGCACCCATCAGCATTCCACCCAATGCCTCGGCACCGAGCATCCAACCCACTATGATAGGAGTTAAGAAAGCCACTACCCCTGGCGCAATCATTTCTTTCAATGCTGCCTGGGTGCTGATGTCGATACAACGTGCACTATCGGGTTTGCCAGTGCCTTCCATCAGTCCTGGAATTTCTCGGAACTGTCGGCGAATCTCTTCAACCATGGTCATCGCAGCATTACCCACAGAAGTCATCGTCAAGGCTGCAACATAAAACGGAACCACACCACCGAGGAACATACCAATGACCACATTGGTTTTTG